>ERZ772871.17-NODE-17-length-296690-cov-24.8851_pt1 | contig 296690 bp, 334 predicted proteins | sample MGYA00511899_ERZ772871 | MGnify/ENA primary metagenome ERZ772871 (study PRJEB29015, sample SAMEA2737693) | human gut metagenome | biome: human gut; feature: human-associated habitat; material: faeces | place: China | collected 2012 ...
ATAGTAGGTGCCCATGCTGATCATGGCACCGTAGATCTGCTGCAAAATGTAGGTGACGCAAATGGCGAAAATTGCCACCAGCGTAATGGCACAGCCAATGTAGCCGTACAGCATCCAAGGACGGGCTTTGCCCATCTTAGAATGCGTTTTGTCAATCAAAGAACCAAAGAAAATGTCCGTCACACCGTCCAGCAGTTTGGAAACTGCAATCAGAGTGCCGACAATACCGGGGTTCAGGCCAACGGTGTTGGTCAGATAGATCATGACGAAGGAGGACAGGAATGCATACACCACGTTGCCTGCAATATCGCCTGAACCATAGCCGACTTTATTATACCACTTTAGATAACGTTTCTCAGTCATTGTGCTTTCTCCCATCTTGCTTGTTTTGTGTGGGCGCGACCAATCTGCTGCGCACTTCAGACTGGAATTCTCATTACGCAAGTTGCCCAAATCTCTTGCGTCCCGTCTGAAAATATTATAGAATCCAATGGAACAAAAAGATATAGACAAGATGGAACAGAATATGCACAAAATCAAAGAGTTTGTAATTTTTTGATAGAACATTTCCCAAATCACTGTAAAATCTCTGAAGATGAGGAGGACGCAGGAATGTATTTCAACTCAGGATATTTGAACAACTCCCGTTTGGATTTCAAAGACTACTCAAAGCCGCTGGTCGTAGGCAGCTGCGGCACTTATCGCTTGAAAAAACGCCCTAAGCTACCTACTTTTTGGGCAAAGGGTCGCAGAGACTATCAAATCCTCTATGTGGCATCTGGTAAAGCACACTTCTGGTTCGATGGTGTTGAGGAAGTGGTGACTTCTGGACACATGGTGCTTTATCAGCCGAAAGAAATCCAGAAGTATGTCTACTATGTAGAAGATCATCCAGAGGTGTTCTGGATTCACTTTACAGGATACGATGTCAAAAACATCCTGAACTATCACGGAATACCATTGGACAAGCACGTTTTTTACAGCGGCACACTGCCGGATTACAAAATGCTGTTCCGAAAGATCATCCGGGAACTGCAACAATGTGAATATGGCTATGAAGACTATATTGCTTCTCTCTTCAACATCATTCTGCTTTTAGTAAGCAGGCAACAGCAGGAAAGCGAGAAAACAACTACAAGCATCCCCGAAGAAATCGAAGCCGCCGTTACCTACTTTAACGAGAATTATAATACAAAGGTCAGTGTGGACGATTACGCAGAATCGCTGCATATCAGTACGAACTGGTTTATCCGTAATTTTAAGCAGTACATGAAAATAAGCCCTGCACAATACATCCTGTCCCTTCGGATGGTAAATGCACAAAGCTTATTGGAGAACACCGAATACAATATTGGAGAAATTGCAGAGATCGTAGGGTATGATAACCCACTCTATTTTAGCCGGGTATTCAAGAAAGAGTATGGTGTCAGTCCGGCACAGTACCGAAAGAATCTGGAAGAATCTACTGAAAAATGAGAAAGATTCCTTATAAATGGTCTGTCAGATTGGACGGCTTCCAATGAATGAGATTTTAGCTTGCATTTTCCTGCTCTTCAAGAATGCGCCAGCCGTCCATCAGGTCTGAATTTTCCATAATAAAGGTGTGGGCGGTGTCCTGTCCCCACGAGTTGTCGTATTTCAGCATCAGATAATCGCTCAACTCGGTCCGATTTTTGAACTTCAACAAGCGATACGGCTCCTGAAAAGCGACCTTTTCAACGAAATATACCGCATCCGATGTGGGAAGCATAACACCGACATGACCGATCATAAGAGAATTGTCCGTTTCAGAAAACTGATCGTGCAGGACTACGGAGACGAGACGGATCTTATCATCTTCCACGAAGGAGAGGCCGCGTTTCTTCCATTCTTGTTGAATCGTTTTCAAATGGGTAGGAATATCGGTCGTATTGGTGGTTTTAACCGGGGCGAACAGCGCATCAAACTTTTGCCGTTCGTCGCCGCAAAGGGATTCCGGGTCAGAATCCAGTGTTTCATAGTCCATAAACAGGGTGTCCTCGGCTGAGTCAAGGTCTGCCTTGCCCGTGACAGTGATAAAATCACCGAACAGCCCACAAGCAGTGATCCGACAGTTCCAGCCGGGGAAGGTGTCATATTTTTCTGTCCATGCGTCCTGCATGGAGTAAGGATCGTATTTCAGATCCGAAGGCTTGGCATTTTCAAACCCTGTGGTGAGCCATGCCGGGTCCACAGCATTGTTGAACTTTTGCACATGATCAAAGAAGGTCTGTATCCGTAGGTCGGATACGCCGGCATCCTGCAAAAGCTTGGAAAGAAGAGCTTGTGTATCCGAATCTGCTAAATTGGAGTATTCAATTTGCTGAAGGACGGGCTGAGAAGTTTTTTGAGTGCAGCCCACTGCCAGAAGCGCACCGCAAAAAAGTGCAGCGGTGCAGACAAGAAAAGTTCGACGTTTCAAAAATGGTCACCTCGTTGTGTTTTTCGGAAAATTTCTTTGAGTGCCGGAGTCTCCACCATAGGCGAAGATAGCAATGGTGGAGGTCTCGTAACGAATGGTATCACAGATAAACAAAAAAAAATCAATGACTTCTGTCGTATTTGACCATATATAATGATGCAGTATCCATATCCCATACGGCTAACGCCCATTGGGGGAAAGACAGGGATCAGGTCAACACCTTCTGCATGGTGCAGAACGCCCTCGCCGGGTGGACTACTCTGGTCGTTCATGGCTTTCTGCATCAGGGTGGAAAGGGTGGTGGGCAGTTCATCGGGCTGCTGCCAGCCTATGAGCCTGCACATTTTTTCCATTCATGCTAACCATCTACGATTATTTCCTCAATAGGTCGTTTTGCATTTTATGCCATGCAAAAGGCAGAATCAGATATAAAAAGTTCTTTCGTATGTAAAAGCCTTCAAAAACAACTTGAAACACTTTTGTTGCAATGGTACAATAATAATGTTATTTTATGGAAGCTCGGCGCAAAGCTCACGCGGACAGGCTGCGGGTGTGTGGATTCCTATGGGATATGTAAGAATAGCTAGGGCAGCACTGCGCTACTGCACTTTCCGATAATGTGAGGAAGGTATATTTATATGATGAAAAAGATCTCCCGCCGCTCTTTTTTGCAGGTCTGCGGCGTTACGGCAGCCACGGCGGCGTTGACTGCCTGCGGCGGCGGTAAGACCGAAACGGCTAAAAAAGACGATGTGCACGAAGCCGTTACCTTTATGGCACCTTATAAGGAGATAGAAGCCTTTATTGAGCAGGTACACAGCGTTTACCCGGAAGTGAACATCGAGGTCGTGCCCTACAGCGGCGATAACACCACCACCTGTTTGCAGAATATGTTTGCGGCGGGCGACCTGCCGGACGTCTGCACCTTGACCTACTACGACCCCCGGATCGATCTGGTCTCCGACAAACTGCTGGACCTTTCCGGCTACGATTTTACGGATAACTATGTGGAGTCCCGTCTGCAGGACGTGTTCGACAACGGTGCCATCTACCTGCTGCCCTCGACCTACAACTGCTACGGCATCACCTACAACAAGACCCTGCTGAAAAAATACGGCTGGGAGCTGCCCAATTCTTTCGCTGAGCTGGAAGAACTGGCCGCAAAGGCCAAGAAAGCAGAGGTCGATCTCTGTCTGCCGCAGATCCAGTATCCGGGCTATGGTTTCCAGTATCTGTGCAACATTGCGGACGCCGATTTCCTCGGCACACTGGACGGCAGGCTGTGGCAGCGGGATTATCTGTCCGGTAAGGCGAATGTCAGCAATACCCCCGGCATGATGCAGGCGATGGCCTATGTCCAGAAGTGGAAGGACATCGGGATGTTGAACGACACCGGCGACGCTCTTGACGACAATGTGACCCGGCAGAGGATGACCGAGGGCAACACCCTGTTTCTGATGGGCGGCACCAACGGCATCGTGGAGGCAGACGGCAACGCCGATAAATACGGGCTGATGCCGTTTCTCTCGGAGGACGGCACCCAGAACGTTTTTGTGCTGAATGTGAACCGCTTCTACGGTCTGAATAAAAAGCTGGAGCAGGACCCCCAGAAGCTGGAAGATGCGCTCAAGGTGATGCGTGTGCTTTCCACCGTTGCAGGCACCAGCGCTCTGCAGCCCGCAACGGCGCTGAAAAGCAGCCTGCTGCCCTTCAAGGACGCAAAAGCGGACGGCACCTACTATGCCGACATCGCCGATGCCCTGAATGCAGGCAACACCGCGCCCTTTATCTATTCCGGCTGGGAAAACACCATCGTGACCACTGGCCTTAAAATGCTGGACTTCATGAAGGGCAATGCCACCATGGAGGATGTGATCCGTCAGCTGGACGAGGATCAGGATAGTGTGGTGAACAACACCCCGGATACCATCACTACCGTTACGGAGGAGCTTTCGCAGGAGGACTGCGCCATGCTGGTGGGCCGCTGCTTTGCACAGGCTACCGGCAGCGACCTTGCGCTGGTGTCGCTGAGCACATGGATCCCCGGCAACCCCACCGATCAGAACCATCACGGCGTAGCTGCCAAGCTGTACGCCAAGGGCATTACGGATTACGACCTTTCGGTGATCCTGCCCACCGGCTGGAACCGCACCATCCAGACCGTTACCCTGACCGGGCAGCAGATCAACGACCTGCTGGCCACGGGCTACGATGCCTACGGCAACGGCAAGGGCTACCCCTATGTGCTGGTAAGCCCGGTGCAGCCGGATGCGGGCAAGACCTATCAGGTTGCCATCTGCGGTGTGAGCGACCAGCTGGCTGCGGAGACCACAGTCACAGACAGCGGCGTGGTGGGTATGGATGCCGCAAAAGCCTTCTTTGGTGCATACACCACCATCAGCCGGGCAGATACCGCATGGAGCTAGGGTGCGTCTGAAACAGAACAGACAGGAGATACCAGATGTGAACAACAAACTATATAAAAAGCTGCTTTGGGGCACCGGCTTTGTCATTGTTGCGGTCATCCTGACCCTTTTTATCATGAGCCAGACCTACATCCAGAACCTTGTCTACCATGAGCGGCTGAACCAGATGGAAGAGGTCACCCACCAGATGTTCCGCAGTCTGGAGGATGTGATCGACACCCACTGGGATGAGGTGAATGTACAATGCAATTATTTGTACTACACTCCGTTAAAGACCGATACCGAGTTCTATCGCTATCTGAAAAAGCTGTCGGAGCTTTCCAATTACCATGAAAGACAGATCGAACTGGTTGCCGTGGACTCTGACGGACATTACTATACCGAGAATGGCGGCATGGGGCTGCTAAGGGAAATGAACTATCTGGCAGACTCTCCGCAGTGGGTCAGCTATGTTTCCAACTCGCTGACCGTGGACGACTCCCGGATGGTGTTTCTGGAACAGCTCTCCACCCCCATCACACTGCAAAGCGGAGAGAAAGAGATCACCCTGCGCTACTTTGGTATTTCGCAAAGCATGACCCAGCTGAACGATTATTTCCGCTGTGATGCCTACGAAAATAACAACAGCGTCTATGTGCTGGATAATGACGGTTTCAAGCTGTTCAACGCCAACGATACCGAACTGCTGAAGGGACACAACGTATACACCGTGCTCTCCCGGATGTCCTATCTGCACGGCTCTTCCTTTGCGGAGGCAAAGGAGCGGCTTGACCGCACAGGTTCCTGTTATTCCAACGCCGTGCTGGACGGCACCGAGTATTTCTACGCCCTGAAGCAGATGGAAAACGCCTGGTGGACGCTGGCGTTCCTTGTTCCGGCAGAATATGTGGCCGTGAATACGCAGAAGCTGGTCAGCATCGTCATGATCATCATCATCGTCATTGCAATGGTGTTCTCGGTCATAACAGTTTTCGTCGGCTGGTTTCTCCTGCGGCAAAAGCAGCAGCAGGAGCTGCAGGCAGAAAAAGAAGCGAACCTCCGTCTGGAGCAATACAACATCCATCTGACGCAGGTAAACGATGAGCTGCGGCAGGCACAGGACATTGCCGCAGAGGCGTTACAGTCCGCCGAACGCGCCAGCAAGGCTAAGACGGACTTCCTTGCCAACATGAGCCACGATATCCGCACCCCCATGAACGCCATCATCGGCATTACCACTCTGATGAAAAACGAGCTGCACCAGCCGGAAAAGCTGGCCGAACATCTGGACAAGCTGGAAAAATCCGGCCAGCTGCTGCTGGGCATCATCAACGATATTCTGGACATGAGCCGCATCGAGAGCGGCAAGACCACCCTGAATGTGGAAAAAATGAATCTGCCCCAGCAGATCAGCCAGCTGGACAGCATCATCCGCCAGCAGGCAGGCCAGCGCCGCCAGACCTTTACGGTAAACACCCATCTGCAGCACGAAAATGTGCTGGCAGACCCCAACCGTCTGAATCGAGTTCTGATGAATATTCTCTCCAACGCAGTCAAGTATACGCCCACCGGCGGGCATATCCGGTTTGAGGTGAACGAGCTGCCCCGGAACGAGCACTACGCCCGATACCGCTTTGTGGTGCAGGATGACGGCATCGGCATGAGCGAGGCCTACCAGAAGACTCTTTTTGACCCCTTTACCCGGGAGGAGCGCTCCGGCACCAACAAGGTGCAGGGCACCGGCCTTGGCATGGCCATCACAAAGAGCATCGTAGACCTGATGGGCGGTTCCATCGGCGTGGAGAGTGCCACCGGCAAGGGCACCCGCTTTGAGGTGGTGCTGGAATTTCCCGTTGATGCCGAAGCAGATACGGTGCCAGAGGCACAGGTACTCCCGGAGGAAGAGGAAGAAACTTCTCCTCTGTCCGGCATGAAGTTCCTCTGCGCCGAGGATAACGCCATCAACGCCGAAATTCTGGAAATGCTGCTGAAAGCCAATGGTGCAAGCTGCACCATCTGCTCCAACGGTCAGGAGATCGTGGATGCCTTTGCCAGCGTAAAGCCCGGCGAGTACGACATGATCCTGATGGATGTGCAGATGCCGGTGATGGACGGCTTGGAAGCCACCCGCCGCATCCGCAGCGGTGAAAATCCGCTGGGCAGGATCATTCCCATCCTTGCCATGACCGCCAATGCCTTCCTTGAGGATATGCAGAAGAGCAGGGAAGCCGGCATGGACGAGCACCTGTCCAAACCTGTGGATATTGCTGCGCTGGAGCAGACGGTAAAACGCTTCCGTGTTATCCCCCCGAAAATAAATAGCGGACAAGCGCGTTTCCGCAGAGAAAGCACACAAACGATGTAAATGATGCAGGAGAAGATTAGAACGTGAATACACCTTCCGAGATCGAGGAATATTACAAAGCGCGTGAGCAGCAGCTGTTGGAAAAACTTCATCAACAGGAAACCGCTCTTGCTGCAGCGGAGCAAACGTTGAAACAATTGACCGAAAATCAGAAAACACTGATGGACGAAACCACCGAAAAAGCGTGCTGCACGGGAGCGGGCATTCAACCCGCTTCTGCTGCAAAGCCTGACGGATATCCAAGCTGCCCTGAAAGAAGAATTACAGCAGCACAACTGAGCTGCGGATGCAATCAAAACAGGAGTATAAAAAGCCCGAATGAAACACAGAATCTCACGCCGTGCATTCCTGAACGGATGCACGCTGCTGGCGGCAGCTGCTGCCGTAAGCAGTCTGACTTCCTGCGGAGAAAAGGAAGCGAAAGACAGCGGTCTTGCACAAATCGTTGTGGGAAGCGACACCTATCCACCTTATATCTATCTGAACAATGACGGTGTTCCCACCGGGATCGACGTGGAGATCGCCACCGAAGCGTTCCGCCGCATGGGGTATGCTGCCCGGTTTGAAACGATCGACTGGGAGCAGAAAACAAATCTGGTGGAAAGCGGCGCCATCGACTGCATCTGGGGCTGCTTTTCCATGGATGGACGCGAAGAGGTATACCGCTGGGCGGGGCCTTACATGGTGAGCCGTCAGGTGGTTGCGGTGGATGCCGACAGCAGCATCCGATCCCTCAGCGACCTTGCCGGCAAGACCGTCGCCGTGCAGAGCACCGGCAAGCCGGAGGAGATCTTTCTCAGCGGCTCCGACCCGCGCATCCCGCAGACGGTGGAGGTGATCAGCACCAAAGACCGCAGCGTGCAGTATGCAATGCTGGCCTGCGGCTATGTGGATGCCGTCGCCGCCCATGAGACGGCCATCCTGCAATACATGAAGGACAATGATGTAGAGTTCCGCATTTTGGAGGAACCGCTGCTGGTCACCGGGCTGGGCATCGCCTTTGCCAAGAACGACACCCGCGGGCTGGACAGCCAGCTGACCGATACCCTTGCGCAGATGCGCGCGGATGGCACGCTGGAGCGGATCATTGGCCGATACCTTGAAAATGCTTCGCAGTATCTGGAGGTGGACACAATTGGCGCGTAAAAACAGAACCACCCCGGATAAAAGGATATGGACAGCCTATCTGATCATCGGCGTGCTCTTGATGGCCGGTGTTGCTTTTTTCTCCAGCTGGCGGGCAATGCGCACAGCAGAGGAACGCTTTTGCCAGACCCTTGAGTTTGTCAAATCCCAGTCCACCAGCTTTGAAAAGCACAACGATACCATCACGGCAAAGGCACTCCGCCGCACGGCGGTCGCAGTCCATCAGCTGGCAGAGAATCCTGCGCTTGACCTCTCCGACCCGCAGTGCCTGAACAGGCAGACAGAAAAGCTCTGGCTCACCGGCATTTCGGTTCTGGGACCGGATGGCACGCTCCGGTGCGAGTCCACGACCAACGGCATCGGCTATGACCGGTTTGGCGACCAGCTGAAAAATGACGCTGTTCTGGACGTTTTATCTTACCCGCGAAAGACCTATGTGAAGCGCGTCCTGCTGGAAGATGGCTCTGCTGTGGATGTTGCGGCACACCGGGCAGAAAGCACAGAGCTGCTCCTGCTTGCCTACCGGTACACCCCGGCGGAATTTGTGGAGGAAACAGCGCTGTCCATCCAGAGCGTACTGGATGGCTACCCGGCAGAAACCAGCGGCACGCTGTTCATCGTGCAGAACAATCAGGTCGTTGCCGCAAACCGCCCGGAGCTGATTGGTCAGGATGTTGCAGGCAGTCCGCTGGTGCAGGGAATTCGCAAAGCCGGGGCCACAGAGAAGCTGACCCATACCCGGGACTGGAACGGCTCCGGCTGCTATTTCGGGATGTTCTGCCATGGCAGATCCTTCGATCTCTATGCGTACACGGATGAAAAAATAATTTTCCGGGAGGCGCTTTTGCTGATCCTGACGGTTCTGGTCGGCTACATCCTGCTTGTAATGATCCTTCAGCTGCTGCGCCGCCGTTCCGTGCAGGAGATGGAGCTGCAGAAAAAAGAGCAGGAGAGGAAGTACCAGATCCAGCTGGAGGAACAGAACCGCAAGCTGGAGATCGCGCTTCAGCACGAGGGGGCGGCAAACCGCGCCAAGCGGGAGTTCCTGTTCAATATGAGCCACGATATCCGCACCCCCATGAACGCCATCATCGGCTTCACCTCGCTGGCTGCGACCCATATCGACAATAGGGAACAGGTGCTGGACTACCTCAAAAAGATCTCCACCTCCAGCCAGCATCTGCTTTCCCTCATCAATGATGTGCTGGATATGAGCCGCATCGAGAGCGGAAAGGTAAAGATCGAGGAAAAAGCGGTGCATCTGCCGGACCTCGTCCACGATGTGCGCTCCATCATTCAGCCCAATGTTTCGGCAAAGCGGCTGTCGCTTTTTATTGATACCATGGATGTGGAGAACGAGGATATCATCACCGACCCGCTGCGGCTGAACCAGATCCTGCTGAACATTTTGTCCAATGCCATCAAGTTCACTCCCACAGGCGGCATGATCAGCATTCGCATTGCTGAGAAAAACGATGCGCCTGCGGGCCGGGCCTGCTATGAGTTCCGCATCAAGGACAACGGCATCGGCATGAGCGAGGAATTCCAGAAGCACATCTTTGAGGAGTTCGCCCGTGAGGAAAACTCCACCGTCAGCGGCATTCAGGGTACCGGCCTCGGCATGTCCATCACCAAGAACATTGTGGACCTGATGGGCGGCACCATCACCATTGAGAGCGAGCCGGGCAAGGGCAGCGAGTTCATTGTGAATCTCTGCTTTGCGCTCAGCGGACAAAAGGTGGAGCTCAGGCAGCTCCCGCAGCTGGAAGGGCTGCGGGCACTGGTGGCGGACGACGATACCGACACCTGCCTGAGCGTCAGCACCATGCTGTCCAAGATCGGGATGCGGCCGGAGTGGACGATCTCCGGCAGGGAAGCGGTGATCCGCACCCGGTATGCCATGGAGCAGGGGGATGAATTCAGCGTTTACATCATCGACTGGATGATCCCCGATATGAACGGCATCGAGATCGTGCGGCAGATCCGCAAGGTGATCGGAAAAAGCTGCCCCATCATCATCCTGACCGCCTACGACTGGGCCGATATTGAAGAGGAAGCCCGTGCGGCCGGTGTTACTGCCTTCTGCGAAAAGCCGCTGTTCCTCTCGGAGCTGCGCAGAGTGCTGGCAGAGCCGTTCGGTGCAGAGCCTGCCTGCAGGCCGGTGCAGCTGAATGCGGAGGCCTTCAAAGGGAAAAAGATCCTGCTGGTGGAGGACAACGAGCTGAACCGTGAGATCGCAGTGGAGATCCTGAAGGAAGCGGGCTTTGAAGTGGAATCTGCCGAGGATGGCGAGATCGCCGTCCGGAAGATGAAGCAGGCGGCAGACGGGCAGTATGACCTGATCCTCATGGACATCCAGATGCCCAACATGGACGGCTACGAGGCAACGCGGCAGATTCGTGCGCTGCCGGATGCCGCAAAGGCTGGCATCCCCATCTTTGCAATGACGGCAAATGCCTTTGAGGAAGACCGTCAGAACGCACTGAAGGCCGGTATGAACGGCCATATTGCAAAGCCGCTGGATATTCCGCACCTGCTGCAGGTCCTTGCAGATGTACTGAAATAAACAGCGCCCAAAAGCAAAAGCACCCACAGCAAGCGCCACAGAGGTTTTGAATCTCCGGTGAGCAAATTGCTGCGGGTGCTTTATTTTTTTATACCTGACAGGCGGCTTGTTACAAAATTTTGCGCAGCTCCTGCACAAGGTCGCCGATCACGATGGGTTTGGACAAAAAGCCGGTCATGCCGCTTTCCAAGGCATTGCGGCGGTCTTCATCGAATGCGTTGGCAGTCATGGCAAGGATCGGGATCTTTGCCAGTGCAGGGTCGCCCAGTGCGCGGATCTGCCGGGTGGCGGTATAGCCGTCCATCACCGGCATCTGCACATCCATCAGCACCAGATCATAGCTGCCCGGTGCGGCAGTGCTTACCTTTTCCACCGCCACGGCACCGTTTTCCGCCGTATCGACCCGGAAGCCGTACTCGCACAGGATCTCCTGCGCGATCTCACGGTTCAGCTCGTTGTCCTCTACCAGCAGGATGTGCCTGCCCTTGAAGTTGGTGCTCTTTTTCGGCAGAAGCTCCTGCGCCGCATCCGTCTGTGTCTGGCCGATGGCGCTCATCAGCGTCTCGCGCAGGTCGGACATGAACATGGGCTTGGAGCAGAAGGCGGTCACACCGGCAGCCTTTGCCTCCACCTCAATGTCGGACCAGTCGTAGGCAGTCAGGATGATGATGGGCGTATCATTGTTCAGGCTGCGGATCTGGCGGGTGACTTCGATGCCGTTCATATCCGGCAAGCGCCAGTCGATGATATAGGCATGGTAAGCGTCGCTCATCTCGATGGACTGCCGTGCACGCAGCACCGCTTCCTTGCCGGAAAGGGTCCACTCGGCACGCATGCCCACCTTGACCAGCATCTTTGTCACGCTGTCGCAGGTGTTGAAATCGTCATCCACCACCAGTGCCTTCAGGCCTTCCAGTTCGGTGATCTTTTCCACCGGACGGTGCTCGGCCTGCGCACGCATGGGCACGCGAATGATAAACTCGCTGCCCTTGCCCTGCGCCGTCTGCACCTCGATGGTGCCGCCCATCATATCCACGATGTTTTTGGTAATAGCCATGCCAAGGCCGGTGCCCTGGATCCGGCTTACCGTGGAGGTGCGCTCCCGCTCAAACGGCTCAAAAATCTTTTTGGCGAACTCTTGGCTCATGCCGATGCCGTTGTCCTTGACGCGGAACTCGTACTGCCCGCAGCCGCGCACCGCTCCGGCAAGCTGCCGCACCCGCACCGAGACCGTGCCGCCCGCCGGGGTGAACTTGATGGCGTTGGACAGCAGGTTCAGCAGTACCTGATTCAGCCGGGTCTTATCGCAGTAGACGTCCTCATCGGTCACATCCATGGCATCCATATAAAGCTCCAGCTGCTTTGCGTAGATCTGCCCGCTGACGATGGTTTTCAGGTCGTGCAGCACATCCGAAAGGTTGACTTCCACTTCTTCCAGATGGATCTTTCCGCTTTCGATGCGGCTCATATCCAGCACATCGTTGATGAGGGAAAGTAGATGATTGCTGGAAGCGAGGGTCTTGGCAAGATAATCCTTCACCCGGTCTTTATCGTCAATGTTGCTGAGTGCCAGCGTGGTAAAGCCGATGATGGCGTTCATGGGGGTGCGGATGTCGTGGGACATATTGGAAAGGAAGGTGCTTTTGGCGCGGTTGGCAGTCTCGGCCGCTGCAACGGCATCCGAAAGTGCCTGATTCACCTGCCTGTCGGCGGTGCGGTCGGACAAGACAAGGATATACTTGGTCCTGCCCTCTACCTCGCTGCCCATGGCGATGTTATGGAACCAGCGCCGCTCTTTGGTCTCCCGATGATCAAACTCGAAATCCCATTCGCGTTGCTGCCCGCTGAGCAGTCCTTCCAGAAAGTTCTTGTCGCGATCCGGGTCATCCTTCGGGTGCAGCGCTGCCAGAGCACGGGCATCCTGCCGCACTTCTTTCCACGGGATGCCCAGCAGCCGTTCGACGTTGGGGCTGACATAATCCACCTTGGAGGTCTTTGCGTCCAGCATCAGGAAAACGTCGTCCACGTTCAGCGAAAGCTTTTGGAACAGCTCGTCCCGGTACAGGATCTCAGTGTCCTTCCGGCGCAGGGTCGTATGGCTTCTGCGCAGGATCAGCAGGATGATCAGCACAGCAAGGCCAAAGGCGATGCCCGCCACGATCTGCACCGTGTGGAACCACAGCTTATCCAGACTGGCATTGACGATGCTGACCGGCACAAGCCCCACCATCGTCCAGCTCTGGATCGTTGTGCCCTCATAGACCAGATAATAACTGGTGTCGCCCAGTTTGACCTTCAGGTTTCCGCTGCGGCCATGCGCAAAATCATCCGAAAGGGCAAGAATCTGTTCCTCGGAAAGGTCGGAATGGTCGCGCAGCATCGCAATGAAGTTGTAAATGATTTCCTTGCGGTTTACGGAATTGTCAATCACCACCCGCCCATCCGGGTAGATCACATAGTTGCTGGCATTGCCCTGAAAAGCAGAGCTGTCCAGCAATCTCAGCACAGCATCATTATAATAGGTGATGGCAACAGCGTCGTAGGCAAAGCCCCGGTAGCTGCCCTGCGTTTCGGGGCAGATGAACGCAAGCATCGGGGCTTTGCCGGGCAGCGCCGTATTCACGACGATATCCTCGCCATCGGAGAGCTTTTCGTCCAGATTGGTCTGCAGGCCAAGGTAGCCGGTTCCCCCGGTCACGGTCATGTAGTTGCCGTCATAGGAAAGAAAGTAGAAGTCAACAAATCCGGTTGCCTGCTGTGCTTCCTCGATATAGGCCTGAATTTCATCCTCATTCGAGGTGCTTTTCAGAAAGCCGTTGCACAGATGCAGATAGGTCAGGCTTTTGCGCACCATCTCTTTCAGCATACTATTGGATTTATACAGTACCTCTTCCAGATGCGAGGTGCTTTCCTGATAGATGGTCTGCGACACAAACGAGATGTACCGGAAGCTGAAACCGGCTGCCAGAAAGACCAAAAGAAGGATGGCAGCGGCGGCAGGCAGCCACTTGTGCCGGGAATAGCAGCTGCGTTTGGATTCGTGCTTTTCGTCTGCCATTCCGCTCACCTCAGTGTCATGTAGTTTTCCGGCTCTGCAAGCGCTGCGCCGCCGGAGATATAATCGCGCCATGTGTTCTTTACCCACGTATCTTCGCCCACAGACGTGCCGCTATCGCTCGCTAGCAGCGCTTCCATCTGCTTTTCCGTTGCAAGGCAGGTCACGGTAACGGTGTCGTTATCTCCCAGCGGCTGCCCGTTCCGGGTGATGCCGGTCAGGGTATAGCTGCCGTTATTCTCTTTTACCTCCACAGCAATGCCGCTGACCACTGGCAGAGAACCACGGTTGAAGGGCACAAACCCGCCCTCGCAGCCTTCCACAAAGGCGTGGACGGTCTTTTTCAGCTCCGCACCGGTCATGGTGCGCTGGCGGGACATCAGACCGTTCGGCATGATCATGGAAGCTGCCATTTTCTGGTTATAATCCGCCTGCAGCACACTGCCGGTAAAGCTGTTTGCGGTGGCAAGCAGCACATCGGTGCCATACACGCCGCGCAGCGTGTTTGCCATCACGGAGAAGGCAGCGCTGCCGCCGTTTGCGTGGAATACGTTGGAATAGGCCTTCCCGGAGGTCAGCACGGTCTCGTTATCGGTAGGCTCCTCTTCGGCAAGGAGCTGGGCATTGAAGGCCTGATACGCCTGCTCAGCGGTAAGCTCGCCTGCGATCATTTTGGAGACCACATCCTTGGAAACGGCAAAGAAATCGTTGGAGGCGATGCGGATATACATGTGGTTTTCTTCCACCACGCTGCGGACGTCCTTCAGATACTCGGTCAGGCGCAGGGGAACGTTCTGGCTGTAGCTCAGTATGTCCTGCCCCTCCGAGACGATGCGGTTCTGCGCCTGTTCGGAGAGCATGACGTTCAGCACCTTCATGGCTTTTTCGCGGCGCGCGGTGTCCTGCTCCAGATCCCGGTTCAGGGCAACTTGGAAATAGGGGGTGGTCATGATCCACGGTTCGCCGTTCTGGCTGAAGAAGGGCAGAAAGATCGTGTCGATGCCCTCATCCTGAAACATCTTCACGCCGGCAGAGCTGCCAAAGTACATGGCAACTTCTCCGTTCCGGAACATCCCGGTCACATCGTCGTAATTCAACGCAAGATCATCTGCTGTAAGGTGGGTATCCTGAATGAACTGCTCCATCCGCTCAAACGCCCCCGGCCATACGGTGTCGTCCAGACCCACCCGCGCGGTGCTGGCGGGGTCGCTGTAGGTAGTGCGCCACTTGCGCCCTGCGGTGGTGGTAAGCTCGGCAGCGGAAAGCCCCTGCAGGGTTTCCATGCAGGTGTAGTCGTAGGTATAATCGGAGGTAAAGCCGCGGATGCCTACCTTTTCAAAAGCCTGACAGGCCGCTACAAAGCTTGCGTAATCGGTGGGCAGGGGAATATCGTACTGCTCGAAAAGGCTGCGGTTGACCACAAAGCCGTGGGCATCCGCGCACACCGGCAGCCAGTTCACACTGCCATCCTCGTTTTTGAAGCTGTTGAGGTAGGTGTTGTACACAGCGCCCGCCTCATTGGTCATGGCAAGGTTCATCAGGCTGTCCTTCAACGGTGCCGCATCGTGCAGCGAGAAGCGGCAGCAGGTAATGATATCCGGCAGACCGCCGTTCTGCTGCAAAAACTTGTAAAAATCCAGATCGTTGTTGCCTACGATGAATTCAATGTTCACGTCCGGCAGCTGCGCCTGAACATAGGGCGCATAGTTTTCGTACAGGCTGGTGCTCCACAGATACACCTGAATGGTCTGAGCGTCTTCCTGCTCCTGTGTTCGTTCCGCATTTTTTTCGCTGCATCCGGTGAGCAGGGATAGCCCCATCACCAGTGCCGCAAGCATGGAAAATAGGCGGCGCAATGTTTTTGTTTTCATCCGATCCTTCTCCTCACACTTCTTGGGCAGCTATCGTTTTGCGGTTGGCTGCTTTGGCTTACTGATCATACATCACCGCCCGCAAGAGTGTGCGCTGTAAAACCCACCCACGGAAAGGATGCCGCAATTTTTGCGTCTTTTCTGTTTTGCGCTCTCCCTCTACCGCGAAGGGGGCACAGAATGACAGAAACATAAAAATATTTTACCACTACCATGAAGAACTTTCAATAAAATTTCATATATTGATCCATAAAAGCTGTGTAGGATTACAATAGATGTGTCACAAAGTGAAAAAAGACGAATGAGTCGTTCTGTGGTACAGTTAAATTGCTACACCAAACATCACAGAAACACATCATTGACAAACCTACATTGTGAACTCAAGGAGCCTGTCCAAAAGAAAGCATAAAAATGCGTATAACGCCCTATGAAATGGTGTCACGGGGCGTTTTATTTTGTCTTGTTTTGTGGGCGATGTTGCGGTTTTGCGAAAACTTGCGAGGCTAAATAAAAAAGTCCTACGAAATTACGATTTTAAACGTAAATTCGTAGGACTTTTGGAGCTACTGACCTGATTCGAACAGGCGACCTGCTCATTACGAGTGAGCTGCTCTACCAGCTGAGCCACAGTAGCAGATGAAATTTTCTTGCATGTTCTGCAACGAGAAATATTCTATCATACTTCCTGTACGCTGTCAAGATTTGATTTTGCGGCAGAACAGGTGCAAATAGTCTGCGACGCAAAAATATAACTGCCCTCCGAGAAAATCTCGAAGAGCAGCCTTGCACACAAGAAAAATCAGTTGAACAGCTTACGGCCGATCCAGATGCAGATGCAGGCACCCACAACGGAAACGAGGATCTCACCCACGATGCCGGTAGCGCTCAGACCGATCAGGCCGAACACGATGCTGCCTACAAAACCGCCCAGAATGCCCAGCACGATATTGCGCACGGTGGAAGTTTCGCTGCCCATAATGCGGCCGGCGATGTAACCAGCCAGAGCGCCGATCAGCAGACTGAAAATAAAACCAAACATAATATTCTACCTCCTGAATTTTAAAGCTCTGCGCTCTGCCCGGCGGTTTCCCGGGCAAAGCGGCAAATATCCTTCAAACAACATTTTTCGCATTCTGGTTTGCGCGCATTGCACACTGCCCGACCATGCATTACAAAGCGGTGGCACAGGTCGCTGCCTTCTTCCGGAGGAACGATCTTCCACAGGGCCATTTCCACCTTCTGCGGTTCCTTGATGCCGTCCACAAGGCCGATCTTGTTGCACAGCCGGATACAGTGGGTGTCTGTTACGATAGCAGGCTTGCCAAACACATCGCCCATGATAAGGTTTGCGCTCTTGCGGCCTACGCCGGGCAGGGCGAGCAGCTCTTCAAAGGTGGTGGGCACCTGACAATCGTATTTATCGCGCAGCACCCGCATACAGGCGGAGATGTCCCGCGCTTTGGAGTGTCCCAATCCGCAGGGCTTGACGATGGCTTCAATGTCTTCGGGTTCCGCAGCAGCCAGCGCAGCAACATTGGGATATTTGGCAAACAGGTCTTCCACCACAATGTTCACGCGGGCATCGGTGCACTGGGCTGCCAGACGCACGCTGACCAGAAGCTGCCAGGCGTGGTCATAATCCAATGTACAGCCGGCATCTGGGTATTCTTTTTTTAACCGGTCGATCACTTCCAGCGCCAGCGCCTTTTTTGCAGTAAGGTCTTCTGGTGCTTTTTTGCGAACAGGCATTTCATCCACTCCCATCGACAAAAGCTGATACGATAATACCATGTTTTGCGTTTTTTGTAAACTGCGGGCAAAAATTATCTGAGAATGATTTTCAGATAAAACCTTGCTCTTACTGCCAAAATGCGATATACTATAGAAAAATGCTGGGGGAATCGCGCCTCGGTACGGGAGGAGGAAAACACGATGAACGAACCACTGGCACAGCGTCTGCGGCCCAAAACACTGGCAGATGTCTGCGGTCAGCAGCATCTGCTGGCACCGGGCAGGGTGTTCCGCCGTACCATCGAGAGCGGACGCATCCCCAACATGATCTTCTACGGCCCGTCCGGTACCGGAAAAACGACGGTGGCGCGCATCATTGCAGAAAACAGCGGTATGACGCTGCATAAGCTCAATGGCACTTCCTGCGGCACCGGGGACATCAAGGCGGTGCTCAAGGATATCGGCACGCTGGCAGGTGCGGGAGGCATCCTGCTGTATCTGGACGAGATCCAGTACCTGAACAAAAAACAGCAGCAGAGCCTGCTGGAATGCATTGAGGACGGCTCGGTGACGCTCATTGCATCCACCACCGAAAATCCATACTTCTACATTTATAATGCGCTGCTGTCCCGCTGTACGGTGTTTGAGTTCAAATCGCTTTCGGCAGCGGATGTGGAGCGTGGGGTGCACAATGCACTGAAAAAGCTTTCGGAAGGGGAGAGCACAAAGGTCTGCATGGACGAGAATGCCTGTGCCTACCTTGCCGAGAGCGCAGGCGGCGACCTGCGCAAGGCGCTGGGCTGTCTTGATTTTGCGGTGACGGCAGCTCCCATTGAGGATGGGGAAAAGCACATTACGCTGGAAATGATCCAGCAGGTCACCCGCCGCACTGCCATGCGGTATGACCGGGAGGGCGATGACCACTACGACATCGTGTCAGCCTACCAGAAGTCCATGCGCGGCTCCGACCCGGATGCGGCGCTGCATTATCTGGCCCGTCTGCTGGAAGCAGGAGATCTGCCCTCGGCCTGCCGTCGCCTGATGGTATGTGCCTGCGAGGATGTGGGCCTTGCCTATCCACAGATCATCCCCATTGTGAAGGCGGCAATTGATGCCGCCAACATGGTGGGCCTGCCGGAAGCACGGCTCCCGCTGGCAGATGCCGTCATTCTGGTGGCCACCAGTCCCAAGTCCAACAGTGCCCATGATGCCATCAACGCGGCCATTGCGGATGTGCAGGCGGGCCGTACCGGGCCGATCCCGCGCCAACTGCAGAACAAGCACTACGACGGTGAGGATGCTCTGGTGAAGGGCCAGAACTACAAATACGCCCATGACTACGCCCACCACTGGGTGGAGCAGCAGTACCTGCCAGATGCCATCAAGGACGTGAAATATTACACCTTTGGCGATAACAAAAATGAGCAGGCGGCCCGTGCCTACTGGGCAAAGATCAAGGGCGAAGAGAACGTCTGAGCCACGCCTTACACCCAAAACCAAAAAACAAAGAAAAAGGAGAACGATATGCGATATTCCAAACAGCGTGAGCTGGTCATGCAGACGGTGCAGAACCTGTGCGATCATCCCACTGCCGAGGAAATTTACGATGAAGCCGTGAAGGAGTGCCCGGGCCTGAGCCTTGGCACCGTATACCGTAACCTGAATAGTCTGGTGGATGCGGGCCGGGTGCGCCGGGTGTCCATTCCAGGCAAGGCTGACCGCTTTGACCACACGCTGCCCTGGCACAGCCATCTGTACTGCACCGTGTGCGGCAACGTGACCGATGCCGAGGTGGACGAAAAGCAGGTAATGAAGCTGGTGAAAAACCAGAAGGGCCATGTGCAGGACTGCGCTGTTGTGCTGATCGGCGTATGCGAGGCCTGCTGCGAGAAGCAGGTGCAGGAAAACGCCCACTGAACCATAAAATTTGCACGGAACCTCTTGCCCGGAGCGTATAAACAGGGTATACTATAGAGAAGGCTCTTTTCAGAAAGTGCAAGTAGATTTTCGCCGCACAGGGCACTTCGGCCCGGCGGAGAAGGATGGTTTGATTGGAATACATTAGTTTTGAACATAATAACATTGCCGCTGAGCTGGTAAAACAGGCCTATGATACGCCGCCGCTGGCCTTTGTGCACAGCTATGGCTGTCAGCAGAACGTGAACGACGGCGAGCGGATCAAGGGCGTGCTGATGGACATTGGCTATGGCCTGTGCGATAAGCCCGAGGATGCAGACCTGATCCTCTTCAACACCTGCGCCGTGCGTGAGCATGCCGAGCAGCGTGTGTTCGGCAACGTAGGTGCCCTGAAGGGACTTAAGGAAAAAAAGCATGATCTCATCATCGGCCTGTGCGGATGCATGGCCAACCAGAAGCACGTGGTAGAAAAGCTGCGCCAGAGCTATCCTTACGTTGACCTTGTGTTTGGCGTGGACGGCATCGACACCCTGCCGCAGCTCATTGCCCAGAAGCTGCAGAAGCATAAGCGTGTGCTGATGGAGCCCGCCCAGCGCCCGGTCATCGTGGAGAATATCCCCATCCGGCGTGAGAGCGAGTTCCGCGCATGGCTGCCCATCATGTACGGCTGCGACAACTTCTGTACCTACTGCATCGTGCCTTATGTGCGCGGCCGCGAGAAGAGCCGCAAGCCCGGTGATATCCTTGCTGAATTCCGCGGTCTTGTGGAGGCAGGCTATAAGGAGATCACATTGCTGGGACAGAACGTCAACAGCTACGGCAAGGGTCTGGAAGAAAAGGTGGACTTTTCTGATCTGCTCAACTTGCTGTGCACGGTGCCCGGCGATTACCACATCCGCTTTATGACCAGCCACCCCAAGGATGCCAGCCACAAGCTGATCGACACCATTGCCGCCCAGCCGAAGCTGTGCAAGCACTTGCATCTGCCGGTGCAGTGCGGCTCCGATGAACTGCTGAAGAAGATGAACCGCCACTACACGGTGGAACAGTATCTTGAGCTCATCGAATACGCCCGCAAAACGGTGCCCGGCATCACCTTTTCCAGTGACATCATCGTTGGCTTCCCCGGCGAGACCGAAGCGGACTTTGTAAAGACGCTGGAACTGGTACAGAAGGTGGGCTATATGCAGCTGTTCACCTTTATCTATTCCAAGCGCACCGGCACCAAGGCCGCCGATATGCCGGACCCCACCCCCCGCAAGGAAAAGACCGACCGCATGACCCGCCTGCTCAAGCTGCAGGACGAGATCGCCATGGCGCTGGTCAAGGCGCAGGTTGGTCAGACTGTGAAGGTACTGGTAGAGGGCTTTGGCCGCAATGAGGGCACCCTCTCCGGCCGTCTGGACAACAACCTGACGGTGGAGTTCACGGCAGACGCTTCCCTGATGGGCAGCTATGCCAACGTACATCTCACGGGCGCACGGGCGACTGTGCTGCTGGGTGAGCTTGCCTGAGTGATTCCGGGGCAGTGCCCCTGAACGTATAAATAAGAAGGAGACCATTCAAATGGATTGCATTGATCTTTTCAAGCGCGCAGCCGTTGCGCTGCAGACCGATAGCCGCTACCTCGTTCTGGATCAGACCCGCAAGGCAAACGATAAGGACGAAGAGCTGCAGAACCTGATCGGCGAGTTCAACCTCGCCCGCATGGATCTGAACAATGAGATCGGCAAGAGCGAGCGCAACGATGCCCGCATCGCCGAACTGAATGAAAAGGTGAACAGCCTGTACGGCCAGATCATGGGCAACGAGGGCATGGTGGCTTACAACGAGGCCAAGCGTGACTGCGAGAACCTCGTGAACTATATCGATGCCATCATCAACACTGCCATGAATGGCGGCGACCCCATGACGGTACAGGAGCCTTCTGCTTCCTGCACCGGCAGCTGCTCCACCTGCGGCGGTTGCCACTAAAACCGGCAAAAACAAAACGCGGCTGTGCAAAACAGACCGCGTTTTGTTTGCAAAAGCGGTTACAAGCCGCAAACTTGTGCACAGAACCATAGAACGGGAGAGAGGGTAAACCATGGCAGAGCTGTCGCCCATGATGCAGCAATATCTTGAGATCAAAAAACAACATAAGGACGAAATTCTGTTTTACCGCATCGGCGATTTTTATGAGATGTTCTTTGACGATGCCCTGACGGCATCCAAGGAACTGGACCTGACCCTGACCGGCAAGCAGTGCGGCATGGAAGAGCGGGCACCCATGTGCGGCGTGCCCTTCCACAGCTACGAGGGCTATGTGGCGCGGCTGATCGCCAAGGGCTACAAAGTAGCCATCTGTGAGCAGGTGGAAGACCCGGCCAAGGCCAAGGGCCTTGTCAAGCGGGACATCATCCGCGTGGTCACACCCGGCACGGTCATTGAGAGCAGTATGCTGCAGGACGACCGCAATAACTACATTGCCAGTATCTTCCTCAAAGGAAAGAAAGCAGGTTTGTGCTTTGCCGATGTCTCTACCGGTACGGCCCATATCACAGAGCTGAATGCAGACAAGATCGCCCCGGCGGTCATTACGGAGCTGTGCCGCTACCATCCCAGCGAAGTGCTGATGAATCCGGGTCTGCTGGACTGCCGCGAGGTGACGGCGTACATCAAAAAGAATATGACTTGTTCGGTGGAGCTGATCGAAGAGGAGCGCTATGCACCGGGCCTTGTGGCGGCATCGCTGGAAAACCAGTTTGGCCGCGACTGGGCACAGACCACCGGCATTGCAGCGGACGGCCTTGTGCGCTTTGCCATGGCGGCACTGCTGGAATATCTGCACGATACCCAGATCAAGGGCGTGGAACGTCTGAAAACGGTCATAACCTATAATAAGGCCCAGTTCATGCGTCTTTCTCCCGTGACCCGCGCCAATCTGGAGCTGACCGAGACGCTGCGCGGCCGCGAAAAGCGGGGCACGCTGCTCTGGGTGCTGGATAAGACCAGTACATCCATGGGCAAGCGTATGCTGCGCAGCTGGATCGAGCAGCCGCTTATTTCCAGTGCACTCATCAACCACCGCCTGAACGCTGTGGAGAGCCTTGTCAAGCAGACCATGGCCCGCGGCGACCTGACCGAAGAGCTGGGTTACATTGCGGATATGGAACGCCTGATGACCCGCACGGTTTACGGCTCTGCCACACCCAAGGAGATCTATACGCTGGCCCAGACCTGCGACCGGCTGCCCGGCCTGCGCAGGCAGGCTGAGGCCTGCGGCTGCCCGGAGCTTGCTGAACTGGCAGTACAGATCGATCCGTTGGAGGACATCAAGGCCCGTATTTATGCGGCGGTGGACCCGGAAGCGCCCTCTACCCTTAAGGATGGCGGTGTCATTGCCAAAGGCTACCATGCCGAGGTGGACGAGCTGCGTTCCATCCGCGACAATACCAAGGGCGTTCTGGCGCAGCTGGAAGCCCGCCTGCGGCAGGAAACCGGCATCCCCAAGCTGAAGATCGGCTATAACCATGTGTTTGGCTACTTCATCGAGGTAAGCAACTCCTATAAGAGCATGGTGCCGGAGACCTACATCCGTAAGCAGACCCTGACTTCCGGCGAACGCTACATCACGCAGGAACTGAAAGAGCTGGAAAGCAAGATCTTAGGTGCCCACGAACGGCTCATCACGCTGGAGCACCGCCTGTTCAGCGAACTGCTGGAAAGTATCAGCGCTCAGCTGGACCGCATCCAGCGCACGGCCAATGCGGTGGCCCAGCTGGATGTGCTCACGGCGCTGGCGCAGGTGGCAGCGGAAAACAACTACTGCCGTCCCATCGTGGACGACAGTGACGAGCTGACCATCACCGAGGGCCGTCACCCTGTGGTGGAGCAGATGCTGAAAGGCAGCCTGTTTGTGCCCAATGATACCACCCTGAACTGTGGTGCAGACCGCTGCCTGATCATCACCGGCCCCAACATGGCAGGTAAATCTACGTACATGCGCCAGAATGCACTGATTGCGCTGATGGCGCAGATCGGTTCCTTTGTACCGGCTTCCAGCTGCCATGTGGGTGTGGTGGATGCCATTTTCACTCGCATCGGTGCGTCGGACGACCTGTCTGCCGGTCAGTCCACCTTTATGGTGGAGATGACCGAGGTAGCGGAGATCCTGAAAAATGCCACCGCCAAAAGCCTTGTGGTGCTGGACGAGATCGGCCGCGGCACTTCCACCTTTGACGGTATGAGCATTGCCCGCGCCGTAGTGGAGCACATTGCAGACCCCGCCAAGGGCCTTGGCTGCAAGACTCTGTTTGCCACCCACTACCACGAGCTGACCGAGCTGGAAGGCGGCGTGGACGGTGTAAAAAACTACAATATTGCAGTAAAAAAACGCGGCGAGGACATCACCTTCCTGCGCCGCATCGTACGCGGCCCGGCGGATGACAGCTACGGCATCGAGGTGGCAAAGCTGGCAGGCCTGCCCGGCAGTGTGACCCGCCGCGCCCATGAGGTGCTGCGCGCGCTGGAAGCAACTGCACCTAAAAATAAAGTAGAGCAGATGGATTTTGATGCCCTGCAGGAGTATAACTCTCCGGCTGTGCCCAGCGAGATGATGGACAAGCTGGAAGCTCTGGATGTGGAAACACTCACCCCCATTGAGGCTTTGAACTTCCTCTACGAGCTGAAAAAGACCCTGAAGGGCAGCCTGAACAGATGAAACTGCTCTACCTGACCCAGACCATACAAGGAGGGAAAACACCATGGCAGTGATCCATGTTCTGGATAAGCACACAGCCGAGCTGATCGCAGCTGGTGAGGTGGTCGAGCGTCCGGCATCCGTTGTTAAGGAGCTGCTGGAAAACTCCATTGATGCCGGTGCCACGCAGGTGACCGTCAGCATTGAATCCGGCGGCGTCAAGCTGATCGAGATCAGCGATAACGGCACCGGCATCGAGGCAGAATATATCTCCACGGCGTTTATCCGCCACGCCACCAGCAAAATTGAAACACCGGACGATCTGACCAACATCCATACGCTTGGCTTCCGCGGTGAAGCACTGGCATCCATTGCCAGCGTGGCCCGTGTAGAGCTGACCACCCGAACCGAGGTGGACGAGTTTGCCACGGTCTACTGCATTGAGGGCGGGGAAGAGGTCTCCCGTGAGCCGGGTGCCAGAGCTGTGGGCACCACCATCCGGGTAAAGGATCTGTTTTACAACACGCCTGCCCGCATGAAGTTCCTCAAAAAGGACTCCTCCGAGGGCACCTTTGTGTCGGATACAGTTACCCATGTAGCGCTCAGCCACCCGGAAGTCAGCGTCAAGTTCATCCGTGAGGGCAAGCTGCAGTATGTCACGCCCGGCGACGGCCAGCTGCGCGGTGCAGCCTATGCGGTGCTGGGCCGGGAGTTCAGCCGGGACCTCATTGAGCTGAAAAATCAGGAGGGCGTGTACCGCATCACCGGTCTGGTCACCCCGCCCAAAAGCTGCCGCGCCAGCCGAAGTATGCAGCATTTCTACATCAATGGCCGCTATGTGCGCAACCGCACCATGATGGCCGGTATGGAGATGGCGTTCAAGGGGACCATGATGCAGGGCAAGTTCCCGGGCGGTATTCTGCTGCTGGAAATGCCGGCCGACCTTGTGGATGTCAATGTGCATCCGGCCAAGATCGAAGCACGCTTTGCCCGCGAAAATGATGTTTTTGATGTGGTGTATCATGCCGTCAAGCTGGCATTGGCTCAGCCCGGCACTGGTGAACGGCTTTTTACCTTTGAAGCAGACAAAAAAGAAGAAAAAACTGGAAATTCAAAAAAAGACACTGATATAATCAAAAATGATGTAAAGAATAATAACTTTACAGGGCTTTCTGCGATCATTCGGGGGCAGGCGGACCCGGGCGTTCTGCCACAGCAGCACTGGGAACCGGCAAAACCCGCCGCAGCACCGCAGCAGCCTGCCCCGTCTGCTGCAATGCAAATACCGACAGCACCCAGTGTGCCGCGCTGGAAAGGCAGTGCTCAGAACGAGGATATGCTGGATCCGTTCGTGACCCTTCACAGCCCGAAGCTGGAAACGACAAAGGCACCAGAGCCGTTCCGTGCAGCGGCAAGTGAAACACAGCTGGATGTGGAACCGGAATTTGGTGAAACAAAACTGCATTCGCATCAGGACCATATGGCAGCGTGGAACCCTGCGCAGGAAGCACCAAAGGAAGAACCTGAGAGTGCACCCTGTGCAGAAACGGAACCGGATGCGCCGGAAGCGGCAGAACAGGAAACTGTACTGGCCGAGCCGGAGCAGATGAACTTTGATCCGACGGCGGATCAGCCGGAGCCGCTGCGCTATGTGGGCGAGGTGTTCAGAACATATATCCTTGCAGAACGCGGCGACGAGCTGTGCCTGATCGATAAACACGCTGCCCACGAGCGCCAGCTGTACGAAAAACTGGCCGCGAACTATGGCAATGTGCCCAGCCAGATGCTGCTGGAGCCTGCTGCCATCGACCTTGCTGCGGAGGAAAAGCAGGCCCTGCTGGATAACATTCCTCTGCTGGAAAATGCGGGCCTTGAGATCGCGGACTTTGGCGGCAATACCGTGGTGCTGCGCGCGGTGCCCGCAGATGTGGAGCCGCAGAATGCCGAAAGCCTGCTGGTGGAGATCGCAAATAAGCTGCTCAAGGGCGGCCATGATGCGCTGAACGAGCACACCGAGTGGGTGCTGCATTCTATCTCCTGCCGTGCAGCCATTAAGGCGGGGGACAAGTCCTCGCCGCAGGAACTGCTGGCGCTGGCCGAAAAGATCCTTTCCGGCGAGGTGCCGCCGTTCTGCCCGCATGGCCGCCCCTGCGTACTCAAATTGACCCGGAAGGAGCTGGAAAAGCAGTTTGGACGCATCGTATAAACATCCCGTGGTGGCCGTCGTCGGCCCTACCGCAACCGGAAAGACGGCGTTGGGCGTAGAGCTTGCAAAACATTTTTCCGGCGAGGTCATCAGCTGTGATTCCATGCAGATCTATAAAGGTCTGGACATAGGCACGGCAAAGGTGACACCGGAGGAGACCTGCGGTATCCCGCATCACGGCGTGGATATCCTTACGCCGGACAAGGCTTTCAGCGTGGCAGACTTTACCGCCATGGCCGGAAAGCTGGAAGAAGAGATCTCTGCCCGGAAGAAGCTGCCCATCCTTGTGGGCGGCACAGGGCTGTATGTTCAGAGCTTTCTGTATGGGGTGCGCTTTACAGAGGAAAAAGCACCTGCCGGTCTGCGGGAGCAGCTGGCGGCGGAACTGGCTGCAAAAGGCGGTGCTGCCATGTACGAAGAACTGAAGCAGGCCGACCCGGAAGCTGCTGCGGCTATCCACCCGAACAATCAGGTGCGGGTGCTGCGCGCACTCGAACATTATCGTGCCACTGGCAAAAAGCTGAGCGAACAGAAGGCGGAGTCTCTCCCACCGGAGCGGCCCTACCGCAGCCTGATCCTCGGTCTGGATTTCCCAGAGCGCGCGGTACTTTACCGCCGCATTGACCTGCGTGTGGACAAAATGCTGGAAGCGGGCCTTATAAAGGAAGCGGAGCATGTCTGGCAGAACCGGGAAAGCTTCCGCACGGCAGCGCAGGCCATCGGATACAAGGAGTTCTTTCCGTATTTTGAGCAGACGGCTCCACTGGAAGCCTGCACGGAAAAGCTCAAGCAGGCATCCCGCAACTATGCCAAGCGCCAGTTGACCTGGTTCCGCCATATGGACGGTGTGGTCTGGCTGGATGCCGGTGCACCGGATGCAGTGCAGACTGCCATCCGCAAAACTAGCGAATTTTTAGCGAAAGGATGATCGATATGCCGGATGAGACCCAGAAGGAACGCCATGCGCCGCATGTGCTTACCACTCTGGCAGGCGTGCTGATCGCGTTTCTGCTGCTGGCAGCAATTTATGTGGTGTATCAGGCCGCACATATCCTGTTCCCGCAGAATGTTTATGAGACTGCGCTGCCTGCGGTCATTTTGGATACGGTGGAAGCCGACGGAGTTCTGCTGTTCGACGAAAGCTATGTGGCAGGCAGCGGAAACCTTGGATATCTTGCTGCCGACGGCGAGCGCGTTTCAGCGGGCGCCGCAGTGGCAGAGGTGTACAGCAACGCTTCGCAGGCTTCGCTGCGCCTGCAGCTGAACCAGCTGAATGATCAGATCGACCTGCTGCAGAAATCGCAGAACACTTCTGCGCTGCAGCTGGATACCCTTTTAAAAGAACGTTCTTCTGCGCTGTATGACCTGCTGGATACGCTGGACGACAGCGATTATGAAGCGGTGGATGATGATGCCAATGCCTACCTGCTGGCCCAGAACAAGCTCTGGGTGGTAACGGGCGAAGCTGCAAACTTTACCGATCAGATCACTGCGCTGGTCCAGCAGTCCCAGAGCGTGCAGGCACAGCTGGGCAGCCCGGCGCAGATCACTGCACCGCAGACCGGCTATTTTGTGCGCTCTTCCAGCAGCGGACGGCTCAATGCCAGTGCCGATGATATCCTTGCACTGAACGCACAGGAGCTGCAGGGCTATCTGCAGTCCGACCCAGTGCTGGCACTGGACGGCTGCGCCGGTAAGATCGTGGCAGGGTTCACATGGCGCTATGTGGGCGTGTGCACTGCAAAGCAGGGCGAAAAGCTGCTGGGTCAGAACGGCAAGCCGCTGAGCACAGCGGTGGAGATCAGCTTCCCGGGTCAGGTGGAGAACAGCCTCAAGGCCACCGTCACCGAGGTAGAGATCGATCAGGACAGCGGCCTTGCCCGCTTTGTACTTGCCTGCAACTCCATCAACGGCGATGTGCTTTGCCTGAACCGGGCTGTAGCACGCATCTCGGTAGGAGAGCGCAGCGGCCTGCGAGTGCCTGCTGCGGCTGTGCACTATTTAAAAGAGGATGGCACCGAGGCACAAACGCAGGGCGAAAACTACATTCCCGGTGTGTACGTGAAACTTGGCAACATTGCCCGCTTCTGCCGGATCGACCCGGTGGACGCAGACCATCCCCTCATCACGGACGGCGATTACATCCTTGTTCTGCCCGAAGGAACCGAGGGCTCGGTCAGCAAGGTGAGGCTTTATGACGAAATAATCGTTTCCGGACAAAATTTGTATGATGGAAAGCTTTTGTAGTTATTGACATCTGAGGCAAAAAATCCGATAATAGATAAAGCTATTATTTGCATCTATTTGCAAAGAACGCCAGGCAGCGCCATGCTGCCCGAATGAAAGGAGCAGATTGTATGTCTTTGCTTGACAGCATTAAGAAAGGTCTGTTTGACCAGGAAGACGATTACGAGGATCAGTACATTGACGATGGCCCCCAGATGGTAAACAATAACAATGGCATCGGCCTTGGTGCTGACGACGAAAATGAAGAGCCTGTTGAGGGTGCCAAGAAGAACGGCAAGGTGGTCAACATCAATGCCACCACTCAGCTCAAGGTCGTTCTGGTCAAGCCTGAGCGTTTTGAGGATGCCAGTACCATTGCTGACCACCTGAACAACAAGCGCACCGTGGTGCTCAATCTGGAGTCCACCAACAAGGAAGTGTCCCGCCGTCTGGTGGATTTCCTGTCCGGTGTTGCATATGCAAACAATGGCCAGATCAAGCGCGTGGCCAACAGCACCTTCATCATCACTCCGTACAACGTGGATATCATGGGTGATCTGCTGGACGAGCTGGAGAACAATGGCGCGTTCTATTGATCCGCAGCCCAAGGCAGCGCGCGGGTTCATCCCTGCGCGTACCGATGAAGAACGCTATCTCATGCGCCATATCGAGGACTTGGCCCACACGGCCTTTTCCCGGGACATTGCGCGGTATTCGGCTTTCCTGAGTGACCGCGAGCAGGACTTGGCCCGCGCGGCACTGGGCCGTGCCGGTGTGCAGGAGGGCTTCCGGTTTGAGGGCGGCTGGCTGAATGCGGAGCGCAGGGTGCTCTGTATCGAGCCGGAGTACAGCTGCGGCGAAGCACCCATCTGCTGTGTGCGGCTGCAATGCCGTGCACAGGCGGGGGCTGCGCTGCCCGCCCACAAGGATTACCTGGGCAGTCTGATGGGCCTTGAGCTGCGGCGCGAGGCGCTGGGAGATATCGTTCTGCCGGAGGATCAGCCGGGCACAGCTTATGTGTTTGCGCTGGAACCGGCAGCACAGCTGATCTGCCGGGAACTGTTTCAGGCTGGACACACGGAGCTGACCACGGAACTGCTGACGCTGGACGATGTGCCGCAGTTTCCGCAGGCGGAGCGTGAGATGCACAGTGCAACGGTATCGTCCCTGCGGCTGGACGCTGTGCTGGCAGCTATGCTGCACTGCAGCCGAGGACAGGCTTCGGAACTGATCGAGGCGGGCAGGGTGGAGATCAACCACCTGCCGGCGGATAAACCTCATGCGCAGGTATATGAGGGCGATGTGTTCACGGTGCGCGGCAAGGGCCGCTTCAACCTGACTGCACTGCCCGGCAAAAGCAGAAAAGATCGGTCGATCATCGAATTTTTTCAATATTAAAAGCAACGGGAGGAAATGACTATGCTGACTCCGCAGGATGTCCGTTCTGTGCAATTTGAGAAAAACCTCCGCGGCTACCGCACAGAGGACGTAGACCGTTTTCTGGATAAGGTGGAAGAACAGCTGCGGGACGACGATGCGCAGGCGGAACAGCTTCGCAAGCAGATTGCGGACCTGACTGCTGAAAACCAGAAGCTGCACGATGAACTGAAGAGCTTTGAGGCAGATGGTGAAATGCTCAAGAGCGCGCTGATCAATGCACAGCGCATGGGCGAAAATGTCATCCGCGAAGCAAACCAGAAAGCAGAAGAGATCATCCATCGTGCAAATCTGCGCGGTGATGATATCATCCGCGATGCCAACGAACTGCTGCAGAAGGCAAACGACCGTGCAGACGAGATCGAGAACGAAGCAAACGAGAAGCGCCTTGCAGAGGAGCGCGAGTATGACCGCGTGCGTCTGGAAGTGACCCGCTTCAAGTCTGATGTGCTCAACCTGTACCGCAGCCATGTGGAGTCGCTGAGCCGTCTGCCGGAGTTCCAGAAGGAAACGGCTGCACAGGATGCCGAACAGGCAGAGCCTGCTGCAGAGGAAAGTGAGCCTGCCGCTGCAGCCCAGCCGCAGGCAGCGGACGTGCAGGAGCCGGAAGCAGAGCCTGCACAGCCCGCACAGGAAGATGCAGAACCTGCTGCCGTTGTTGAAAATGACGACGACAAGGCAGCTGACAGCAGCGAGGATTTCTGGGCAAAGGATGAGAGCCAGCTCAAGCTGGACCCGCCGCCCGCGCCTCCTGCTGATTTTAAGCCGGACGAGCCGGACTACGATGCTTTTCAGGGTGTCAAGTTCAGCGAGTAAGGCAACCCCATAAGGAAATATAGAGGAGAGTGTAAACCATTGGCTAAGAACAAATCGCAGTACGATAGTACTCTGAACCTGCCCAAGACCCTGTTTGAAATGCGTGCCGGCCTGCCCAAGAAGGAGCCGGTCATGCTGAAGGATTGGGACGACAACGACCTGTACAATCAGCTCATGAAGCACAACGAGGGCAAGCCGCAGTTCATCCTGCACGACGGCCCTCCGTACGCAAACGGTAATATCCACATGGGTACTGCCCTGAACAAGATCATCAAGGATATTATTATCCGCGATAAGAACATGGAGGGTTTCCAGGCTCCCTATGTGCCCGGCTTTGATACCCACGGCCTGCCAATCGAGCTGAAGGCTCTGTCCTCCGTCGGTGATAAGAAGAAGGACATTTCCAAGCTGGAACTGCGCCAGATCTGCGAAAAGTTTGCTACCGAGCACATCGATATCATGAGCGACCAGTTCAAGCGTCTGGGCGTTATCGGCGATTTCGAGCATCCGTATCTGACCCTGAAGCCTGAGTTCGAGGCACGCCAGATCGAGATCTTTGGCGAGATGGCAAAGAAGGGCTACATCTACAAGGGCCTGAAGCCCGTGTACTGGTGCCCGGACTGCCGCACGGCTCTGGCAGAGGCCGAGATCGAGTACGGCGAGGACGACTGCGATTCCATCTTCGTGCGTTTCCACGTCTCTCAGGACCCCAACGGTGTGCTGGCAAAGCACGGCATCCCGATGGACAAGACCTACTTCGTCATCTGGACCACCACCACTTGGACTCTGCCCGCTAACGAGGCGATCTGCCTGAACGGCCAGTTCGAGTACTCCTTCGTCAAGATCGGCGATGAGTTCCATATCATGGCCACCGAACTGGTCAAGAGCGTCATGGATGCCTGCCACATCGAGAACTACGAGATCGTGGGTGAGCCGGTCCCCGGTACCGAGTTCGAGCTGATGCGCTACAATCACGTCTACCTGCCCAAGGAGGGCTGGGTCATTCTGGGCGATCACGTCACGCTGGAAAGCGGTTCCGGCTGTGTCCATACCGCAGGCGGCCACGGCGTGGACGACTTCAACGTCTGCCAGAAGTATCCGCAGGTGCCCATCACCGTCCCCGTGGACGATGGCGGCTATCTGACCGAGCTGGCCGGTAAGTATGCAGGCCAGCGCGTGTGGGCTGCCAACAAGACCATTCTGGCCGATTTGACCGAGTCCGGTGCTGTCATGGGTCAGGTGCACATCAAGCATCAGTACCCGCACTGCTGGCGCTGCCATCACCCCATCATCTTCCGTGCAACGGAACAGTGGTTCTGCTCCATCGCAAAGTTCCGCGAGGATGTCTACAAGGCCATCGACACCGTTACCTGGATGCCGGATTGGGGCCATGACCGCATGAAGGGCATGGTGCGCGACCGCAACGACTGGTGCATCAGCCGTCAGCGTACCTGGGGCGTGCCCATCCCCGCATTCTATTGCAAGAAGTGCGGCACCTACCACATCACCGATGCCACCATCAAGGCTGTCAGCGACCTGTTCCGCAAGGAAGGTTCCGATGCATGGTATAAGTACGAAGCCGAGCAGATCATCCCCGCAGGCGAAGTGTGCGAAAAGTGCGGTGCTTCCGAGTGGACCAAGGACACCGACATCATGGATGTCTGGTTCGACTCCGGTTCCACCCACGCCGCTGTGCTGGAGGAGCGCCCGGAACTGCGCTTCCCGGCTGATATGTATATGGAGGGCGGCGACCAGTTCCGCGGCTGGTTCCAGTCCAGCCTGCTGACCAGCGTTGCAAGCAAGGGCTGCGCACCCTATAAGTCTGTTCTGTGCCACGGCTGGGTCGTGGATGAGCAGGGCAAGCAGATGCACAAGAGCGCCGGCAACGGCGTGGAGCCCAGCGAGATCATCAAGGACTACGGCGCTGATATCATCCGTCTGTGGGTGGCTTCTTCCGACTACACCGTGGATGTGCGTGCCGGCAAGAATATCTTCAAGCAGCTGAGCGAGGCTTACCGCAAGATCCGCAACACCGCCCGCTTCATTCTGGGCAATCTGGACGGCTTTGATCCCAACACCGACTGTGTGGCTGACGATCAGCTGCAGGAGATCGACCGCTGGGCACTGGCTGCTCTGGATGACCTGATGGTCAACACCAGCGCAGGCTACGCTGTGTACGACTTCAACAAGGTCTATCATGCAGTGTACAACTTCTGCGTTGTTGCAATGTCCAACTTCTATCTGGATGTGACCAAGGATCGCCTGTACTGCACCAACGGCGCAGGCCGCAAGGCTGCTCAGACCACCATGTACAAGATCCTTGTGGCTCTGGACAAGATCATTGCTCCCATCCTGTGCTTCACCAGTCAGGAGATCTGGGACTTCATGCCCAAGACCGAGGGCATGAACCAGTACGTTGTCTTTGAGGAGATGCCCAAGGCCGGCCAGTATGCCGCCGATGAAGCCTTCAAGGCAAAGTGGGCACAGCTGATCGCCGTCCGTGATGAGGTGAAGAAGGTTCTGGAGCAGGCCCGTGCCGAAAAGGTCATCGGTGCTTCTCTGGAGGCTGCCGTCACCCTGTACTGCAATGATACTGTGTACAGCCTGCTCAACAGCATCCCCATGGACGAGCTGGCCGACCTGATGATCGTCTCTCATGTAGAGCTGGTCAAGGGCGAAGGCGGCGCTGCAAGTGCTGTCGAGGGCCTGGGCGTTGCTGCTGCACATGCCACCGGCGAAAAGTGCGAGCGCTGCTGGAAGTATTCTTCTTCCATCGGCAGCCATGCCGCACATCCCACCCTGTGCGCACGCTGCGCCAGCGTTGTGGAAGCCTAAGCGTTCCGCATAAAACAATGTTTTAAAGGGCGGCGCTCCCTTATACCGGGGAGCGCCGTTTTTTATACTGAATGATTTTGGGAGTATCCTATGGCATTTGTTGTTTTTAATCTGCTCGCGGCTGCGGCACTCATTGGCATCGATCAGGCCATCAAGCTGTGGGCCACAAATGTGTTGCAGCCCGTTGGTGCAATGCCGCTGATCCCCCATGTGGTGGAGCTGCGGTTCGTGCTCAACCCGGGCATGGCGTTCAGCCTGCTCAGCGGCAAGCAGCTGTTCCTCATCATCGCTACCAGCATAGCGCTGATCTTTGTGGCCTACGGGCTGTTCTTCCGCAGCCGCGGCAGATACCTGCAGCAGGCTGCGCTGCTGCTGATCCTTGCCGGCGGCATCGGCAACCTGATCGACCGTGTGCTCAACGGCGAGGTGGTGGACTACATCAATCTGCTGTTCATGCAGTTTGCGGTGTTCAATTTTGCGGATATCTGCGTGTGTGTGGGCGTGGGCCTCTGGGTGCTGGTAATTTTTCTGGAAGAGCTGCACGCTGAGAACGGGCAGTCCCCGAAGGAGCAGTGAGCCATGGAACAGCGTGAATTTGTGGTGGAGCAGGAGACGGCAGGCCAGCGCATCGACCGCTTTCTGAGCGGCGAAGACACCGGCCTTTCCCGGTCTGCTCTGCAGGCGCTGGTGGCCGACGGTCATGTGTTGTGCAACGGCAGGCTGGTTGCCAAAAGCCTGAAGCTCAAGGCGGGCGACACCATCGTTTTGGAAATTCCGGACGCAAAGCCCATTGAGGCCGTGCCGCAGGACATCCCGCTGGAAATCGTCTATGAGGACGAGCATCTGCTGGTGGTCAACAAGCCCAAAGGCATGGTGGTGCACCCGGCTCCCGGCAACCCGGACGGCACGCTGGTGAACGCGCTGCTGTGGCACTGCAAGGGAAGCCTGTCCGGTATCGGCGGCGAGATTCGCCCCGGCATCGTGCACCGCATCGATAAGGACACCAGCGGACTGCTGGTGGTGGCAAAGGACGATGCAACGCACATCGGCCTTTCCCAGCAGATGGCAGTGCACAGTGTGGAGCGCGCGTATCGCACCATCGTGTACGGCGGCTTTGCACAAGATGAGGGCTTTGTGGAAAGCAATCTGGGCCGCAGCAAGACCGACCGCAAAAAGATGGCGGTCTACCCGGCCAGTGAGCCGCACACCAAATATGCCTATACCGGCTATCAGGTGCTGGAACGGCTGAACAACTTTACCATGCTGGAATGCCGCCTGAAGACCGGCCGCACCCATCAGATCCGCGTGCACATGGCATCCATCCAGCACCCGGTGGCGGGCGACCCGGTGTATGGCCCGCACAATTGCATCACCAGCCTGCACGGCCAGTGCCTGCACGCCAAAACGCTGGGCTTTGTGCACCCGATCACCGGCGAACATCTGCGGTTCGATTCGGAATTGCCGGAATACTTCACTCGTTTTCTTGCAACGCTCAGGAGGGGAACGGTATGAACCATCTTTCTTCAACGCTTGTACTGTGTGATCTGGACCATCTGCTTTTGGGTGCCGACGGCAACCTGACGCAGGTGGTGCGGGATGTGCTGCAGCTGTTCGTCCGCCGCGGCGGACGTTTTACGGTGTTTTCCCAGCGCACGCCGCGGGCAGTGCGGTCCATTCTGGGCAGTGTGCGGCTCAGCGCTCCTGCGCTGGTGTGCGGCGGTGCCATGGCCTACCATTTTTCCGATGGCACCCGCCAGCCGCTGTGCACCTTTGCCGGGCAGGATGCCGACCTGTTCGCCCGCCTGCCGGTGGCAGAGGGCGTGGGCATTGCCCTGCAGATGACCGACGGTACCACCCGCGTGCTGCGCATGAGCGAGGCATTGGAGCGTCATCTGCGGCAGGAATGGACCCCTTATCTGCTGGCAAACGCGGCAGACATCAAAGGGGAAGAAGTGCTGCGGGTGCTGCTGTATCAGGACAGCAAGGCAGTGCCCATGATCTCGCTGCTGGAAAAATCTCTGGGCGACCGCACAGCGGTGCTGCTGGGCGAGCGTGCCGCAGCGGATACGCTGATCCTGACCCCCAGAACCGTCTCTGGCCGTGAAATGCTGGATGCCGTGTGTATGCCGGTGGGCACCGACCCGGAAGATGTGCTGGTACTTGCCGGAGGGCTGCCTATGCTGGACATGGTGCGCGCTTCCAGCCAGAGCACCGCAGCTGCGGATGCCCCGGCTGAGCTGCGTCTTGCTGCCCAAAAGGTCACTTTGACCGATGCTGCGGCAGGTTCTGCAGTGGAAGTGCTGTACCGTATGGTGCGGGATGCTGAAAATTTGGCGTAAAATTTGTGCAAGGCTTCTGCAAATTCTTTCGCAGAAGCCTTTCTTTTTGGAGGAAAGTCAGGTACAATGAGAGAAACGCATCTTCTGGTCCTGCAAAAGAAGGAAAAACTCTTTCTTGCGCTGTCGCTGGCGGCGGTGGTTTTGTGCACAGTGCTGGCCTTTGGCTTTGCCGTGCCGCTGCAGGCTGCCGAACCGCAGGTCCTGCCGGATACGACCGGGCTGGAACAGTATGTGCTGGTGGATCTGAACACTGCCGATCTCTCTGCGCTGTGCACACTGCCGGGCGTAGGGGAAAAGCGCGCACAGACGATTCTGGATTACCGGATGCAGAATGGCCCGTTTGAACGGGTAGAAGATGCAGCCAATGTTCCGGGCCTGACACAGACCATTGTGGATTCCTGGGCAGGAATGGCAACCGTGAGCTGAGCCGCAGCCGGCGGCCCGGAGCAGCAAAAAGGGGAATGATTATGAGTGACGATACCATTTTTATCAACCGGGAACTGAGCTGGCTGGATTTCAACCGGCGCGTTCTTGCGCTGGGCAAAGATAAAAATGTTCCGCTTGCAGAGCGGGTCAAATTTCTTGCGATCTACGGCTCCAATCTGGACGAGTTTTTTATGGTGCGCGTGGGTTCTCTGCAGGAGCGCGCCAATCTGGAACAGGAACAGGGCAAAAAGGTCAAGAGGGAAAACAAGACCAACATGTCCGCAGCGGAACAGCTGACTGCCATCATGCCCAAAACGGCACAGCTGCAGGAGGAGTGCGATAAATACTACGCAAAGGCGCTGGAAGCACTGGCGGAGTGCGGCTGGCGCAAGGTGGATCTTGACCACTTGTCCAAGGAGGACGAGCACTTCTGGAAGAAGTACTTCCAAACGGAGCTGTTCCCCATCCTCAGCCCGCAGATCGTGGATAACCGCCATCCGTTCCCATTCCTGCGCAATCAGGAGATTTACCTTGGCGTTCTGCTCAAGGAAAAACACCCGGCAGGGCAGAGCCTTGGAATCATTCCCATTTCCAGCCAGATGGAACGGATGCACGTTGTAAAAAAAGACGGCGAAACGCAGTTTGCACTTACCGAAGAGCTGGTGCTGCACTTTGCGGCCAGCATCTTTGGCAAAGAGACGATTCAGGAAAAATGTCTTTTCCGCGTTACCCGCAATGCGGATATCGACGTAAAAGAGGGCATGATGGATCATGATATCGACTACCGCGAGATCATGACCGAGCTGCTCAAGCGCCGCCGCAAGCTGGCTGCGGTGCGTCTGCAGATCACGCCTGCCCCGGCCCCGGAGGTAGAACGCCTGCTGTGCAACCGTCTGCTGCTCACCCATAAACGGGTGTTCGAGCAGAAAAGCCCGCTGGATCTGAGCTTTTTCTACAAGCTCACCGGCCGCATGGAAGCGGAGGGGCGGCCGGAACTGTTCTACCCGGCTGCACGGCCCATGCTGCCGCCGCCGGACTACGACCTTGCCGCTGAGGTGCAGAAGCACGATGTGCTGCTCAGCTACCCGTACCAGTCCATCCGGCCCTTCATTGCCATGCTCAAAAAGGCTGCCCATGATCCTGAGGTCATTTCCATCAAAATGACACTGTACCGTATGGCGCGGGAGTCCCAGATCGTGCAGGCGCTGATGGAAGCCGCTGAGAACGGCAAAGAGGTGGTGGCGCTGGTGGAGCTGCGCGCCCGCTTTGACGAGCAGAACAATATCGACTGGTCGAAGCAGCTGGAAAGCGCAGGCTGTACGGTCATTTATGGCTTTGATGATTACAAAGTGCACTCCAAGCTGACCCTTATCACCAAAAAGAGCAAAGAGGGCTACTCTTATATCACCCAGATCGGCACCGGCAACTACAACGAAAAGACCAGTGAGCTTTACACGGACTACTCCTTCATTACGGCAGACCATGGCATTGGCGAGGAAGCTTCCAATGTGTTCCAGAACCTTGCCGTGCAGAAGCTGACTGAGGAGAGCGACCGGATGCTGGTAGCACCGCTGCGCTTCAAGAGCGTATTGCTGGAAGAGATGGATCGTGTCATTGCCGCCGCCCACATGGGCCGTCCGGCATCCATGATCCTGAAAAACAATTCCATCAGCGACCGGGATATCATCCTCAAGCTGCAGGAAGCCAGCTGTGCCGGTGTGCGCATTGATATGATCGTGCGCGGCATCTGCTGCGTGCGCGCCGGCGTGCCCGGCAAGACGGAGAACCTGCATATCCGCAGCCTTGTGGGTCGTTATCTGGAGCATGGCCGCATTTACAGCTTCTTCGATGGTGCACATACCCGCATCTATATTGCATCCGGCGATTTCCTCACCCGCAACACCGAGTGCCGCGTGGAGGTGGGCGTGCGCGTGGAGGATCCCGTGCTGGTGCGGAAGCTTACCGACATTCTGCAGCTGCAGCTGCGGGATAATGTCAATGCCCGCGAGATGCGCCCGGACGGCAGCTACCAGAAGGTAAAGCCCGCTGAGGGCGAAGCACCGGTGAACGGCCAGATGGGCATGTATGAGCTGTTGAAAAATGATTGGACGCAGCCGGAGCCTTGGAAGCTTTCTGCCGCTGCGCAGGAAAAACAGCCTGAACCTTCTGCCGAAGCAGAAAAGCCAGAACCTGCGAAAACGGAAGCGGCTCCCGCTGCAAAACAGGCAGAAGCTTCTCACCCGGAATCTGCTGCGGCACCGGAAAGCGGCGACAGCTTTGACCAGCTGGAACAGATGGTCAATCATAAAAAGCGTACAGAGCCGCAGCCTGCCCCTGCAGCCAAGCCGATAAAGCCGGTGGTGGTGGAGACACCCGCCCCCAGAAGCCGCCTGAAACGGATTTTGGATTTCTTCAAGTTACGCAGATAATATTTGCAAGACCCGACAGAGCAAACCCTCTGCCGGGTCTTTTTGCGTGTTTGCCTGCATAAATAAAAAGCAAACGGAAGGCGGGAGGCAGAAGGTGCGGGCAAAGCGATGGGGACGAGCCGGGCACGGCAGGGAGCAGCCCAGACGGAGGGTGATTTTTCTGGCAGTTTTAGCCGGACTGCTGGTGTGCGTGGTGCTTCCGGTGCGGGCGCAGAAAAAAACGGGGAAGCTCTGTTTCCCGCTGGACACCACACAGTACCGTGTTTCGGACGGATACGGCTGGCGGCAGGATCCTTTTACCGGGGAAAGGACGTTCCATAAGGGCATTGATCTTGCCTGTGCAGAGGGAACAGACGTGATTGCTGCGGAAGGCGGTGCGGTGGTGCAGGCATACCGCAGCACAAGCTATGGCACCTGTCTGCGTGTTCTCCATACAGATGGCAGCGAGTCACTTTACGCCCATTTGCAGTACGCCTATGTCCGCCCGGGCGAGGTGGTGGAAGCAGGGCAGCTGCTGGGCGCAGCAGGGCGCAGCGGGCGCGCTACGGGAGCACACCTGCATTTTGAACTGTACCGGAAGGGAACAGCCAGTGACCCGGCGGATGCGCTGGGCCTTTCCTCATGAAGCTGCATGATTCCCGGCAGCTGGGGCCGCTGGTGTTCCGCGACCCGCTGCTTTTGTGTAGCGCACTGTATTTTCTGCTCTACTTTGATGCAAGCGGCTTTCTGCGGCTGGGGCTGCTGGCGGCGTTCCTGCACGAGTGCGGGCACATTCTGGCGTATTGTGCGTTGCTGCGCCGCTTTCCGGTCATTGAGGCGACCATGACCGGCTTTTGTATGCGGATGGACGCTCCGGCCCGGGGCCTTTCACCGGGGCGGCTCTTCTGGCTGGCTGCTGCAGGCCCAGCGGTCAATTTCATGCTGGCAGGCATCTGGGCACTGCGGCTGGAACAGGAACTGACCATCCGCGGCAGTGCCTTCTGGGCGGCAAATCTGCTGACCGGGGGATTCAATCTGCTGCCCGTTCCACCGCTGGATGGGGCGCAGCTGGCATCCTGCCTGTGCGAAATGCGGCATGCAGGCAAAAAGTTTAAGGGAAATGATTGAAAAAACAGCTCATTTCGGGTACAATAAAATGACGTGTAAAAATGGACTGTTTATTGGAGGACTCGATGTTTGATCCAAAACTGAAAGAAGCACTGGGACGGGTACAGAAGCCTGGTCGTTATACCGGCGGAGAACCCGGAAGTGTATATAAGGACAAAGAAAAAGTGGATGTCCGCTTTGCGTTCTGCTTTCCGGACACCTATGAGGTGGGTATGTCCTTCCTCGGCGAAAAGATCCTGTATGAGCTGCTCAACAGCCACGAAAACTGGTGGTGCGAGCGTGCTTTTATGCCGTGGCTGGATATGAAGGCCGAGATGGAGCGTCTTGGTCTGCCGCTCTACACCATGGAGAGCAAGGATCCGCTCACCGCTTTTGATGCAGTGGGCTTCACCCTGCAGTACGAGCTTTCCTATACCAATATTCTGGCTATGCTGGATCTGGCGGGCATCCCGTTCTATTCCAAGGATCGCGATGAAAGCTGGCCGCTGATCGTGGCGGGTGGCCCCTGCGCCTGCAACGCGGAACCCATTGCGGACTTTTTTGATGTGGTCCAGCTGGGTGAGGGCGAAAACCAGCTGCCCGGCATCTGCGCCGAGATCGAAAAGGCCAAGAAGGAGGGCGGCGTTTCCAAAAAGGAACTGCTGCTGCGCATTGCAAAGATTCCCGGCGTCTATATCCCGGCGTTCTACGATGTGGAGTATTACGAAGATGGCCGGGTCAAGGCCATCACCCCCAATGAGCCGGGCATCCCGGCGCGCATCACCAAGGCAATCATCAAGGACCTGAACGAGTTTGCCCCGCCCACGAATTTCGTGGTGCCCATGGTGGGTGCCATTCAGGACCGCGCCAGCATTGAGGTGCTGCGCGGCTGTGTGCGTGGCTGCCGTTTCTGTCAGGCGGGCTTTCTGTACCGTCCCATGCGCCAGCGTGACGCGGGCCTTCTGAACAGGGCGGCGCAGGAGCTGTGCGCTAACACCGGCTATGAAGAGCTGAGCCTTTCCAGCCTGTCCACCTCTGACCACGGCCAGCTGGAAGAGCTGCTGGACGATCTGAATGAGTGGGCACCCAAGGAGCATGTGAGTCTGTCGCTGCCTTCGCTGCGCGTGGACAACTTCTCCCAGAGCCTCATTGAAAAGACCACCAAGGTGCGCAAGAGCGGCCTGACCTTCGCCGCCGAAGCCGGCACCCAGCGCCTGCGCAACGTCATCAACAAGAATGTCACATGGGACGAGATCGAAAAGACCTGCACCATTGCATTCAACGCGGGCTATACCTCGGTCAAGCTCTACTTCATGATGGGCCTGCCCACCGAGACCATGGAGGACATTGAGGGCATCGCAGAGACGGCGCAGAAGGTGGTAGACCTCTATTATTCGCTGCCCAAGCGCGGCAAGGGCAAGGGTGTACAGGTGACCATCAGCTGTGCCTGCTTTGTACCCAAGCCCCATACTCCCTTTGAGTTCGTGCCCATGGACACTGAAGAAATGCTGCGCGCCAAGCAGAAGCACCTGCTGGAAAGTGTGCACAGCCGCAAGATCAAGGTGAACTACCACGACAGCACCACCAGCTTTCTGGAGGGCGTGTTCGCCAAGGGCGACCGCCGTCTGGCACCGGTCATTGTGGAAGCCTACAAGCGCGGCTGCTACTTTGACGGCTGGGAGGAGTGCTTCAAGTACGACACATGGCTGCAGACCTTTGCTGATCTGGGCATCGACCCGGCATTTTACTGTCAGCGCCCCATTGGTCTGGACGAGGTAACGCCCTGGTCCCATATGGACTACGGTGTTACCCACGAATATCTGGTGCGGGAGTACCAAAAGGCTCTTGCCGCCCAGACTACCCAGCCCTGCAACCGTGCCTGCCACGGCTGCGGTGCAAATCATCTGTTAGGAGGTCCCTGCTTTGATTACAGTCAGAATCTCGTTTGAGAAAAAGAATGAGGCCTCCTACATCTCCCTGCTGGACCTGCAGCGGGTGATGCAGCGGGTGCTCAAGCGCAGCGGCCTGCCGGTGTGGCATACGCTGGGTTTCAACCCCCACATCTATATGACCTTTGCCTGCCCGCTTTCGCTGGGGCAGGAGAGCGAGTGCGAGTGCGTGGACGTCAAGACCGAAGCGGAAGCCCCGGATTTTGAACAGTGGAAAGCGGCCCTCAATGCCATCATGCCCGCAGGCATCGTGATCACGCACGTTGGTCCGGTGCAGATGAAGGCGGACCTCATTGCCTACGCATGCTATTGCATCACCTACCCGGCGGCAGCGGCTGCGGCGCTGGATGCGTACAACGCGCTGGAAAGCGCCCCGGTGGAAAAGCACGGCAAAAAGGGCAACAAGATCATTGAGCTGAAGGAACATCTGCCCAAGGTGGAGTACACCACGGAGGGGGACAGCCTGCACATGGATCTGTGCATGCCGGCCGCACAGGAACTGAACCTGAACCCCTCGCTGTTGACCGGCTTTCTGGAAGAAAAATTCGGCCTGCCTGCCGTCAGCGCCAACATCCTGCGCAAAAAGTTTTTGACGGCAGATAAGCAGCTGTTTGTCTGATCGGAGCGTGAAAGACCGTCTGTTGGGCAAAACAGAAAATTTTTGCATTTATTTTGGTCAGAACGCTTGCATTCACGCGGGTTTTGTGATATCCTATTTAGGCGTTAGTGTCCGCTGAGACCACAGCGGGGTTAATGACAATATCATTAAACGGGCGGTCCTCTGACGGCAAAGTGCCGTGTATGAACGTCTAAAAACAAATGGAGGATTCAAAAATGGACGCACTGAAGATTATTTCTGAAGGCAGCATCAAGGCTGAAAAGCCCCAGTTCAACGTTGGCGATACCGTCCGCGTTGATGTTCGTATCAAGGAAGGCGACCGTGAGCGCATCCAGGCCTTTGAGGGCACTGTGATCGCAAAGAAGCACGGCGGCGTTGCTGAGACCTTTACCGTTCGCCGCGTTGCTTACGGTGTTGGCATCGAGCGTGTCTTCCCCATCAACAGCCCCTTCGTTGAGAAGGTCACCGTTGTCCGCAAGGGCAAGGTCCGCCGCGCAAAGCTGTTCTACCTGCGTGGTCGTACGGGCAAGGCTGCCAAGGTCAAGAGCGATATTTGATCATCCCCGATTTGAAACGGGAGAAAAGGGACAACCTTGTTGTCCCTTTTTTCTTTATCAAAATTTCGGAAAAAATGCGGCTTTTTTTCAGGCACCGTTCTTGCGAAGAGCCTGTCGGCTGCGGTATAATCGGGTCAGCAGTGTAAAACCAGAAGGTGAGGTGTACCGGATATGGAAAAACAGGAACAGGCAAAGCCCGTGCGTGGGCAGAACCTGCTGGAATGGTACGAGGCATTGATCTCGGCAGCGCTGGTGCTGGTGCTGATCTTTTCGTTTTTCTTCCGCATCATTCAGGTGGACGGCAGTTCCATGGTGCCCACACTGGTGAACGGTGATAAGCTCATCGTGTGGGGAGCAGGCTATACACCGCAGCGTGGTGACGTGGTCATTGTGGACAGCTATACCTCCTACGGTAAACCGCTGGTCAAGCGTGTCATCGCCAAGGGCGGAGATACCATCAGCATTGATTACGATTCCGGTATGGTCATGGTGAACGGCGAGGTCTTGCAGGAGGACTACATTGCAGAGCCTACCTATCTTGGCTATGATGTAACTTTCCCGTATACGGTGCCGGAGGGCACGGTGTTCGTGATGGGTGATAACCGCAACCAATCACTGGACAGCCGTTCCACCTATGTGGGCTGCATTGACGAACGGGACATTCTGGGCAGGGTGCTTTTGTGCTTTATGCCCTTTACAGATTTTGGGGTGGTAAAATGAACGAAATGGATACCCGCTTTGCAAACCAGTACAATATTCAGTGGTTCCCGGGCCACATGACCAAGACTCTGCGCATGATGGAGCAGGAGATCCAGCACGTGGATGCCAGCCTTGTGCTGCTGGATGCCCGCATCCCGCTTTCCAGCCTGAACCCGGAGATCGAGCGCATCACGGCCCGCAAGCCGAAACTATACGCGCTGAACAAGGCCGATCTGGCAGACCCGGCTGTAACGGAAGAGTGGATCAAATATTTCCGTGCGGCAGATGCCGGCTGTGTGGCCATCAGCGCCAAGCAGAAGGGCGGTGCCAATGCGGTAAAGGCTGCCATTGAAAAAGAACTGGCGGGCCTGCTGGAACGCCGCCAGAACCGCGGCATGGGCGGTGCCAAGACGCAGGTGATGCTGTGCGGCATCCCCAATGTGGGCAAATCCACCTTCATCAACACCTTTGCAGGCTCTGCCCGCGCCAAGGCGGCAGACCGCCCGGGCGTAACCAAGGGCAAACAGTGGGTCAGCACCGACAAATTTGATCTGCTGGATATGCCCGGCGTACTGTGGAAGAAGTTTGACTCTAAGACCATTGCGTCCAATCTGGCCTTTATCGGCTCCATCAAGGATGATATTCTGGATGTGGAAGAGCTGGCCATGAACCTGCTGGACGAGGTGCGCCGCAACTACCCCGACCTTGTGGCCCAGCGCTACAAGCTGGATGCCGAAACGCTGGCCCTGCCGCCCTACGAGCTGATGGAAGCCATCGGCCGCAAGCGCGGTCTGCTGGTGCGCGGCGGCGAGGTGAACACCGAGCGCTGCGCCATTATGCTGGTGGACGAGTTCCGCGCCTGCAAGTGGGGCCGCATCTCGCTGGAGCGTCCGCCGCAGCGGGATGATCTGGCTGATTTTGCCGAGGAGGATGACGAATGAAGCGCCGTTCCGACGAGGAGATCTCGGCTCCGCTGTATGAATACGATGCCGCTGTACGCAGTCAGTATGGCTGCTTTGCAGGCGTGGACGAAGCCGGACGCGGCCCTCTGTGCGGCCCGGTGTGCGTAGCGGCCTGTATTCTGGACCCGGAGAATCCGGTCTTTGGCATCAACGACTCCAAAAAGCTTACCGAGAAAAAGCGGGAAGCTCTGTTTGATGAGATTATTGAAAAGGCGTTGGCCTACAAAATTGTTTTTGTGGGGCCGGAGATCATTGACCGGGACAACATCCTCAACGCCACCATGGGCGGCATGAAGCAGGCTGTGGAAGAGCTGGACATCGTGCCGAACCTTGTTCTCGTGGATGGAAACCGCACCCCGGCAGGGCTGCTGGTCCCGGCACGGCCGGTGGTCAAGGGCGATGCCACCAGTGCCAGCATCGGCGCAGCATCCGTCCTTGCCAAGGTCAGCCGTGACCGCTATATGCTGGAACTGGACAGACAGTATCCGCAGTATCAGCTGGCAAAGCACAAGGGCTACCCGACCAAGCTCCACTATGAGCTGATCGCCCAGTACGGCATCCAGCCGTTCTACCGCCGCAGCTTCCTCAAAAAGCAGGGCTACTGGCCGGAGAACGGAAAGTGAACCGCGCCGAGACAGGGCGCAGGGGAGAAGCTGCTGCGGCCCGCTGGTATCAGAAGCAGGGCTGCAGGCTGCTGGCACACAACTTCCACACCCGGATGAGTGAGCTGGATGTTGTGGTGCAGGAGCCGGATGGGACCATTGTCATCTGTGAGGTCAAGACCCGTGCGGAAGGCTCTCTGGCCAGCCCGGCAGAAGCGGTGGACCGGCCCAAACAGCGCCGCCTGATCCGTGCAGCACAGTGTTATCTGCAGCAGAACGGCCTGAGCGATGCACCGGTGCGATTTGACGTGGCAGAAGTGTTCCCTCTTGACAGCGGGCGCTGGATGGTACATATTATAAGGGGCGCTTTTCTCACGTAAAGCAACGGCCCCGGTGGGAAAATGTACGGGCAGAGGGCTTCTCTGCCACAGCAGAAGAGCGTGCTTTGCACGTTCTACGGCGAAAAAGGAGCGACAACAATGCAGTTTTTTAGTACCAGAGACCAAAACCGCAAAGTGACTTCCTCGGAAGCGATCGCACAGGGCCTGTCCAACGAGGGCGGTCTGTTTGTACCGGAAAGCTTTCCGCAGGTGGATGTGAAGGCACTGTGCGAGCTGGACTATCCGGCCATGGCAGCTGCCGTCATCAAAGAATATCTGACCGACTACTCGCAGGATTTCCTGACCGAAGCTGCCCACAAGACCTACGGAGAGGCCTTTGGCGGCAAGGCAGGCTATCTTGCCCCGGTGGAAGGGGACACCTATGCCTTAGAGCTGTGGCATGGCCCTACCTGTGCATTCAAGGATTATGCTCTGCAGCTGATGCCGAAGCTTCTGGTGGAAGCCAAAATGAATCTGGGCCGCACGGAAAAGACCCTGATCCTTGTGGCGACCAGCGGCGATACCGGCAAGGCAGCTCTGGACGGCTACCATGATATCCCGGGCGTGGAGATCGCAGTGTTCTATCCCACGGGCGGCACCAGCGAGATCCAGCGCCTGCAGATGGCAACGCAGGAGGGTGCCAACGTGGCAGTGTACGCTGTGCGCGGCAACTTTGATGATGCACAGACCGGTGTGAAGAAGGTCTTTGGTGACACTGCCATTGCAGCAGAGCTTGCCAAGCGGAACATCCGCCTGTCCAGCGCCAACTCCATCAACTGGGGCCGTCTGGTGCCGCAGATTGTCTATTACTTTGCCGCCTATGCCCAGCTGCTCAAGGCGGGCAGGATCACCTTCGGCGATGAAGTGGACTTCTGCGTACCCACCGGCAACTTCGGCGACATTCTGGCAGGCTACTATGCAAAGCGCATGGGCCTGCCCGTGGGCAAGCTGGTCTGCGCTTCCAATGAGAACAACGTGCTGACCGATTTCCTCACCACCGGCACCTACACCGCAAAGCGGGAGTTCTTCAAGACCACCTCGCCCAGCATGGACATTCTGGTGTCCTCGAACCTCGAGCGCCTTCTGTACCATGTCACCGGCAGCGATGCCGAGGTGGCGGGCCTGATGAAGAGCCTTGCCGAGACTGGCAGCTATACTGTGCGTCCGGAGACGCTGGCTGCCATTCAGGAGAACTTCTCCTGCGGCTGGAGCAGTGAGGAAGAAGTGGCAGGGGAGATCCGTGTTCGCTACGAGAAGGACAATTACCTGTGTGATACCCACACCGCCGTTGCGTTCCATGTGGCAGCGCAGAAAAAGCGCGAGGGCGTGCCCATGGTGGTGCTGTCCACCGCGTCTCCCTTCAAGTTCCCGCGCAGTGTGCTGGAAGCACTGGGCCGCACCGCCCCGGAAAATGATTTTGAAGCAATGCAGCAGCTGGAAGCAGTCTCTGCGCATACCGCACCGGCAAGCCTTGCCGCGCTGCGCCAGAAGCCGGAGCGCTTTAACACCGTGATCGATCCTGCGCAGATCGCCGAGGTGGCGCTGGGCTATCAGGAATAACACATCCTGCTGCATTTAGAACAGGAGAAAAAACATGGCACTTTTTGTGCTTGGCGATACCCACCTTTCTCTGGGCGCTTCCAAGCCGATGGATATTTTTCCCGGCTGGAATGATTATGTGGAGCGCCTTGAGAAAAACTGGCGCAAGCTCATCAAACCAGAGGATACCATTGTATTGGCGGGCGATATCAGCTGGGCCATGCGCCTGACCGATACCCGTAAGGATTTTGAATTTCTGCAGAGCCTGCCCGGGCAGAAGATCATCATGAAGGGCAACCACGATTACTGGTGGTCTACCGTGAACAAGATGAATGCCTACCTCAAAGCGGAAGGCTTTGATACCCTGCACATTCTGCACAACAACTCCTACAGTGTAGAGGGGTATGCACTGTGCGGTACCCGCGGCTGGCTGTTTGATGCAGGCGAGGCCCACGACGAAAAGGTGATGAACCGCGAGATCGGACGGCTGCGCATGAGCCTTGATGCCGCCGAACCCGGGCTGGAAAAGCTGGTGTTCCTGCACTATCCGCCGGTGTATACCGGCACCAGTGCGCCGGAGATCGTGGCCACCTTAAAGGAATACAGCATCAGGACCTGCTACTATGGCCATCTGCACGGCAATGCCATCCGCTATGCGGTGCAGGGCGATGTGGATGGCATCCACTACAAGCTGGTCAGTGCCGATGGGCTGCGTTTTTGCCCGTACCGCATCAATTGAACCGTTAAAACCAATAAAAATTAACAATTTGGGCTGGCAATTGTGTCAGGAGCGTGCTATAATAGTTTTTGACGCGATTGTTGCACCCAATTGAGCGCGCGCGTCCCCGCATATTGCAAAAGCAAGTTCATCCAGGACGCAGTGCGCGGTTGCAAAGGGCAAAAACTTCCTGCCCTGCGCAATAGAATTTTTGAGTGGAGGAAAAACAAATGAATTTCATCAAGTGTGAAAAGCTCGAGAAGAGCATGGCAGAACTGCAGTTCTCCATCGACGCAGAGGCTTTCAAGAAGGCTGTTGCCGATGTTTTCAAGAAGGAAGGCAAGAAGTACGCTGTTCCCGGCTTCCGTAAGGGCAAGGCTCCCCGCGCTCTGATCGAGAAGATGTACGGCGCTGATGTCTTTACCTATGATGCCATCAATGAGCTGTTCCCCGAGGCTTTCGAGGCTGCTGTCAAGGAAGCTGGCGTTGAGCCGGTCGGCCGTCCGGAGGTCACTGTTGACTCTGCTGATGAGACCAACGGTGTCACCCTGACCGTCAAGGTCGCTGTCAAGCCTGAAGTCAAGGTTGGCAGCTACAATGGTCTGACGGTTGAAAAGACTGTCCATACTGTTTCTGACGAGGCTGTTGAAGCTGAGCTGAAGCGTGTGCAGGAGCGCAATGCCCGTGAGCTGACCCGTGAGGGCGCTGCTGAGAACGGCGACATCGCTGATATCGACTTCGAGGGCTTCGTCGATGGCGTGGCTTTCGAGGGCGGCAAGGCTGAGCACTACAGCCTGACTCTGGGCAGCGGCAGCTTCATCCCCGGCTTTGAGGACCAGATCGTGGGCCACTCCGCTGGTGAAGAGTTCGACGTGAACGTTACCTTCCCCACCGAGTATCAGGCTGCCGAACTGGCTGGCAAGGCTGCTGTGTTCAAGATCAAGCTGCACGAAGTGAAGTACAAGGAGCTGCCTGCTCTGGATGACGAGCTGGCTAAGGATTGCTCTGAGTACGACACTCTGGACGAGTTCAAGGCTTCCATCCGCAAGAACAATCAGGAGCAGCTGGACAAGCAGGACGATCTGGCTGTTGAGAACGCTCTGGTGGATCAGGTCATCGAGAGCATGGAGGGTGAGATCCCCCAGGCAATGTATGATGCCCGCATGGACGAGATGGTCAACGACTTCGCATTCCGCGTGGAGCAGCAGGGCCTGCGCCTCGAGGACTACCTGAAGTATATGGGCCAGACTATGGAGCAGTTCCGCGCTTCCTTCATGCCGCAGGCTGAGAAGCAGGTCAAGATCCGTCTGGCTCTGGAGGCTGTTGCTGCTGCTGAGAACATCGAGGCTTCCGAGGAGGAAGTTTCCGCTGAGATCAAGCGCATCGCTGACCAGTACAAGATGGAAGAGGACAAGGTTCGTGAGCTGGTCAATGTTGACGACCTGAAGAAGGATCTGGCCATCAACAAGGCCATCGACTTCATCAAGAGCCACGCAAATATCGTGGAGAAGGCTGCTGAGGAAGAGAAGGCTGCAGACGCTGAGTAATCAGCTCCTGTGTTCCTTTGAAGCGGGCAGTATGCTGCACGGTTTCAATCAAAGGTTGTAAAAATTGACCGATACGGCAGAACCGGCAGGGAAACCGTATCGGTCAATTTTGCAAATACTATATTCCATTTCAGGAGGCGAACTTTATGAGTTTTGTTCCTTACGTTGTGGAACAGTCGTCCCATGGCGAGCGTTCCTATGATATTTTCTCCCGTCTTTTGAACGATCGCATCATCGTTCTGAGCGAGGATGTCAACGATACCTCCGCCAGCCTTGTTGTGGCACAGCTGCTGTATCTGGAAGGGCAGGACCCGGACAAGGACATCAGCCTGTATATCAACAGCCCCGGCGGCTCCATCAGCGCCGGCATGGCCATCCACGATACCATGCAGTATATCAAGTGCGATGTTTCCACCATCTGCATGGGCATGGCAGCTTCCATGGGTGCCTTCCTGCTGGCAAGCGGCACCAAGGGGAAGCGTTTTGCACTGCCCAACTCGGAAATTCTGATCCATCAGCCGCTGATCGGCGGGCAGGGCGGCGGCCTTTCCGGCCAGACCACCGACATCAAGATCCATGCCGAGCACATGGTGTATATCCGCGATAAGATGAACCGCATGCTCAGCGAGTACACCGGCCAGCCGCTGGAAAAGATCCAGCTGGATACCGAGCGCGACAACTATATGTCCGCACTGCAGGCAAAGGAATACGGCCTGATCGATGAGGTCATTGCCCACCGCTGAGCCGCCGACATTTAATTTACCCAGGATAAGGAAAAACAGCTATGGCAAATAACAATTCCGGCAGAGACAAAAACGAAAAGGATCTGGTCTGCAGCTTCTGCGGAAAGCATCAGGACGAAGTGGAGCGTATGATCATCGGCCCCGGTGTCAATATCTGCAGCGAATGCATCAGCCTGTGCCACGACCTGCTTTCCGACAAGCCGGATCAGCCCAAAAGCGCCCGACCGGCCCGCGGTGCAAACCGTGCACACATCCAGCCTGCGGACGATCTGGATATCAACATCCTGACCCCGGCCGAGATCAAGGAAGGTCTGGATCAGTACGTGATCGGTCAGGACGAGGCAAAGCGTGTGCTGGCCGTCTCGGTCTACAACCACTACAAGCGCATCCTCAGCGGCAAGGGCAGCGATGTGGAGCTGCAGAAGTCCAACGTGCTGCTGCTGGGCCCTTCCGGCGTGGGCAAGACCCTGCTGGCACAGACTCTGGCAAAAATGCTGGGCGTTCCCTTCGCCATTGCCGATGCCACCACCCTGACCGAAGCCGGTTATGTGGGCGAGGATGTGGAGAACATTCTGCTCAAGTTGATCCAAGCAGCGGATTTTGATGTGCAGAAGGCACAGATCGGTATTATCTATATCGACGAGATCGACAAGATCACCCGCAAGAGTGAGAACCCCTCCATCACCCGCGATGTGGGCGGCGAGGGCGTGCAGCAGGCCCTGTTAAAGATTTTGGAGGGCACTGTGAGCAATGTTCCTCCGCAGGGCGGCCGCAAGCACCCGCAGCAGGAGTTCATCCAGATCGACACCACCAACATCCTGTTCATCTGCGGCGGTGCATTTGATGGCTTGGATAAGTATATCCTGCGCCGCACCGATAAGTCCGCACTGGGCTTCGGCAGCAGCCTGAAGGATAATTCCAGCGAAGCGGAGAAGGCTCTGCTGCGCAAGGTGGAACCCCACGATCTGGTCAAGTTCGGCCTGATCCCGGAACTGATCGGCCGTCTGCCGGTCATTACCGTGCTGGACGATCTGGACGAGGATGCTCTGGTTCGCGTACTCAAGGAGCCGCGCAACAGCCTTGTGAAGCAGTATAAGGAACTTCTGAGCATGGATAATGTGGAACTGAACTTCACTGATGAAGCACTCCACGCCATTGCCCGCAAGACGATCGAGCGCAAGACCGGTGCCCGCGGCCTGCGCAGCGTGATGGAAAGCATTCTGCTGCCTATCATGTACGAGGTGCCCACCGATGCTACCATCATCCGTGTAACTGTGGATGAAGATACCGTGGAAGGCGGCGAAGCACATCTGGAATACGGCGCGGTGCGCAAGCGCTATAAAAATCAGGTCGCTCTGAGCTGACGCTTTTAGCGTACAGCAGGGGAGCAAAGACCCGGCATTCAAGCTCTGTTTCAAAAGCTTTTTGCTTTTGGCAGGGCTTTTTGCTTTATTATTCTTGTTTCCGAGGACAAAATGTACTATAATGTTAAGGTCTGGAATGGCATGGGGAACGCTCCCTGGCAGGAATGCTCCGCAAAATGCCGCTCTGGCGCTATGGGTAACAGAAAGTACGATAAAGGAGTGTGTTTCCAATGGCAAATTATCTTGCAATGAATCGTGATGAACTCACTGCCGAAAAGGCAGCGCTCGAAGCAGAGTATAAAAAATTTCAGGCCAAGGGTCTCAAGCTGAACATGGCCCGCGGCAAGCCCGGCCCTCACCAGATGGATCTGGCTATGGACCTGCTGAAGATGAATGACTATACCACCGATGCCGGTACGGATGCCCGCAACTATGGCGAGCTGGAAGGCCTGCAGGAGGCCCGCGTGCTGTTTGCGGATGTCTTTGGCGTAAAGCCGGAGGAAGTGTTCGTGGGCGGCAACTCCAGCCTGCAGCTGATGTATAACCTCGTCAATATCGGCTATGTGTTCGGTTTCCCGGAGTCTCCGTGCCCCTGGTCTCAGGTGGAGAAGCGCAAGTTCCTCTGCCCGGTGCCCGGCTATGACCGTCACTTTGCTATTACCGAGGAGTTTGGCTTTGAGCTGGTCAGCGTACCTATGACCCCCAATGGCCCGGATATGGACATTGTGGAAAAGCTGGTGGCCGAGGATCCTGACATCAAGGGCATCTGGTGTGTGCCGCAGTATTCCAACCCCGATGGCTACACCTACAGCGATGAGACCATCGAGCGTTTTGCCAAGATGAAGACCGCTGCGCCTGATTTCAAGATCTTCTGGGATGAAGCCTATATCGTCCATCACCTGACCGATGAGATCATCGAGACTCCGGTGCTGCTGAACGAGAGCAAGAAGTACGGCAACGAAAACCGTGTGTTCATGTTCACTTCCACCAGCAAGATCACCTTCCCGGGCGCAGGTGTCTCTGCCATTGCCTGCAGCGAGAGCAGCATGAAGTATATCTGCAAGCGCTTCTCGGTCATGATCATCAGCTACGATAAGATGAACCAGCTGCGCCACGTCCGCTTCCTGAAGAACAAGGAAGGTGTGCTGGCCCACATGGCAAAGCACCGTCGTCGTCTGGTGCCCTGCTTTGATGCCGTCAAGACCGCATTTAAGAACAACCTCATCCCCTGCGGGGATATTGCCCACTGGACGGACCCCAAGGGCGGCTACTTCATCAGCCTGTATGTGATGCCCGGCTGTGCAAAGCGCGTGGCGGGTCTGTGCAAGGATGCGGGCCTGACCCTGACCGGTGCCGGTTCTGCATATCCCTATCACAAGGACCCCGAGGATTCTCACCTGCGCATTGCGCCCACCTATCCCAGTCTGGATGAGGTGGAAATGGCGTCCGAACTGCTGTGCGTCTGCGTGCGTCTGGCTGTGGCAGAAAAACTGCTGGCTGACAAGGCAGACTAACATTTTTTGATTTTATCTCCTCTGTGCGGCCCGTCTGGGCCGTCAGGGGAGTTTTGTCGCAAGAAAGCCGGCACGACGGCCCCCTTGCGGAAATGATAAGGCCCGCCGGAGCAGGCGGTCCGCACTAGAATACGGGCGGCAGCTGCAAGAACTGCTGCTTTTGGAGGTTCCCTGAATTTTATGAAAACAAAAGGAAAAGCATGGCATCTGATCGCCACAGTGCTGTTGATCGTGGTATTTGTGTATACTGCGTTCTTCGGTGTGTATGCCAAGTACGGCGATACGACCACGACCTACATCAAAGGTGCAAAGGATATCCGCTTCGGTGTGGATATCAAGGGCGGTGTCAACGTCACCTTTGTGCCGTCGGATGGCTACGATGCTACCGAAGAACAGCTGGAAGCAGCCCAGCTCGTCATTGAGAACCGTCTCGTAGCGCTGAACGTGACCGACTATGAGCTGTATGTGGACAACAATTCCGACAGCCTGATCCTGGAGTTCCCGTGGCAGTCCGGTGAGACAGATTTTGACCCGGAAGCTGCGATCGATGAGATCGGCACCACCGCCTATCTGAGCTTCCGCGAGGGAAGCAGTGCGGACGGTGAGCTGATCCTGGACGGCTCCATGATCGAGAGCGCCGCAGCTCAGTATGGCCCCGTCAGCAATGGCGGTGCTTCGGAATATTTCGTCTCCTTGAAGTTCACCGATGACGGTGCCAAGGCATTTGGCGATGCTACCACAAAGCTGGCTGCATCGGGCGGCACCATCAGCATCTGGCTGGACGATGAAAACGTGAGCACGGCTACGGTCAATACTGCTATTACCGATGGCTCTGCCATCATTACAAGCTCGGCTTCCAATCCTTTCACGCAGGAGCAGGTTGTCAAGATGGCCCGCCAGATCAACTCCGGCGCACTGCCCTTTGCACTGACGGTGGACAGCTATTCCACCGTCAGCCCCAGTCTGGGCGAGAACAGCCTGAGCGCCATGGTTCTGGCCGGCCTGATCGCCTTTGCACTGATCGTGGTGTTCATGACGATGCTGTACCGTCTGCCGGGCTTCCTTGCATGTATTGCACTGGCTGGTCAGGTGGCAGCAACGCTGGCGTTCGTTTCCGGTTACTTCCCGGTGTTTGAAAGCTTTACCATGACCCTGCCCGGCATCGCAGGCATCATCCTTGCCATCGGCATGGGCGTGGATGCCAATGTTATCACGGCAGAACGCATCAAGGAAGAGCTGAAAAACGGCAAGTCTCTGGATGGCGCGCTCAAGAGCGGTTTTGCCCGCGGCCTGACCCCCATCGTTGACGGCAACGTGACCATCGTCATCGTGGCCATCGTGCTGATGGGTGCCTTTGGCCCCTCGGACGGCATGTTTGCAAAGGCACTCCACTTTGTGTTCTTTGCCTTTGGCCCCTCCACCGCAGGCACTATTTATGCCTTCGGTTACACGCTGCTCACCGGCGTGCTGCTGAACTTTGTGTTCGGCGTGTTCGCTACCCGTGTGATGATCCGCGGTGCGGCATCCATCAAGGCACTGCGCAACCCTTGGCTCTACGGTGCAGAAAAGCCCGGCAAGGAAAAAGCCGAGAAGAAGCCCATCGACTTTGTGGGCCTGCGCAAGCGCTTCCTGACGATCTCCTCCTGCCTGATGGCAGCCATCGTGCTGTGCGCTGTGGTTTTGGGTGTCCATCTGGATACCGAGTTCACCGGCGGTGCCATGATCACCCTGAGCTACGAGGGCAGCTTTACCATGTCGGATGTGCAGAAGGTTGCATCCTCTGCATTGGAGAATAACGGCCTGACCCTGCAGACCGGCGAGAATGTTGCTACCGGTGACCAGACCCTGAAAATCTCGATGCCCGGTACCGAAACAGTGACTACCGAGCAGGTGGCCAAGCTGCTGGACAGCCTGAACGAAAGCTGCCCGGACAACAATTTTGAACAACTGTCGCTGAGCAACGTCAGCGCTGCCATGGGCACCAAGTTCCTGCAGAAGAGTCTGGTTGCCGTGGTGTTTGCACTGGTGCTGATCCTGCTGTACATCGCCCTGCGCTTCAAGAACATCGGCGGCCTGACCGGCGGCATGATGGCAGTGCTGGCGCTTGTGAACGACCTGATGGTGGTGTTTGGCACCTTTGTGCTGCTGCGCACCGCGCTGGACGGCAACTTCATTGCAGCCATGCTGACCATCCTTGGCTACTCCATCAACGATACCGTTGTGGTCTACGACCGTATCCGCGAGAACCGCACCCTGATGGGCAAAAAGGCATCCTTTGAAGAGCTGGTGAACCACTCGGTGAACCAGTCTGCCCGCCGCACCCTGATCACCACCATTACCACGGTGATGGCGCTGGGCGTTATGTGCATCGTGGCAAAGCTGTATGGTCTGGACAGCATCTTTACCTTTGCGTTCCCGCTGATGATGGGCATGATCAGCGGCGTGTACACTTCGCTGTGCGTTTCCACCTCTGCGTGGGTGCTGTGGAGTGAGCGCAAGCCCAAGACCAAAGCCTAAAAACACAGCCCGGTCAGACCGGACAGGAGGAACAGAACATGAAGTGTCCCTATTGCGGAGCCGAGGAATCCAAAGTAATCGATTCCCGCCCCACCGAAGACAGTGAGCGCATCCGCCGCCGCCGCGAATGCCTGAGCTGCCATATGCGCTTTACGACCTATGAGGTCGTGGAGACTGTTCCGCTTGTGGTCATCAAAAAGGACAGCTCCCGTGAGCCGTTCGACCGGCAGAAGCTGCTCAACGCCATGGTGCGTGCCTGCGCCAAGCGGCCGGTCAGCTACGAATCGCTGGAGCGTGCGGTAAGCAGCATTGAGCAGACGCTGCTCAGCTCCTACGACCGTGAGATCCCCAGCGTGCGCATCGGTGAGCTGACCATGCAGGAACTGAAAAAGATCGACGAAGTGGCATATGTTCGCTTTGCATCGGTCTACCGTCAGTTTGCAGACGTGGAAAGTTTTTTCAATGAGCTGAAAAAGCTGATGGGCGACCGCAAGGAACCACAGAAATAATTTGCATTAGAACACCGGCTTTCGCCCAATGGGGCAGGGCCGGTGTTTTTGTTTATACCAGCCGGTGCGAGAGCCATTCCAGTGTTTCCACCTGTACCTGTGCGCGGCGCAGCTCACCAAAGGCTTCCTCTGGGGCACCCATTTCCAGGTGTCCGTCCGCCGCCCGCAGTGCAGCTTCCAGCTCGGTAAAATCTGCGGTGCGCAGCAGGTGGTTCATTTTGGTGCGCATTTGGTCGCACCGGTCGGCACCATCAGCAAGCGCCTGCCGGGCGGCAGGGTAGTCGGCATTGCGGACGGCTTCGGCGGCGGTGTCAAGGTCTGCCGAGATCACATTCGCAAAGCTCTGCACCTTCCAGCTGCTGTAAAAGGCCACGCTCAACAGTACGGCCACAATGGCGATACATGCATAGATCCGCTTCATCCGCTCACCTCAATGGGAGCCGTCGGCACGGCGGTTCTCTTTTTTTAGCAAAAAATAATCCTCGGTCTCGTTGCCGATCAGCAGCAAAATTTCTTCCGGCAGCAGGGTGTTGGCCTGCGCCGTGCGTTCCAGCCACGCGCGGTCCTTGCCGCACCAGCGCAGGTTGTCTTCCAGCACCTGTCCGTCCAGCACAAAGGGAATGGTGGCGTTGGTATGGGTCACCTTCAGCTGCAGGTCAGCAAGACGGGCTGGCTCTTTTTCTGGCCGCAGTGCTGCCGAAAGGGTGCCGTTCGTCTCGATCACCGCGTAGGAGACCTCCCGTGGGTCAAAAATATTTTTACCGCGCAGTGCTTCCATCAGGTCGGCTGTGGTCAGCCGCAGCATCCGCAAGGCTTTCTGATCGATCTGCCCGTCCAAGATCACCGTTTTGGGTCTGCCGGAGAGAAAGTTGAAGAATTTCTGGCTGCGGAAGCTCAGCACGGAGCCCAGCAGTTCCAGCGCTGCAATGAGAAACAGCGGGATCAGGCTGGATGTGATGGGCACCTCTTCCGATTCAATGGAGATGGATGCCAGATTGGAAATGAGAATGGTGGACACCAGTTCTTCGGGCTGCAGTTCGCCCAGCTGGCGCTTGCCCATCAGCCGCATGGCAAACAGGACGCACAGATAAATGATGATAGTGCGGCAGATCAGAAGCTTCAAGTAACAAGACCTCCTGTCGTTTCTGGCGGAATGGATGCCGCTGCAGCCGGGCATACTGCTGTGCAAAGGAGTGGTTGGATGCGGCAGTTATCACAGAGCCTTGCGGCAAATCTTGCGGTGCTGGACAAAATGTTTGGCACCTCTGCGGATTATTATGCCAAGGAGATCACGATTTATCATTGCAGGGGAAGCATCCTGCTGTTTGACGGCATGGCAAGCCTGGATTCTTTGTGGGAGCTTTTACTGGATGCGGCCAGCCGTCAGGCACCGCCGCAGCAGGCAGGCCAGCGTTGCACCGGGCCGCAGGTCTTTGAGCTGATCCTGCACGGCTCAGCCTTTCCGGCAGAAAGTGAGCCGGTAACAGATCTGGCTGATCTGATCAAACGAATGACGGCAGGCATGGCGGTCTTACTGCTGGACGGCTGCGCAAAGGGCATTGCCTTCTCGGTGCAGGGACTGAAGTTCCGCTCGGTAGACGAGCCTTCCGGGGAGGGCAATCTGCGCGGCTCCCGCGAAGGCTTTGCCGACCTGCTGCGGGTCAATCTGAGCCTGCTGCGGCGGCTCATCCGTACCGAACATCTGGTGCAGGAGGTGGCGCAGGCCGATACCGAAATGCAAACGGAATACGCCATCTGCTACTGCAAAAACAAGGCAGACTCCTCCATGGTGATCCGTGTGCGCAAAGCGCTTGCCGCTGCAAAGCCGGAGCTTTTGCTGGATTCCAGTTACTTTGTGCCGTGGCTGCTGCCGGGCAAGGCGCGGCTGTTCACGCCGGTAAGCTACACCGAGCGGCCTGCCGTGGCGGCGGCAAAGATCTGTGAGGGCAAGATCGTGGTGCTGGTCAACGGAAGTCCCTCTGCCATGGTGCTTCCGGCTCTTTTCTGCGAAAATTTTGAGTGCTTGGACGATTATGCATCCACCGCCGTGTTTTCCTCTTTTCTGCGCATCCTCAAATATGTTTCGTTCTACCTCACAGTATTTCTGCCGGGTGTGTTCGTCTGTCTGGCGGTCTACCTGCCGGAGCTGATCCCACCGCAGCTTCTGTACAAGATCGAAGCGGCGGAGAAGGCCACACCGCTGCCGCTGTTTGCGGAAATGCTGCTGGTCATACTCATTTTGGAGGTCATCCGGGAAGCAGGTCTGCGGATGCCGCAGTCGCTGGGGCATTCGGTCAGTCTGGTGTCCGCGTTGATCATCGGCGATGCTGCCATTGCCACCGGGCTTATGAGCACGCCGGTGATCTTTGTGGCAAGCATCACGGCCATCGCGGTGTTCGTCACGCCCTCTTTGTACGAGCCTGCTACGCTGCTGCGTCTGGGTGTGGTGCTGGCTGCAGGTCTTGCCGGGCCGGTGGGCCTTGCGGGGGCTTTTTTTGCAGTTCTGCTCAGTCTTTCCGGCACAGCCTGCCTGCAGGTGCCATATCTGGCGGCGCATCCGTTCCCGCAGCGGCCCATGGCAGAGGATGGCATCATCCGCCGCAACTACCGCCGCCTTTCAGCGCACGACTTTAATATCTGGCAGAAACGGGAGGGAAAATGATACAAAAACAGAAAGGCTTTTCTGCTCCCGTGCTGGCACTGAGCGTGTGGACAGCTGCGCTGGCAGAAGAAATGCAGACCGGTATCTCTCCGCGTGGGATGATCATTCATGGAGCGGTTCAGGCTCTTTTGCTCACATGCATCAGTGGGGTGTTCTCTGCCTGCTGGCAGCGGGCAGCCATGCAGTGGGTCTGGCTGTTTTCCGCAGGAGCATGGTTTCTGGCAGAGTTGTTTGGAACCGTAATGCAGGCCCAGAACATCTGCCAGCAGGAGTTCCGCTCCATGGCGCTGATCGGCCTGCTGCCGCTTTTGCTCTGGGCAGGGTGGTGTATTCCGCCTTCCGGCTGGGATGCTCCGGCACGGGTGCTGTGGTGGTTCGTGCTGCTGGGTGGGCTGGTCTGTCTGACAGGGCTTGCCGGGCAGATGGACTGGGCGCACCTGCTGACGGCAGATGCTGTGCAACTGGCCCGCTGGCCGCGTGTTCCGCTGTATGCGGAGTATTTGTTCTGGCCGCTTCTTGCAGGTTATGAAGAGCCGCGCAGCATGTCCTGGCTGCCATGGCTCACCTTTCTGGCACAGGCGGGTCTTACTGCCGGGATGTGCCTCGTATTTGGCGCAGCGGATTACCCGGCACAGGAACTGCTGCGGGCATGGAGCGCAGATGTTTTCTCCCGCATGGATGCGCTGCTTTTGCTCATCTGGCTCACCTGCGCGATCTTCCGCACCGGCTTTCTCTGCGCGGCAGTGCGTACCGTGTGGCAGCGCGCGGTGCAGTGCGGGAAAGGAGCGGTAAAATGAAGCAGAAGAAACTGCGCTCTCTCAGTGCGATGCTTTTGATCGGGTGGTGCCTGATTTTTCTGCGCTGCGAGACCACCGAAAAAAGCATGGTGCGTGCGCTGTATCTTGCTCAGAAGGAACAGTCCATCACCGTAGGGCTGCTGTATCAGGCTCCGGAAGCTGCCGCCGATGCATCCGAGGCTTCTGGGGCTGTGCAGCTGCAGTTGGCGCAGGCGGACACGCTGGCAAAAGCGCTGGCGGCGGCTCAAAAGCAACTGCCGCAAAAAGCGGATTACCGCCTGTGCGATTATCTGCTGATCGATCAAGATGCATCGGCAGAGCTGCTTGCAGCGTATGAGCGTACGGTGCTGGAAAACAGGCAGGGCAGGGTATCGGCAAAAGTTTCTGTGCTGAAAATGGACGATGGATTTTTGGAGGAACTTCCAGCGGAAAAGCAGGAATTTCCGAACAAACTGCTTGAGCAGCTCAAGCAGTGCACAGACCAGATGCCGAGGCTTTACCAGTATCAGGACGGAATGCTTCTGCCGCAGCTGCGGGCAGAGAAACAGGAAGTGGCACTTGCAGATACAAGCATCCTCTGGCGAGTGGAAAACAGCATTGAGCTGGAGGCCCGGCAGGCGGAAACAGCGCGGCTTTTGCTGGAAATGGGCGGCGTGCATACTTTCTGGCTGGAAGGTGAGCCGGTAACGGTCCGCCGATGCAGCATGTCTGTCACCCTGTGGGAAGAAACTGCCAGTCTGCGGCTGGACTGTCAGCGCAGCTATGATACGCCGCAGCCCAGCGCCGCACAGTGCGAACAGCTGGCAGAACTGTGCACGCAGACGGTGCAGTCTTTCTGGCAGCAGGGCATCGACCTTGTGCATCTGCAGCAGCGCAGTGCATTGCAGAACGGTGTGGGCAGAGAAAAAATCACAATAAAAAACGCCTGCCCGCAATTGCAGGCAGACGTGAGATTTTTACCGATGTGATTCAGTTGGCAGTGGGGAAGGTGACAGTAATGGTAGTGCCCACATCCACCTGACTTTCCAGCTTGATGCGTGCGTTGTGGATGCGTGCGATATGCTTGACGATGGCAAGGCCAAGACCGGTACCGCCGGTAGCCTTGCTGCGGCTCTTATCCACACGATAGAAGCGCTCAAACACGCTGGACTGTGCTTCTTTCGGGATGCCGATGCCGTTATCGGCCACAGTCAGGGTGCAGTGTCCGTCGCGGCTGCAGGCTGTGGTGATCTGTACCTTACCGCCGGGACGATTATAACGGATCGCATTGTCGCACAGGTTCTGGCATAGCTCGTCCAGCAGGGCACGGTTGCCGTGCACAAGAGCACTTTCGCCCAGACAGTTCAGCGAGATGTAAGCCCGGCGGGCATTCAGCTTCTGGCGCTCTACGCAGTCCTTGGCAACGGTAAGCAGATCCACTGTCTCCATCTCCGGCTCGGAACCGGCTTCGCTGGCGTTGTCCAGACTGGAAAGCTGCAGGATATCGTTCACCAGCTGGATCATACGGCTGGCCTCCACATGGATCTTCTGGGCAAAGCCCGGCACATCCTCAGGCTTTGCAATGCCGGTCTCGATCAGCTCCGCATAGCCGGAAATACTGGTCAGCGGGGTCTTCAGCTCATGGCTGACATTGGCAGTAAACTCCTGCCGCATCTTTTCATTGTTCTCACGGAGGATGCGGTCAGAGTGGATGCTTTCGGCAAAGGGGACAAGCTCCTTATAGGGAACATTGTCCTGAATATGATCCAGATCTTCGGTCATGCTCAGCACAGGGGAGACCAATGCACGGGTGAGCAGAGCTGCCAGCACAGCGGCGGCCAGCATGAGTGCAACGCAGCTCAGCACGATGGCAGGCAGAGTCGAATCATAAATAGACCAGACCGTTTCTGCATCCTGTGCCATGCGCAAAATCTCACCGTCGGGCAACAGTACGGCATAGTAATAGGTCTCGTAGCCCATGGTCTGGGAATCGCGGATGTCCCGGCCCACACCTTCGGTCATGGCCTGACGGATCTCCGGGCGGGAGAGATGGTTCTCCATGGGCTGATCGGTAGCAGATTCAAACAGCACGCTGCCGTCCTGCGAGATCAGGGTGATGCGCAGATCATTGGTAACAAAGGACGAAAGCTGCTGCGGGTCCTGCACCAGATCATAACCGACGCTTACCAGATCGGCTTCCCGCTCAAGGCTGGTCCATGCCTGAGCCGTGAATGCCTTGTGAAAAACAAAGATGCAAAGCGCCGCCGTGAACAGCAGACCAAGGAAGCCCATCAGGAACAGGCGGTAGCTGATCTTTTCTTCCATGCTGCGCAGCTTCATTCTTCACCGGCCTCCTCTTCATCGGTCAGCTTGTAACCCACCTTGCGCACAGTGCAGATGTATTTGCCGGCATCCCCCAGCTTTTTGCGCAGGGTGCGGATATGCATATCCACAGTGCGGCTCTCCACCGAAATGTCGGTGCCCCACACCACCTGCAGAATGGTCTCGCGTGTCACCACCAGATTGGTGTTTTCCAGCAGCAAACGCAGCAGGCTGTACTCCTTGTAGGTCAGCTCCACCGGCGTTCCGCTCACAGTCACGTTGTGACGGGCATTGTCCAGCAGGATCTCGTGAAAGCTGAGTACGTTGGGACGTGCTTCCGGAGCCGAGCGGCGCAAGGCGGCGCGCACCCGGCTCAAAAATTCCATGATGCCAAAAGGCTTTGAGATGTAATCATCGGCACCGCAGTCCAGCCCGCGCACGGTGTCCAGCTCACTGGATTTTGCAGTCACCATGATGACGGGCAGCCTGCGCAGGGAAGGGGTGTTGCGCAGCTTTTTCAGGATGGAAAAACCGTCCTCACCGGGCAGCATCACGTCTAAGATCACCAGTTCCGGCTCTGCAGCGTGCATGGCCTGCCAAAACGACTCAGAGCTTTCAAAGCTGGTCACTTCGTATCCGCTGGACTGCAGGGCATACTGTTCCAGCTCCCGGATGGCGGCATCGTCTTCAACAATATAGATCATTTGTCAAAATCCTCCGCGGATTGATTTTCAGGGAAGAGATAGCGTTCACGGTAACGGTCAAGACGGCGATGGAATTCCTCACTTTCCTTGGTGTCATTGCCGTGACGCAGCTCGTTGAGGTATGCGTGGGTATCAAAGCTGTCCTGTGCAACCTCGATCTGTGCAACGGCTACGTTGCTGCAGTGGTCGCACACACGCTCATAGTTGGTCAGAAGGTCGTCCAGCACAAAGCCATATTCAATGGAGCAGCTGCCGGCCTGCAGGCGGGCAATGTGGTGGGCCTTGATGGCACGTACCAGCTCGTTGACCACGGCTTCCAGCGGTTCCACCTTGCTGGCAAGATGCAAATCACCCTTGCGGAAAGCATCAGTGGTGCGGTTCAGAATATCCTGCACCGCATCCTCCAGCACCTGCAGCTCGTCGCGGGCATCCTGCGAGAACTGGATTTCTTTGGTATGCATTTCCTCGGCAGATTCCATCAGGTTTACGGAATGGTCGCTGATGCGCTCAAAATCGCTGATGGTGTGCAGCAGGGTATTTACGCTCTGGCTGTCGGCATGGTTCAGCTCACGGCCGGAAAGCTTGACGAGATAGGTGCCGAGAGCGTCCTCGTAACGGTCTACCTGCGTCTCTTCCTCGCGGACTTTCTGCGCAAGGGTGTCGTTCCAATCATGAGTCAGGCTCATGGCCTGCATCACGCCCACACGGGCACGCTCTGCCATTTCAGCAGTTGCAGAGCGTGCACGCTCCACGGCCACGGCAGGGGTGTTCAGCAGGCGGTCATCCAGCAGCGCAAAGCTTTCCTTTTCCGGCGAATCCGGAATGGTGAGGATGGCCAGCTTTTCCAGCAGGTTTGCAAAGGGCAGCAGCACCAGCGTTGCCACGATATTGAACACCGAGTGCACCACAGCGATGCCCCATGCCTCGATGGTGGTGTTCACAAAAGCAAAGTGGCAGACCGTATTCAGGCCGTAAAAGCCGACAAGGAAGATGGTCACACCGATGATGTTGAAGTACAGATGGACCATGGCAGCACGGCGTGCATTCTTGTTGGCACCCACAGAGGAGATCAACGCGGTAACGCAGGTGCCGATGTTCTGACCCATGATAATGGGAATGGCACTGCCGTAGGTGATCACGCCGGTGGCGCTCAATGCCTGCAGGATGCCGACGCTGGCGCTGGAGCTCTGGATGATGCCGGTAACAAGGGCACCCACCAGAACGCCCAGAAGGGGGTTGGAAAAGCGGGTGAACAGGCTGGTGAACCATGCCTCGTTCTGCAGGGGCAGGACGGCGTTGGACATGGCAGTCATGCCAGTCATCAGCACGGCAAAGCCGATGAGGATGGTGCCCACGCCTTTTTTCTTCTCACTCTTACACATATACAGCAAAATGCCGATAAATGCAAGCAAAGGACTGAAAGAAGTGGGTTTGAGCAGATTGATGAGGAGGCTGTCGCCCTGCAGGCCGGAAAGGCTCAGGATCCAGCTGGTGACAGTGGTGCCCACATTGCTGCCCATGATCACGCCGATGGCCTGATGCAGCTCCATGATGCCGCTGTTGACAAAGCCGACCACCATGACCGTGGTAGCGCTGGAACTTTGGATCACAGCGGTGACGCACAGGCCAAGGAAAAAGCCTTTAAGGGGGTTGTCAGTCAGCTTGCTCAGGATCTTCTGCAGCTGGCCGCCGGCCTGCTTTTCCAGTGCTTTGCCCATGATGTCCATGCCGAACAGGAACAGGGCAAGACCTCCAAGCAGGGAAAAGACATTGAAGATGGTCATAAAGATTTCCTCACTTTTGTTTGACGTGTTTTTGATGTGTTTCTCCTGATTTTGAGTATACAGATGCAATGTAAAATCCAAAATCGAGGGAATGTAAAATCCGTGTAAAGGTAAGAAAAATGTAAAAAATCAGTACATGGCTGCGCTGCTGCGTGCATTCTTGCCGGGCTGCGAAAAAGCCGCCCGCACAATATTGTTTTTTACCGGTCGTTCTATTATAATAATAAGAAGGAATCCTGCACGGTACCTGACAGCAGGCAGGGCTGTGCAGCAAAAGGGAGCACAGGAGGAACAAGAATGGGCACATTCAATGTCTCGCTCAAAACGCTGACCGACCGTGTCAGCATGGAAGTTGTCTATACGCCGAAGGAACTGGATCAGATCTGTGTGGAGATCGCCGAAGTGAACCGCCCGGGTCTGTTTCTGGCGGGCTATTACGATTATTTTGATAAGCTGCGCCTGCAGATCATGGGTCTGGCCGAGATGAACTTTCTGTCCGGCCTTTCACCGGAAAAACGCTACGAAGCGCTGGATCAGCTGTTCCGTCAGCAGCCGCCGGCTGTTATCGTCTGCCGCAGCGAGGAATTGACTCCCTTCCCGGAGATGCAGGAGCTGGCCCAGAAGCATGGTGTTGCACTGCTGCGCTCCAACGAGACCACCTGCACTCTGATGGGCAGCCTGATCAGTGTGCTGAATCTGGAACTGGCACCGCGTATCACCCGCCATGGTGTGCTGGTGGAAGTGTACGGCGAAGGCATCCTGATCCTGGGCGACAGCGGCATTGGCAAAAGTGAGCTTGCCATCGAGCTGGTCAAGCGCGGCCACCGCCTTGTGGCAGATGATGCGGTGGAGCTGCGCAAGGTGTCCAACCGCCAGATCATGGGTACTGCCCCGGAGAATATCCGCCACTTCATTGAGCTGCGCGGCATTGGCATCATCAATGTGGCCCGTGTGTACGGCGTGGGCGCGGTCAAGCTGAGCGAAAGCCTTGACCTTGTGGTTCAGCTGGAAGCATGGGACCCCACTAAGAACTACCAGCGCACCGGTCTGGAAAACGAATACTACGACATTCTGGGCGTCAGCATTCCCAGCACCAGCATTCCGGTCTCACCGGGCCGCAATCTGGCTGTCGTGCTGGAAACTGCAGCCATCAACAACCGCCAGAAGAAGATGGGTTACAACGCAGCGCGTGAACTGCTGATCCGTCTGGGTCTGGACGATAAAATGGATTGATCCCACACCGCAAAAGGAGCAAGTTATCATGGAACGATTCAAGCAGAAACTGCAGGCAGCAGCGATCCCGTTCAGGGAGAATGAACCGCTTGCGGCGCACTGTACCTTTAAAATCGGAGGCCCGGCACAGCTGTTTGTCATGCCGGAAAACGAGCAGCAGCTCTGCAGTGCAGTTGCGCTTTGCAAAGAGCAGGCTGTCCGCTATTACCTGCTGGGCAACGGCAGCAACATCCTGTTTGCGGACGAAGGCTTTTCCGGCGTGGTGATCGATGTTTCGGCACTGGACGCAGAGATCGCGGTGGAAGATACAGTCCTGACCGCAGGCGCAGGTGTCCGCCTTGCGGCACTGTGTAAGGCGGCACTGAAGCATGGCCTGTCCGGGCTGGAATTTGCCTACGGCATCCCCGGCACGGTGGGCGGTGCAGTGTATATGAATGCGGGTGCCTACGGCGGCGAGATGAAGGACGTGCTCACCACAGTGCGGTATCTGGCGGCAGAAGGCGAGGTCAGAGAAGTGCCTGCCGCAGAGCTGGATCTCCGCTATCGCCACAGCATTTTTGAAGAGAACAGCGGCTGCATCCTCTCGGCACAGTTCCATCTGCAGCCCGGAAACGCAGCGGACATCCGTGCAAAAATGGATGAATTGATGGCCAGGCGTGTGGAAAAGCAGCCGCTGGATAAGCCCAGCGCCGGCAGCACCTTCAAGCGCCCGGCGGGTGCTTTTGCGGCTGCGCTGATCGACCAGTGCGGCCTGCGCGGCTATCGCCACGGCGGCGCAGCCGTCAGCGATAAGCACTGCGGCTTTGTGGTAAACCTTGGCGGCGCTACCTGTGCTGATGTGCTGGCACTCTGTGACGAGGTGCGCGCCATCGTAAAGGAGAAGACGGGCTACGACCTTGAAAAAGAGATCCGGGTCGTCCGATAACGGAAAAGCAAAAAAGGAGCGGTAGATCAGATTATGGAGCTGTTGATCGTCAGCGGACTTTCCGGTGCAGGCAAGTCGGTGGCTATGAATGCGCTGGAAGATATCGGTTTTTTCTGTATAGATAATGTTCCGGCCGGACTGCTGCCCAGCATCACTGCATTCTCGGAAGCGGGCGACAGCCAGCTGGAGCGGGTGGCTCTTTCCATGGATGTGCGCGGCTGCCGCACCAGCGAAGAGATCGAGCGTGCGCTCGACAAGCTGGATGAGCAGGGTGTGGATTATAAAATTCTATTTCTGGATGCCCCGGACGATGTACTCATGCGCCGCTACAGCGAGACCCGCCGCCGCCACCCCATCAGCATTGCCGAGGGCATTTCCACCCGGGAGGCCTTTGCAAAGGAACGCAAAATATTGAAGCCTTTGCAGGAGCGTGCAGATTACGTCATCAATACCGCCCTACTTTCTACAGCACAAAACAAAGAACGCATCTGCGATCTTTTTGCAAAAAATGGTGGAGCCAAGGGCGCCATGCGCCTGACCGTGATGTCCTTTGGATTCAAATTCGGCATCCCGCCGGAGGCAGACCTTGTGCTGGATGTGCGCTGCCTGCCCAACCCCTTCTACGTGCCGGAACTCAAGCATAAGACCGGCCTTGATCAGGATGTGGTGGATTTTGTCATGAGCCACCCGGAAGCGCAGGAACTGCTCAAGCGGTATGAGAACTTTTTGCAGTATGCACTGCCGCTGTACGTCAAGGAGGGCAAAAGCCAGCTGACCATTGCGGTGGGATGTACCGGCGGCAAGCACCGTTCCATTACATTTGCGCGTAAGATCGCGGAGTATTGCACGCAACTCGGCTACGAGCCGGGCGTGCAGCATCGTGATGTCAAACGCTGACAGAATTCGAGGAAGTATGAGTAGTTTTGCATCCCGCGCGCGGGAGGAGATCGCGCAGCGCAGCATCCAGAAGGATTGCTGTGTGCGTGCGGCAGCTTATGGCATTGCGTGCTTTGCCAAATATTTTGATGCAAAGGGTCTGGTGGTGCAGACCGAGCAGCAGGAGACGGTGCAGGCTGCCCAGCAGCTGTTCGCACGCTGCGGCGTGCAGGGCGAGATCCTGCACAAGCAGCGGCCCAGCGGCGTGCTGTATGAGTTCAACATCCGCGCGCCGGAGCAGGTGGCCCGGGTGCACGAGCTGTTCGGCACCACGGGCAGCGAGACCAGCCTGCAGATCGATCCCCGCCTTATCCGCTGTCAGACCTGCGTCAGTGCGTACATTGGCGCAGCTTTTTTGTGCAGTGGAACGGTCATTGATCCGCAGAAAGAATATAATCTGGAATTTCTTACCTCCCGCACCAATCTGGCACGGGACTTTGAAGCGCTGCTGGCAGAGCATGAGTTTGCACCGCACCGCACCCGCCGCAACGGCGTGAACCTGATCTACGTCAAGACCGGGGCCAATGTGGAACGGCTGCTCAGCTTTATGGGCGCTGGAAACGCTGCAGAGGAAATGCATGCGCAAAAAGCCTTCAAACAGGTGCGCAACCAGACCAACCGACAGACCAACTGTGATACGGCAAACCTTGGCAAAACGGCCCGTGCCAATGCGCAGACGCTGAAGGCCATCCGCTTTCTGGAAGAGCAGGATGCCCTTAGCACTCTGCCGGAGGTATTGCAGGAGGCCGCTGCCAAGCGGATGCAGTACCCGGATCTTTCGCTCACAGCGCTGTGCGGCTGCTTTGAGCCGCCCGTGAGCAAATCCGGCCTGTCGCACCGGATGAAGAAGCTGGAGGCATTGGCCGAAACGCTGCGGCAGAATCTGGAACAGGAGGCAAAAGCATGAGCGAAGCATTAGCCAATACCCGGCCTTTTGTCCATCTGCACATCCACACAGAGTACAGCCTGCTGGATGGTGCCTGCCGCATTGACCAGCTGATGGATCGCGTAAAAGAGTGCGGACAGACCGCCATTGCCTGCACCGACCACGGCGTGATGTACGGCTGCGTGCAGTTTTATAAGGCTGCAAAAAAGGCTGGCATCAAGCCCATCATCGGCTGTGAGGTGTATGTGGCCACCCGCACCCGCTTTGACAAGGTAAATAAGATCGACGGCAACAACCACCTGATCCTGCTGTGCAAAAATGAGACCGGCTACAAAAACCTGATCAAAATGGTGTCGGCCGCCTTTGTGGAGGGCTTTTATTCCAAGCCCCGCATTGATAAGGAACTGCTGGAAAAATATCACGAAGGTCTGATCTGCCTGTCGGCCTGTTTGGCAGGCGAAGTTCCGCAGGCCATTCTGGCGGGCGATTATGAGCGCGCCAAAGCAGCAGCGCTGTGGTATCGAGACCTCTTCGGCGAGGAAAACTATTATATCGAGCTTCAGGACCATGGTCTGGAAGAGGATAATACCGTGCTGCCGCAGCTCATCAAGCTTGCACGGGAGACCGGCATTCCCATGGCAGCCACCAACGACTCCCACTATCTGCGCAAGGAGGATGCCAAAATGCAGGGCATCCTGCTCTGCATCCAGACCGGCAAGACCATTCAGGATGCGGATAAAATGGAGTTCCAGACCGACGAGTTCTATGTCAAAACGACAGACGAAATGTACGAGCTGTTCTCCATGGTGCCGGAAGCCTGCGAGAATACCGCCAAAATTGCCGAACAGTGTAACTTTGATTTTGATTTTGGACACACTAAAATTCCATATTACAAAGCGCCGAACGGTATGGATAATCAGGCGTTTTTTGAAAAGCTCTGCTGGGAAGGTCTGGAGCGCCGCTACGGCCCCAATGTTCCGCAGGCCAACAAAGACCGTCTGGAATACGAGATCGGCGTGGTCAAAAAGATGGGCTACACGAACTACTATCTTATCGTGTGGGACTACGTGAACTACGCCAAGAGTCAGGGTATCCCGGTAGGCCCGGGCCGTGGCTCCGGCGCAGGCAGCATTGCGGCTTACAGCGTGGGCATCACGGATATCGACCCCATCCGTTATAACCTGATCTTTGAGCGCTTCCTGAACCCGGAGCGCGTCAGTATGCCAGATTTTGATGTGGACTTCTGCTACGAGCGCCGTCAGGAAGTGATCGATTACGTCAACCGGAAATATGGTGCCGACCATGTGGCTCAGATCGTCACCTTTGGCACCATGGCCGCCCGCAACGCCATCCGCGATGTGGGCCGCGTGATGGGCATTCCGTATCAGCAGGTAGATGTTGTGGCAAAGCAGGTGCCCATGGAGCTGAAAATGACGCTGAAGCGTGCGTTGGAGGTATCGCCGGAACTTAAGCGGATGTACGATACCGACCCGCAGGTCACAGAGCTGATCGACACGGCCTTGAAGGTGGAGGGCATGCCCCGCCATGCTTCCACCCATGCGGCGGGTGTCGTCATTACCCCGGAGCCTACGGACTACTATCTGCCGCTGGCCACCAACGACGGCCTGCCTGTGACCCAGTTCAACATGACCGAGATCGAAGAACTTGGCCTTTTGAAGATGGACTTTCTGGGCCTGCGCACGCTGACCGTCATTCATGACGCGGAAACTGCTGTGCAGAAGCACCACCCGGAGTTCTCCATCCAGAAGCTGGATTACGACGACCCGGATACCTACAGGATGCTGGGACAGGGAGACACCGAGGGTGTGTTCCAGCTGGAATCTTCCGGCATGAAGCAGGTGCTTGTGGGCCTGCAGCCGCAGAACCTAGAAGACATTATCGCTCTGATCAGCCTGTACCGTCCCGGCCCCATGGATTCGATCCCCACCTACCTGCGCAACCGCCACGAGCCGGACAAAATCAGCTATAAGACCCCACAGCTGGCCCACATTCTGGATGTGACCAATGGCTGCATCGTCTATCAGGAGCAGGTCATGCAGATCTTCCGGGAGCTGGCAGGTTTCTCTTTTGGTCAGGCAGACAATGTCCGCCGTGCCATGAGCAAAAAGAAACATGCCGTCATGGAGGCCGAGCGGGAGCACTTTGTGTACGGCTGCACCGATCCCGGCAACGAATGCCCCGGCTGTGTGGCAAACGGCATCTCTGAGAAAGTGGCCAATGAGATCTACGATGAAATGTCCAGTTTCGCTTCATATGCGTTCAATAAGAGCCATGCGGCCTGCTATGCCTATGTGGCATTCCAGACGGCCTACCTCAAGTGCCATTATCCCAGTGAGTTCATGGCGGCTTTGCTGACCAGTGTGCTGGATAACACGGATAAGGTCATTGAATATTCCGGCGAGTGTGCCCGCCTTGGCATCAAGGTGCTGCCGCCGGATGTGAATGTTTCCAACGGCGGCTTTACGGCGGATGGAAGCGGTCAGATCCGCTTTGGCCTGAATGCGGTCAAAAATGTGGGCCGCAACCTGATCGAGAATGTGGTGAAGGGGCGGCAGAATAAGCCTTACACCAGCCTGTACGATTTCTGCAAACGGATGCATGGCAATGAACTGAACCGCCGGGCAGTGGAGTGCCTCATCAAGGCCGGCGCATTCGATCATCTGGGCAACAACCGCCACAGCCATGTGGAGGCCGTAGAGGGCATTCTGAAGAGCATTGAGACCGACTCTCGGCGCAATCTGGATGGACAGCTGGATCTGTTCTCGGTGATGAGCGGGGAAGCACAGAGCGGTGCTTCCGAGGATAACTATGAAATAAAGCAGCTGCCGGAATACAGCCATAAGGAACTGCTCCAGCAGGAAAAGGAAGTCAGCGGTCTGTATCTGTCCGGTCATCCGCTGGATGCTTACCGGGAACAATCGGCACGCATTGCATCCCACACCATCAAGGATCTTACAGGGGAAGATGCCCATGTGAAGGATGGAGAAAAAGTGCGCATTGTGTGCGCGGTGGTAAAAAGCCGCATGATGACCACAAAGTCCAACAGCATGATGGCTTTTACCAGCGTAGAAGACCTGACCGGCACCATGGAAGTGATCGTATTCCCAAAGGTGCTGGATGCTTTCCGGGATTCACTGCACGAAAATGCAGTCGTCGTGATCGATGGCAGACTGTCGGTACGGGAGGATGAAGCTTCCAAGCTGCTGGCAGAGAGCATCGTCCCGATCGAAAATTACGATCCGGCCCGACTGGATAACGGCAGGCCGGACCCGATGAAAACGGCAGCAAAGAAGCTGTATATCCGTGTGCCTTCCCGCAGCAGCAGGGAATATGCAAAGGTGGTCAATCTGCTTGGCATTTTTGATGGGGACATGCCGGTGCTCCTGTATCTGACCGATACCAAGCAGTATCTGCGTGTGCCGCGCCATCTGTACGCATCCGGCCATCCACTGCTGTTCAAAGAGCTGGAAAGGCTGGTCGGAATGGACAACATTGCAACAAAATGACATTTCCGTGCACGAATCTTAACGCAAATCCGGCGGGATGGCTGTTTCCAAAATAAGGCGTTTGTGTTATAATGATTCAAGGCAAATGAAGTGCTTTGGACAGCGTTAAAATGGAGAGCGCTGTGATACCATTGGGTAAATGAAGAAATAAATTGGAGGGAAACTCTCGTATGGAAAAGCAGATCAAAACGATTGGCGTATTGACGAGCGGTGGTGATGCTCCTGGCATGAACGCTGCCGTGCGCGCCGTAGTCCGTACCGGCCTGCATAAGGGTTACCGCATGATCGGCATTCAGCGTGGCTACAATGGCCTGCTGAACGGCGAATGCTTTGAGATGAACCTGCGCAGTGTGTCGAACATCATCTCTGCAGGCGGTACTATTCTGTATACCGCCCGCTGTCTGGAATTCAAGACCAAGGAAGGTCAGGACAAGGGTGCAGAGAAGTGCCGCGAACTGGGCATTGATGCGCTGGTGGTCATTGGCGGCGACGGTTCTTACCGCGGCGCTCGTGAGCTGGCCCACCGCGGCATTCCGATGATCGGTCTGCCCGGCACGATTGACAACGATATTTCCTGCACCGATTACACCATTGGCTACGATACCGCCATGAATACCGCGCTGGAGATGATCGACAAGCTGCGCGATACCACCCAGAGCCACGACCGCTGCAGTGTGGTCGAGGTCATGGGCCGCAACGCCGGTTATATTGCTCTGAATGTTGCAATTGCTTCCGGCGCTATGGCTGTTCTGCTGCCGGAGAAGGAATTTGACATGCAGCGTGATATTCTGGATAAGATCGCTGAGACTCAGAAGACCGGCAAGCGTCACTTCATTATTATTGTTGCCGAGGGTGTCGGCCATGCACAGGAGATCGCAAACGAGATTCAGGCACGCACCGGCATCGACTCCCGCGCCACCATTCTGGGCCATGTCCAGCGCGGTGGTTCTCCCACTCTGCGTGACCGTGTGAACGCTTCTGCAATGGGCTACCATGCCGTGTGCCTGCTGGAGCAGGGCAGGTATAACCGCATCGTCGGCATGAGGGGCGAAAAACTGGTGGATTACCCTGTGGATGAAGCTCTTGAAATGACCAAGACGCTTGACCCGGTGCTGCTGGACGTTTGTAACACCATTTCTATCTGATATTTATAAAGCCAATACTATGGAGCTGTTCTCTCGAAGAATCGGGAGGACGGCTCTTTTTTGCGTTTTAACGTAAAAATACATGAACTGACTGGAACTTTCTGCATTTTTAAAAAAGAAAAATCGTGAATGAAAAGTGCATAGCTTAAAATTGGAATTTGTGGAAGGTGGTTTACGGGAAATTGTGGAGGAATACGCAGGGCGTGTTTTACTACTTTGGCAGGAAAATAACGATGATGCGTGAGGCAAAAATTGTAGCACAAAAAGCCAATTTTGTCTTGAACTTTTTGCCGTATGTGCTAGAATAAAAGAGAAAGGCATCCTTGTGTCCAACAGATATCTGGATGTGAATATTGGAAAGTAAATTCGGAGGTAATCACAATGGCTGATATGTTTGCACCGCTGGTAGCACAGCTGAAGGCAAATCCCAAGACGATCGTTTTCACCGAGGGCAATGATCCCCGCATTCTGGAGGCCGCTGCAAAGCTGCTGGCCGAGGGCGTGCTGAAGGTCGTCATGGTGGGCAACGAGGCTGAGTGCAAGGCTGCTGCTGCCGCCGGTAACTTTGATATTTCCGCTGCCGAGATCATCGACCCCGAGAACTATGCCGGTTTCGATGAGATGGTCAACACCATGGTGGAGCTGCGCAAGGGCAAGCAGACCGCTGAGGAGTGCACCGCTCTGCTGAAGAAGTCCAACTACTTCGGCACCATGCTGGTGAAGATGGGCAAGGCTGATTGCCTGCTGGGCGGCGCTACTTACTCCACTGCCGACACCATTCGTCCCGCTCTGCAGCTGGTCAAGACCAAGAAGGGCGCACATCTGGTCAGCTCCTGCTTCATTCTGGACCGTGACTGCGGTGAAGAGGGCCTGAAGCGCATTGCCATGGGCGATTGCGCTGTTAACATCGACTATACCGATACCATTGATAAGGCTACCGGCGAGGTCAAGATCGCCGCTTCTGCAAAGCTTGCTGAGGTTGCTATTGAGACCGCTAAGACCGCAAAGTTGTTCGGCATCGATCCGAAGGTTGCTGTGCTGAGCTTCTCCACCAAGGGCTCCGGCAAGGGCGGCACCGTTGCTTTGAGCCATGACGCTGTGATCAAGGCTCAGGAAATGGATCCCGAGTTGGCTGTGGACGGTGAGCTGCAGTTTGACGCTGCCGTTGCTCCCGAAGTTGCACAGGTCAAGTGCAAGGGCAGCAAGGTGGCTGGTCAGGCCAACACCTTCATCTTCCCCTGCATCGAGGCCGGCAACATCGGCTATAAGATTGCTCAGCGTCTGGGTGGTTATGCAGCTTACGGCCCCATCCTGCAGGGTCTGAACGCTCCCATCAACGACCTGTCCCGTGGCTGCAACGCCGACGAGGTCTACAAGATGAGCCTGATCACTGCCTGCCAGTCTTGAGCTGACTGATTGAAAATAGCCGCCGCATTCACCGTACAAAACGGGCAGAATGTTGAGGCCTCAAAGGCAGATTTCAAAAAATGAGTATAGCAAAGCTGAGCATCTGTGAAAAAGCAGGTGCTCAGCTTTTTGCATTTTCAGTTCCGAAAAATTCTACTCTTTTTGAGGGAAAAAGATGAGATTTTTGCTTTCCGCTTTTCGTTGGCGCTATTTTGCAACAGCCCCTTTACAGGTTTGCTCCGTTCTTTTCGATATACACGCTGGTGGAGGGAAACGCAAAATCCACACCGTCGGCCTGCATGATGTCCATAATGTTCAGGTTCAGGTCGTTCTGCATCTGCAAAAATTCCGCGTAGGCGTTAGTCAGCAGGTAGGCGGAGACCAGAATGTTGATGCTGGAATCGCCAAAGTTTGCAAGCTGTACGATGTTGGTACCCTTGTTGGTGTAAGGGCTTGCGTCCAACATGGTCTGCAAGTCTTTCATTAGCTGTTCCAGCTTCGGGCGGGTGGTGCCATAGGTGACACCCAGATTGAACTTGTAAGGCCGCATGGTGCGCAGGGCGGCGTTCTGCACGGTGGAAGAGCAGATCTTACTGTTCGTCACCACATTGATGGTTTTATCCAGCGAGCGGATGCGGGTGGAACGGAAGTTGATGTCGATCACTTCGCCTTCCACATCGCCCACAGTGATCCAGTCGCCCACCGAGAAAGGCTTGTCCAGCAGAATCACGATGCCGGAAAACAGGTTGCTGGCGCTTTCCTGTGCGGCCAGCGAGATGGTCAGACCAACCAGACCGGCACCGGCGACAATGCTGCCGATGGGAAAGCCAACTTCTTGTGCCAACGCTGCCACGCACAGCACGATCACCAGCACCTTGTAGGCGGTGTCCAGCAAAGAGCAGAGTGTTTTGTTGGAGCGGATCTCCGGGCTGCAGGAAGCCAGCAGCAGGTCGGCCAGATCCGATGCCGCATACAGGCCTTCGCAGACCAGCAGGGTCATGACAAGGCGGAAGCAGACCAACAGCAGCTTGGCAATGCCGGGAATGGCCCAGGGCAGGGAAGCTGCCGCCAGATATACGCCAACCGCAGTGCACATGCGCTGGATGGGTACCGCAAAGCTGCGCAGCAGGATGGGAGTGCCGTTAAAGTGCCATTTGCGGGCCAGCAGTGCCGGAATGCCCCTTTTGCTCAGCCAGCGGCGTACCAGCCATGCGGCAAGCAGAATGAGCAGCGCGCACCCTGCGCGCGCAGCCAGTGCAAACCAGCCCTCCAGCAGCACAGCGCCAAACTCAAACGAAAGATCACGAATAGAAAAGATCATGATAACCTCCTGAATTTTATACGACTCATCTATGATACCATACCGCACCCACCCGGGCAAGAGCTTACAGAGAAGGGAGCTTGAAAGAATTACTTTGACATTTTTTGCACAAATTTTAAGATGCCCTCTTGACAAGCTGGGCCTGCCACGCTATACTTTGTGCCAGAAAGTTCGTTTCAGGGCGGGGTGAGATTCCCCACTGGCGGTAAAGTCCGCGACCACCCGCAAGGGTGTTGACCCGGTGCAACTCCGGGACCAACGGTATAGTCCGGATGCAAGAAACGGCAGGCAAATCGTTGTCTACGCGCCCTGTTGCAGTGTTTTTGTTGCAGCAGGGCGCTTTTCTATTTGTCCTTCCCGTTCCAAAAAACAAGATACGAAAAGAGCTTTCGGAACAATTTTTGTAAGGGGCATCTTACCCCGGGAAGGATCATTACCATGAAAAAAAGCACGACTCACAATCTTACTGTTGCCGCCATGCTCAGTGCGGTGGCCTTTATCCTGATGTTCATTGAGTTTCCCATTCCGATGCTCATCCCGTCCTTCGTCAAGATGGACTTTTCTGACCTGCCGGCTCTGCTGGGTGCCTTTGCTCTCGGCCCGGTGTACGGTGTGGTCATCAGCTTTATGAAGAACCTGCTGCACATCGTTATCAAGGGCACTTCCACTGCATGCGTGGGCGAACTGTGCAACTTCATGCTGGGTGCGGTTTTCTCCGCTGTGGCAGGCGTTGTCTATAAGCACCACAAGAGCCGCAAGACCGCCATCATTGGTGCTATTGCAGGCGCTGCAGCCATGGCTGTGTTCAGCGTACCGTCCAACTACTTCATCACCTATCCGGCCTATGTGCAGTTCTACCACATGCCGCTGGAAGCTATCCTCGGCATGTATCAGGCCATCCTGCCTTCTGCAGACAGCCTCATCAAGTGCCTTGTCATCTTCAATATGCCCTTCACGCTGGTCAAAGGCCTGCTGGATGCAGTGCTGTGCATGCTGATCTACAAGCCGCTGTCTCCCATCCTGCACGGCAGAAAGTAACTTGTTCTCCATTTTTTCTTCTTCTCAAATCATATAACCACAGCAAAACTCCCCGGTCAGGTCCCGCAGTGCGGTTCCCGGCCGGGGAGCTGTTATTTAAAGGAAAATATATCCGCCAGCGGTCGATCAGGCCAATGCCCCTTTGTCCAGCCATCTGCCGCGGGCCAGCCGCACAAGGAACAGCACACCGCGCATGGTCAGCTCAAAGCTCATGGCCATCCATACGCCCACCAGCCCAAAATGCGGAGCCAGCAGGGAAGCCAGTGTGAGCCGGATGCCCCACATGCTGACAAGGTTCAGCACAAAGCATCCCGTGCTGTCTCCGGCACCCTGCATGGCACCGCTGGCAACGATACTGGCACCGAACATCGGTTCGGCCAGTGCTTCAATGCGCAGCACCTGTGCGCCCAGCGCAATAACTGCCGCATCTGCGGTGAAAATACCCATCAGGTTTGGCGCAAAAATGTACATGCCAACACCGGTCAGCGCCATGATGCCTATGCCCATGCCGGTGCACAGCCAGGCAAAGTTTTTTGCCATATCCCGACGGTTTGCGCCCACGGCCTGCCCCACCAGTGCAAGGGATGCATCCTGAATGCCATAGCCTGCCATGTAGCACAGGCTTTCGGCGCTCACACCCAGACTGTTGGCAGCAATGGCGGTGGTGCCAAGGCCGGATACGATGCGGACGAGCAGCACCTGCGCCGAGGAAAGAACTGCACGCTCTGCGGCCAGCGGTGCGCCTACCTTCCACAGGTTTTGCAGGCAGGCTTTGGTAATGTGCCAGGAGCCGGGCTTGCGGATGCACAGCGGGCCGTCCCGCAACAGCAGGATGGCAAGGGTCAGCACACCGCTGATAGCGGTAGCAAGGGCGGTGCCCAGTGCTGCGCCCGGTACCCCCCAGCCAAGGCCCCAGACGGTCATTGTGCGGCCAAACACCACCATCTCACGGGTGGGATTGATAAGGCAGAAGTTAAAGATCACATCCAGCACGCAGGTCAGCACGCTGATAAGGCCCGGTGTCAGGGCATCGCCGGAGGAACGCAGCATGGAAGAGTAGGTTCCCATGATCATCAAAAAGGGTAGGGAAGCCGACCAGATGGCAAAGTAGGCCGAAGCATCCGCCTGCAGGGAAGGGTCGGCACCCAGCCATCCGGGCAGAAAGCGGCTGATGCCAATGCCGAAGGCCGCAGCTGCAAGGCCCACCACAAGGTTGAAGATCATAGATTGGCGCAATACACCGCGTGCATCGTCCTGCCGGTCTGCACCCAGATACTGTGCCACCTGAATGGCAAAGGACATATATAGACCGGCCAGCATTCCATGCATGAGCCACGTGCTGGAACTGACGATGCCAATGGATGCCGTAGCAGATGCACCGATATGCCCCACCATGGCTGCGTCGATGTACTCCACCGCAGTTACCACGATCTGCTGCAGGATGGATGGGATGCTCAGTGTGAGCACCACCTGCATGGTGTGCCGCAGCGGCACCTGTTCGCCCCGGCGCATCTGCGCCGAAAGCTGCTCAAGAGAGATGGACATGAGTTCTCCTTTTATAGAAACAATAACTTTTTCGACAGACTGATATACTATTATAAGTGCGGTGCTGCAGAAAGTCAATCAAACGTGGATTTTTCTCCGGGAATGATTGATTTTTTATGGATAGCGTGATACACTTCTCTCACAAACATAAAAGAAAGAGGAACTTTGAATATGATCGAATCACTGCTTTCGGTCGTAGGACAGCGCGGTGTCGATGCTCTGGCATTCCTGCTGGCGTTTGCCCTCACGGCTTTGATGGACTCCGTTTTTCACGATAAGCTTCCGCACGACCATGGCCGCGAGTTTGCGGTGAACGGTGCGCTTTCCAAGGGTAAGGCCCGTGGTTCCGGCCTGATCTTCGTGCTGTGCATCGCACTGGTATCGCTGGCATTCCTGCCGTTCAAGGTGGAATACGTCATCTACACCATCCTGCTCATTGCATCCATGCTGTCCGGCTACTTTGACGATGCTGCTGAAACTGCATGGAACGAGTATAAAAAGGGTATCATTGATTTTGCCATTGCCATTGTTGCAGGTGTGACCTACCTCAACTTCAACGGCTGCGGTGTGAATTTCCTGCAGTGGAGCTTCACTCTGCCGTATGCTGTGTACCTGCTGCTGATCGTTATTCTGATCTGGACCAGCATCAATGTGGTCAACTGCACCGATGGCGTGGACGGCCTTTCGGCAAGTGTTGCAGTGGTGACCATCGGCACCTACCTGCTGGCCTATAAAACAGAGCTGGCCGAGTACGGCACCGCAGGCGTTGTGTTCATGGGTGCGCTGCTGGCCTATCTGTGGTCCAACGCAAAGCCGTCCAGCCTGCTGATGGGCGATGCCGGCAGCCGCGCAATGGGCTTCTTTATCGCAATGCTGTCCCTTAAGTGCGGCCATCCGTTTGCCTTCCTGCTGGCAGCCATCGTGTTCATCGTGGATGGCAGTCTGGGCATCCTGAAGATCAGCCTGAAGCGCTTTTTGCACATTTCCATCCTCAAGAACACCCGCACCCCTTTGCACGACCACGCCCGCAAGAATAAGGGCTGGAGCGACGAGCAGGTGGTGGCCCGCTGGCTGATCATGCAGTGTGTGGCTTCGGCTTTGCTGCTGCTCATTGTCCGCGGCTAAAATATAGCAATCAAAAAAGACGCTTGGTCTTGTCTGAATATGTTTTCCCGGCAGGGAAGCATACAGCAGTGTATCAAGCGTCTTTTATTTTATAGTTCTATCATTCGTTACAGCCCGGCCTTTTTTGCTGCAGCCTGCACGACATGGCCCACCAGCACCGAGGTGGTCACAGTGCCCACACCGCCGGGTACCGGCGTGATGGCATCCACTACCGGCTCTGCTTCGCTGAACTTTACGTCACCGCACAGCTTGCCCTTTTCGTTCACATGGATGCCCACGTCTACCACTGTCTGGCCCTCACGCAGGCAGTCGGCACCCACGGCACCCATCTTGCCCATGGCCACTACTACCACATCTGCTTCCTTGCAGATGGCGGGCAGGTTCTGCGTGCGGGAATTGCAGATGGTCACGGTGGCGTTCTCGCGGTCCAGCATCATGGCTGCGGGCTTGCCTACCACAAGGCTGCGGCCCACTACGACAGCGCGCCTGCCGGAAAGCGGAATGTTGTAATACTTCAGGATCTCAAGGCAGGCCTGCGCGGTGCAGGGAGCATAGCCGAGATCGGTATTAGTGAACACACCGGCCAGAGAATCGTCCGTGATGCCGTCAATGTCCTTTTCCGGAGCCAGCGCCGCACGCACAGTACGGTCATTGAACTGCTTGGGAAGCGGACGGAACAGCAGGCATCCGTGGATGGTATCCTCTGCGTTCACCTCGGCGACCACCTTCAGCAGATCGTCCTGCGAAGCATCGGCTGGCAGAAGAAACTGCTTTACCTCCACACCCACCTTGCCGCAGCGGGCGATCACGCCGCGCTCGTAGGAGAGGTCGTCCTCCCGCTCGCCCACACGCACCACGGCCAGCGTGGGAGTGATGCCTTTTGCCTTGAGCTGCTCACACAGCGCCGCATTGCGTTCGTTCATAGCGGCTACAACGGGTGCGCCCTTCAAAATCGTTGCCATAATACTTTTCCTCACTTATTCCGCAATTTGTTCGTCACGGATGCAAAAACAGCGTCTGCCCGCGACACAAATTCATCCAGCAGTTTGTCTGTTTTTGCGTCCAACGCAGCAGCGCGCTCACGGTCTGCCATCAGCTTTGTGTTGATGAACACATTCAGGCTTGCGGCCTGCAAGGCTGCCTTGCACAGAGCGGCTGCACAGCCTGCGTCCGAGACGGCCATCACGCTGCCCTTGGCGGCGTATTCTTCCACCAGAGCAATGCCCTCGGCGCACTTTTCCATGATCTCAAGTGGCACGGCACAGGCGGCATCCAGCGCCTTTTCCAGCACGGCGGCTTTGTGTGCAGCCTGCTCTGGTGTGTCCTTGGGCAGGCCGTAGGCCGCAGCCAGCGGCGCAAAGGCATCGGCATCGGCCTGCACCAGCGCTTCCAGCTCTTTGCGCAGGGCATCGGCCTTTGTGTTCAGGGCCTGAATGTCTGCTTCCACGACGGCATATTTCTTTTTGCCGGTGGTCAGGTTGCCCACCATATTGCCCAGTGCTACACCGGCAGCACCCACCAGCGCCGCCGTTCCGCCGCCGCCCGGCGTGGGGGCTTTGCTGGCCAGCTCTGCGAGAAATTTCTCACAGCTCAGCTTAGTCATTTCCATTTGTAAATACCCCTCTCTGTTACATAGGCATCCAGCCGCTGGTCGTGCTCGTCTACGGCAGCATGTTCCACCCGCTGTACCTCAAATGCAATGCCGATCTTCACCGCGTTTTTGCAGCGGGGAAGATACCGGTCGTAATAGCCCTTGCCCATGCCGACCCGGAAGCAGTCTGCATCGAAAGCCGTGCAGGGCACAAGGACCAGATCCAGCGCTTCCGGCAGCAGAATCTCCGACCGGCTCAGGATGGGGGTGCGGATGCCGTACTGTCCCATCTCCCAGCCGTCCGGGCCGGGCACAGCGGCTGTAAGGGAATACGCCTCGCCGCACACCGGATAGGCCAGCGTTTTGCCTTGCGCCTGCGCCTTTTCCGCAAGGGCAGAAAGGTCGGCTTCGGAACCAAACGCCGCGTACAGCAGGATGGTCTGCGCATTCTGCACGGCATCCAGCTGCCAGAGGAATGCGCACAAAGCGGCATTTGCAGCCTTGCGTTCTTCCGGGCCGAGAGCCTTGCGTGCGGCACGGCCCGCTTTGCGCTGGGTCTGCTTTGCTTCACTGACCGTCACCAGAGAACACCTCGCTTCATCTGAAGGTTGACTGACTTGAAAAATATACAAAAACGACACTGCATTTTTATACAAGTATAATTATAATAAACACTTCAGACGAAAAAAGCAAGCCTTTTGGCAAAATGGAAGTTGAAGATTCTACAGCTTTCTGCTATGATAAAAGAAAGCAATTCGGTTCGTGCGCGGAGCAGGGTGGCTTGAAGAGATCCAGAGATCCGGGGCTTTCTCCGGAAATTGAGAGGGGTAGAATATTATGTACAATGAAATGATGGACACCATCGGTCTGGTCAATACCGTTGATCCGGAATTGGCCGCAGCCATGGATCGCGAGCTGAACCGTCAGCGCCAGAACATTGAACTGATCGCCAGTGAGAACATCGTCTCTCCCGCCGTCATGGCCGCAATGGGCAGCATCCTGACCAACAAGTACGCCGAGGGCCTGCCCGGCAAGCGCTACTATGGCGGCTGTGTCTATGTGGACGAGGTGGAGAACATTGCCATCGAGCGTGCCTGCAAGCTGTTCGGCGCAAAATATGCCAATGTTCAGCCCCACTCCGGTGCACAGGCCAATCTGGCAGTTTATTTTGCTCTGCTGGATCTGGGCGATACTGTCATGGGCATGGACCTGTCTCAGGGCGGCCATCTGACCCACGGTTCTCCGGTGAACATGTCCGGCAAGAACTATAACTTCGTCTCTTACGGTGTCAACGCCGACGGCGTGATCGACTATGCTGAGCTGGAAAAGCAGGTTAAAAAGGTGCGCCCCAAGCTGATCGTGGCCGGTGCATCTGCATATCCCCGTGCCATCGATTTTGAGAAGATCGCTGAGATCGCCCACGGCTATGGTGCATATCTGATGGTGGATATGGCCCACATTGCCGGTCTGGTGGCAGGCGGCTATCACCAGAGCCCTGTGCCGTATGCTGATGTTGTTACCACCACCACCCACAAGACTCTGCGTGGCCCCCGCGGCGGTCTGATCCTGACCAACAATCCCATTCTTGCAAAGCGCATCAATTCTGCCGTGTTCCCCGGCACCCAGGGTGGCCCGCTGGAGCATGTGATCGCCGCAAAAGCTGTCTGCTTTGGTGAAGCACTGAAGCCGGAGTTCAAGGAATATGCCCGCAAGATCGTGGAGAATGCACAGGCTCTGGCAGCAGAGCTGCAGGCACGCGGTGTCAAGCTGGTGTCCGGCGGTACGGATAACCACCTCATGCTGATCGACCTGCGTGACGAGGAGTGCACCGGCAAGGAGCTGGAAGCACGTCTGGACAGCGTGCACATCACCGCCAATAAGAACACTGTCCCCGGCGAGACCCGCAGCCCGTTCGTGACTTCTGGCGTGCGTCTGGGCACCCCGGCTGTTACCACCCGCGGCATGGGCGTGGCCGAGATGAAGGTGATCGCCGACTGCATCGCCGATTGCATCTGGCACTACGACGAGAAGAAGGACGAGATCAGTGACCGTGTGCTGAAGCTGACCCGGGATTTCCCTCTGTATCAGTAAATATCGCATTGTTTGAAAGAGGAAGTGCCTTCGGGTGCTTCCTCTTCCTTTTTTGCTGGGTTTGTGTTACCATAAACGCAAAGACAAAAGGAGAAATGACCATGAAGCGTACAGGGCTGTTACATCTATATTACGGTGATGGCAAGGGCAAGACCACCGCTGCCATGGGCCTTGCTTTGCGGGCCATGGGCAGCGGAAAGCGGGTGGTGATCCTGCAGTTCCTCAAAGGCGGCAAAAGCGGTGAGGTGCCGCTGCTGGAACAGCTGGGTGCAAAGGTGTACCGCGGCAAGGCGGGGCAGAAATTCGTGTTCCAGATGAACGAAGCGGAAAAGGAAGCCACCCGCCAGCTGCAGAATGCAAACCTCACAGCTGCCATGGCCGACCCTGCCGACCTGCTGATTTTGGACGAAGCAGGCAGCGCATGGGAACTGGATATGGTGGATAAAGCCCTGTTGCAAAAGGCTGTGCTGGAACGCCCGGCAGAGCAGGAATGCGTGCTTACTGCCCATGCTGCGCCGCAGTGGATGCTGGATGCCGCCGACTATGCCACGGAGATGAAGTGCCACCGCCACCCTTATCAGAAGGGAATTTCCGCCCGGCAGGGCATTGAATACTGACCACGGCAGCAGGATACCGGGTGCATGAGTGAAAAGCGCAAAAACCGGGATGGGGTATTTTTCATCTTGCATTTAGCCCACTGGTGTGATATGATGAAGACAAGAAATCATGCGTGCATTTTCTGAGCAGACCCACCACAGAACAGGGAACCGCTCCGCACCGCTGCCGGGCAGTTCCCGACGGCGTTTTGTTTGAAACTGCGGTTAGCGCTTCCTAACAGATTCTGCGTCAACGGGCCGATGCGCGCAGAAGATCTGGAGGGGAATAAGATGATTGAAACGATCGTAAAAGTAGATGGTATGATGTGCGGCATGTGCGAGAGCCATGTCAACGAAGCCGTGCGCAAGGCCTTCCCGGAGGTGAAAAGGGTGTCGTCCTCGCAGGCAAAAGCCCAGACGGTGATCCACTCGGAACAGCCGCTGGACGAGCAGAAGCTGCGGGATGCCATCAATGCAACCGGCTATGAGGTCAAGGGCGTAAGCAGTACACCTTACGAGAAAAAAGGCTTTTTCTCGTTTTTGAAAAAGTAGGCAAACCTTAACACACATAAGGGAGGCGTATCTGGATGAGGATTCTGGTTTACGGTGCGGGCGTTTTGGGCTGCGAGCTGGCCCATGTGCTGATGCAGAACAAAAAGAACGTTGTCACGCTGCTTGCACGCGGAGAGTGGAAGGAAATGATCGACCAGAAGGGTTTGATCATCCGCCACTGGGTGCAGCGCAAGACCACAACGGAACGGATCAAAACCGTGGACACTCTTGCCCCGGATGATTATTATGATCTCGTCTTTGTGGTCGTGCAGGCGGGCCAGCTGCCGGATGTGCTTCCTGTGCTCAAGGCCAACAAGAGCCAGTATTTTGTGTTTGTGGGCAACAACCCGCAGGCAAAGCAGGTGCTGGAATTCATGCAGCGCCCGGCGGATAAGATCGCATTCGGCTTTCAGGGCACGGCAGGCCGCCGTGAACACGACCATGTGGTCAGTGTGTACGCCAGTGCTGGCATGACGGTGGGCGGTGCCACAACTCCGCTTTCTGGCACCTTCCGAACCCGGCTCAAGACCGCCTTTGACGGTGCAAAATACAAGCTGACCTTCTATGGCGATATGGATGAATGGCTCAAGTGCCACATTGCATTCGTTCTGCCGGCGTGCTATGTGTGCTATGCCTGCAACGGCGATCTGCACCGGGCCACCAAGCAGCAGCGCGGTGCCATTCTGGATGCCGCCTATGAAGCCTGCCTGATGCTCAAGGATGCGGGCATCCCGGTGAACGATGCCAACAACACCGATAATTTCCAGCCCGGCACATCGGCCCGCCGTAAGATGGAAGCGATGGTGTTTACCATGACAAAAACACCGCTGGGCAGATTGTGCGTTTCGGATCATGCCATGCACGCAGTGTCCGAAATGAAGTATCTGGACGAAGCGTTCGATGCTCTGCGCAGGCAGACCGGCACGGCAATGCCCATGTGGGAAAAGCTGCGCAATGAAATGCCACCGTGGGATAGCCTGCAGCAGAACCGGAAAGCAGCAAAATAAAACAAAAAAGAAGCAAAGGCACTGCCGCTCCTGTTTTGGGTGCGGCAGCGCCTTTTTGTTTGGGTCTCATTTATTCCAGAAGTCCTGCAGGGCAGCGGCCAGTTCTTCGCAGCTGCGCAGATAGCGGATATGCCGCCAGTGAGGAGGGAACAGCCGGATGTATTCCTGCTGGGCAAACCGGTCGTCCAGCAAAAGCACCGCACCTCTGTCTTCCGGCGTGCGGATCACGCGCCCTGCGGCCTGCAGTACCTTGTTCATGCCGGGATAGCGGTAGGCATAATCAAATCCAAAGCCGTTCTGTGCGTCATAATAACGGCGCAGCATTTCCTGCTGCGGATTTACCTGCGGCAGGCCCACACCCACAATGGCGCACCCGATCAGGCGGCTGCCTGCAAGATCAACTCCCTCACCAAAGATGCCGCCCATCACGCCAAAACCCAGAAGCGTTTCGGCCGGGTCCGGCACAAACTGAGCCAGAAATTCAGCCCGAGCGGCATCATCCAGACGGCTTTCCTGCACAAGGGTGCGAATGCCCGGGTAACGTGCTGCAAAATCTTCGTGTACCTGCCGCAGATATGCGTAGCTTGGGAAAAAGGCAAAGTAGTTTCCCGTTCTGGCCTGCACCAGCCGGGCCAGTGCATCCGAAACTGCCTGCACGCTGGCTTCGCGGTCGCGGTAGCGGGTAGAGATATTCGGTAAGCAATACAGCCCCAGATTTTCAGCCGGGAAGGGACTGTCCAGTGCGACGGCACGTGCATCGCTGCAGCCCAGAACACTGCGGTAGAACGAGGGCGGAGCCAGTGTTGCACTGAACAGCGCTGCGCTGCGCCCTGCGGCAAGGCTGGCATCCACAAAAGGTGCCGGGTCCAGACACAGCAGCTGCAATTCAAGCTCTCTGCCGCGCGCGGTAAGCTGAGTGACAAAGTGGCTGTCGTATCGTTCGGCAGCACGGGCGATGTCCTGTACAGCAAAATAAAGCTCCAGCAACTGTGCATGTGCTTCGGCATCCGGGTTCGCTTCCAGCCAGTCCTGCAAAGGTGCCTGTACGGCCCGCAGCGGACTGAGCAGGGCAGAGGGCGGCTCCTGCAAAAACACAGTACTGTCCTGTGCATACAGCGGTTCGGGCAGTTCCAGTGCGGGGACAGTGTTTTCAGGCAAAAGACTGGTCTGTGCCGGGTCTGCGGCATCGGTCTGGCTGCTGTGCCGGGGTGCAAGCTGTATGCAGGCTTTCCGGGCTTCCAGCAGGGCTTTGTCTGCTTTGGTCAGAGCGGTCTTTAAAGCACTTTTGCCCTTGCCCAATGCGCGTTTTGCCTCGGTCAGGCTGCTTTTACAAAAGCGTGCAGAATACATTGCTCTGGCTCTGTCGGGCAGATTATGTGCTTCATCGACCAAAAACAACCAGTCGCCGGAAGAATCAAAGAACCGTTTCAGGTGCACCACCGGATCGAACAGGTAATTGTAATCCCCAATGACCACATCGCACCACTCGCTCAGGTCTAGCCCCAGTTCAAAGGGACACACCGAAAAACGCTTTGCCGCCCCGGCCAGCGCTGCGCGGTCAAAGCTGCCGGTACCGTCCAGCAGAGCTGTCAGTGCATCCTTGATGCGGTCGTAGTAGCCGTTGGCGTAGGGACAAAGCTCCGGCAGGCAGGCGGGATGCCCCTCTGCGTCCGGATGCAGGCAGACCTTTTCCTTGGCGGTCAGCGTCACACTGCGCAGGGCAAGCTCTGGCTGGGCCGTATGCAGCCGGGTCAAGGCATCCTCGGCGGCAGTCTGGGTCGTGTTGCGGGCCGTGAGATAGAACAGCTTTTCTCCGTTGCCTTCGCCCATGGCTTTCAGCGCGGGGAAAAGCGCGCTCATGGTCTTGCCAATGCCGGTAGGAGCCTGACAGAACAGCCGCGTACCGCCCTTGCAGTCGGCGGTCTTGCCAGCGCGGCAGGCGCGGTAGATCTCGCCCGCCATAGCCCGCTGTCCGGGCCGGTACTGCGCAAACGGGAACTGCAGTGCCGCAAGGCTCTGAGTACGCTTTACATCCCACTCTATCCGGCGCTGCGCCCACGGAGCATACTGGCACAATAATTTGTCAAGAAATTCATCCAGCTCCTGCTGCGTAAAGTGGCGGATAAAGCGGATGATCTGATCGGTGTCTATCTGATAATAAGTCAGCCGGACGTTCAGTTCCGGCAGGCTTTGCTGTGCGGCATAAATGGCACCGTACACCATGCCCTGTGCCCAGTGGCAGGGGTTCATATCCTCAGTGATCTCTTCCGGCGGCACAGCGGTGGTCTTGATCTCGTCAATGACTACCGTGCCGGTCTCATCGGTAAAAATGCCGTCAGCCCGGCCCTCAAGGGTAAAAGTGATGTCCTCTGCCTGCCGCTCTACGGAGAGAAATACCTCAGCCTGATAGCCGTCTCCGGCAGCTTTTTGCAATTTGCGGTGGATGTGGGCGCCTTCCAGTGCACGGTCAAACCCCGTAAACCGGCTGTCAATGCTGCCGGTCCGCAGCAGAAATTCCACCAGCTGCCGGATGGGCAGATGAACCGTTGCCAAAGCATTTCACCTCCGCTTTTGGGATACACGGACGAACCGGTAATTTCTCTTCAGACACGATTCGGGCCATTCCATCGCCCGCCCGATTGCCTCACGGCAACAGGGCCCCACCCCAGCGGACGGTCTTTAAAGAAACTCCCGGTTCGTCGACGTAAACTGATTATTTCAGGCCGAACATCTCCATGCATTCTGCTGCCGCTTCATCCACTTTGCCAAAATCCACCGCTGCACGGTAATAGGTCTCCAACTCATCGTGGCAGCTCTTGGCCTGTGCCATCAGGGCACTGGCCTGTTCCAGCAGTTCGGCGGCAGCACGCTCGTTAAAGCGCAGCCGTGCCCGGTACGCTGCCAGATTTTCCCTGTCAAGGAAGCGGGTGCACCGCACAGCCTGCACACTGGGTAGATGCACCGGATGCCAGCGATTATCCGTCAGGAAGGCAAGCTTCAGCTCCGGGATCAGGATATGGTCGATCTTATCCTCCGGGTGCATGGCGCATGGACAGGTAATAATGTGGTAGCCCCGCGTCAGGGCTTCGGCGCGAATCAGCTCCAGCAGCAGGCGGGACACCGCGCCGTAATCATCCCGGAACACGATAAACTTATCCGCCAATGCCTGTGCAGTGCCCTGATAAAACATTTCACCCTTGGGGGTGACGGCGGAAAGCAGGCGCAGCTCTTCGCTGCCAATGCCTTCCGTGCGCGGCATCACCCGGGTGCACAGCCGTTTGACATAACGGCGCACCTTGTCAAAATTGGCGCTGCAGGCTTCGGCGCGGCGGCTGTCCAGCAAAAGGCTGCCTGCCGATGCAATATATCGTGCAGCGCGGCTGCGCAGCAGGGCGTTGCGGGCAAACAGCGCCTTGACCTCATCGGTGCACTGGTGCAGCTTTTCTGCATCGATGGTGTGGTACAAACTCACCACCACTTCGTCCGCACCGGGAGCATCCGGCTCCACCACATGGGGCGCAGTGGCATCCACGATAGCCCTGTGCTGCCCGGGCAGGATCACGCCGTCCAGACTGTCCGGGTCGCTGGCACAGTGGATGCGCTGCGTCAGTTCGCCGCGCTGTTCGGCAGCACGGGCAAGCCGCTTCATCAGGGTGGATTTGCCGCAGCCCGGCCCGCTTTTGATCAGGTACATCTGCATACCGGGTTCGTGGCGCAGCGGTTCAAAATAGCCCTTGAAACCGGCAGGCGTTGTGGCACCCAGAAAGAAATCAATGGAATCACGTCGTGCAGCTTCCATAATCGAACACCTCTCTTTTTGTTTTAGAGTATGCAAAAGGAAGGTGTTTGGTTCTTGCAGCGGGAATGATTCAGTCTTTATGATAGGTATGTTTGCACACCGTTTCAATGTTGTCCCGCAGGGCAGTAAAATCAGCAAAGGCTGCAGGCTTGTTCTGCGGGCTGCGCAGCAGAGCGGCAGGGTGGAAGGTACCCATGAACAGGATGCCGCCCTTTTCGTACAGCTGGCCATGCTCCTTGGTCACGGAGAAATCCTTTCGGATCATCCGCTGGGCGGCAATGCGGCCAAGGCAGACCACGATCTTTGGCTTCAGCAGGCGGAACTGCTCCCGCAGCCAGGGCATACAGGCTTCGCTCTCAGCAGGCTGAGGGTCACGGTTCTGCGGCGGGCGGCACTTGACGATGTTTGCAATATAGCAGTTCTTCGTGCGGTCAAGGTCGATGGCAAACAGATATTTGTCCAGCAGCTGGCCGCTGCGCCCCACAAAGGGCAGACCCTGCTCATCCTCATTCTGGCCGGGGCCTTCGCCCACAAACAGAACTTCGGCATCTTCCACACCCTGACCGAACACCACATTGGTGCGGGTCTTGCACAGCTCGCAGCGGGTGCAGGCAAGACAGCTTGATCTTAATGTTTCCCAATCCATGGCAGCTTGATCTCCTCTTGAAACGGTATGATACTTAGTTCACAAATCGGAACAGCTTTTCTCCTAAAATAATAGTACAAAATCTAGGATGGTACGATGCATTGCATGAAATGACGAATCCACTCAATGCCTCTTTTAGTATACGACTTTTCGGCAACATCATCAATACAGTGGCCGACAATCTTTTTAATGACATGCTCATCCACACCGGCTTTCTTTGCCGTGGTGACGAACTGAACACGACCATCATGAGGACGATGCCGGGGGCCAAGGCCTAAAGCATTCACGACGAATGCGTTGCCCTTTCTGTGTGTTTTGGCTGGCGGCTTAACGATACCACAGGACGATTCACTCGTCATGGATGCGGAGAAATCGCACGATAAAACGTTGCTTTATCAAAAGAATAAACAAAGAGTATCTCCACGTGTTGATTTTAAATCAATCCGCAGTGATGATTGAAAACGATTACACATGCAGATTTCAAAGCACTTATACAAATTGTATCCGCTTTCTCTTTGCAGAGCGCGGCTGGATGTGTTATAATCAAAATAGTTTTCTGCGATGCATTTTCAGGCGGTAGTGCCGGACGGCAGTGCGGGAGAAACCGGATAGCGGGAGAGTGGAACTTTTGGAGTTGGAACAGGCAAAAAAGCGCGTGGAAGAATTGCGCGCTGTGATCGAGAAAAACAATCGGCTTTACTATGACCAGGATGCCCCGGAGCTTGAAGATTTTGAGTATGATGCTCTGACCCGGGAACTGAAAGAATTGGAAGCGCAGTTTCCGCAGCTGGTCACGGCATCGTCGCCTACCCAGAAGGTAGGCGGCACGGCCAGCAGCAAGCTGCCCAAGGTGACCCATGCGGTAAAAATGGAAAGCCTGCTGGATGCATTTTCGTATGATGAGCTGCGGGATTTTGACCGCCGCGTGCGGGAAGCCGGCATAGAGCCGGAGTATGTGGTGGAGATCAAGATTGATGGCCTTTCCTGCAGTCTGGAATACGAAAACGGTGAGCTGGTTCGTGCCTCTACCCGCGGCGATGGCGTGGTGGGCGAGGACGTGACCGCCAATGTCCGCGCCATTCGCAGCATTCCCAAAAAGTTGAAGGATGCACCTGAATTTCTGGAAGTGCGCGGTGAGGTATATATGCCGCATGGCGCGTTCCAGAAGCTGTGTGCAGAGCAGGAGCTGCAGGGCGCGGCACCCTTTAAGAATCCGCGCAATGCGGCTGCCGGTTCGCTGCGCCAGAAGGATGCAAAGATCACAGGAAGCCGGGGCCTTTCTATCTTTGTTTTCAATGTGCAGCAGATCCGCGGCAAAACGCTTACCAAGCATGCTGAAAGTCTGGATTATCTCAAGAGCCTTGGCCTGCCGGTTTCGCCGCGCTATCATATCGTGCATGACATTGAGCAGGCCATTGCCGAGATCGAGCAGATCGGCCAGAACCGTGCCAAACTGGATTTTGATATGGATGGTGCAGTGATCAAGGTGAACGATTTTGCACAGCGCGATTTGATGGGTTCCACCAACAAATTTCCACGCTGGGCAATTGCGTTTAAGTATCCGCCAGAGGTAAAGGAGACAACGCTGCGCAGCATTGAGGTCGCAGTTGGCCGCACCGGTGTTCTTACCCCGACGGCCTGCTTTGACCCTGTCTTTCTGGCGGGTACTACCGTTGCCCGCGCGACCCTGCACAATGAGGATTTTATCCATCAGTTCGGCCTTTGCATCGGCGATACCATTCAGGTGCGCAAGGCGGGTGATATCATCCCGGAAGTGATCGGTGTTACCAATCACGCAGAGAATGCACAGCCCTATGAGATGCCCACGGTCTGCCCCTCCTGCGGTGCGCCAGTCGTTCATCTGGAGGATGAAGCAGCTCTGCGCTGTGTTAACCCCGAGTGCCCGGCACAGGCACTGCGCAATATCATCCATTTTGCTTCCCGCGATGCAATGGATATCGAGGGCCTTGGCACAGCAGTTGCCACCCAGCTGGTGGAGAAGGACATGGTGCACTCCGCAGCGGATATCTACACGCTGACGCGGGAACAGCTGCTGGCGCTGGATAAGTTCAAGGAGAAGAGCGCCGATAACCTGCTGAACGCCATCGAGGCTTCCAAGCAGAACAATCTGGATAAGCTCCTGTTCGGATTTGGCATCCGCAACATTGGCGATAAAGCTGCGGCCCTGCTGGCAGAGCATTTCGGTACGCTGCAGGCTGTCCGGGAAGCAAGTGCAGAGCAGATCAGCGAGATCGATGGGTTTGGCGGCGTAATGGCGCAGAGCGTCGTGGAATTCTTTGCAAAAGAGGGAACGACCGACCTTGTCCATCGTCTGGCCGATGCCGGATTGAATATGCAGTGGAAGGGCGAACCGAAGGGCGATAAGCTGGCAGGGAAAACGCTGGTGGTCACCGGCACGCTGGAAACTCTTTCCCGCAATGAGGCGGAAACACTGATCGTGAAAAACGGCGGTAAGGCCAGCGGTTCTGTTTCAAAAAAAACGGCCTATGTCGTGGCAGGCACGGCAGCAGGCTCCAAATTGACCAAGGCGCAGGCGCTTGGCATCCCGGTGCTGACCGAGGCAGAATTTCTGGCAATGATCAGCGACGAAAACATCTGATAAAACCGCTCCAATGGATATCCCCGCAGTTTTGTGCTGCGGGGATATTTTTATGTCCGCAGGTTCTATCCGGCAGGGACAGGCATATACTCATAGCAGGCAATGAGCCTGAAAAAGGAGAGGACAGTGTGGATGAGTATTATCGGGCGATACGCCTGCTTCCCTCATGGCTGGCCGGGCCATTGGGACAGCTGCCAGCACAGACGGCAGCGCAGATCCATGAACTTCGGTTCCGGACAGGCTGTGGTGTTTTTGTTACACTGTCGGGTCGGCAGCTCCCGCTGCAGGACCTGCCGGAGTGCCCGCTGCAGCTGAGGGAGTGTGTATTGGATCAGTTTCAGATCGAAGAGATCTTTCACACCCTGTGCGGCGGCGCGGTACATGCACACCAGACGGAGCTTGCGCATGGATTTCTGACCACACCCTCCGGCTGCCGGGTGGGTGTGGCAGGACGCTATGTGGATCGCGACGGCCAGACGGTTCTGCAGCAGGTGCAGGGGTTGAACCTGCGCATTGCAAGGGCGGTTCCGGTACAGCTGCCGGACGAACTTCTGGTGCAACTGAAAAAGCATTTTATTGGGATGCTTTTGGTCGGCGAGCCGGACAGTGGCAAGACGACGCTGCTGCGTCAGATCGCACGAGAACTGGCCGGGATGCAGCGGCGAGCCTGCGTGGTGGACGAGCGCCGCGAGATCTTTCCGCCGGGTGATTCCGAGAAGATGCCGCCGCTGGATCTGCTGTCCGGCATCCCTAAGGAACGGGCTGTGCAGATGGCACTGCGCACGCTTTCGCCGCAGGTTATTTTGCTGGACGAGCTGGGCACGCTTGCCGAAACTGCAGCGCTGGAACAGGGCTTTTACAGCGGGGTGGACTTTGTTGCAAGCGTCCATGCCGCAAGCGTGGAAGAAGCCGCCCGGCGGCCGCAGGTGCAGGCGCTGCAGCGGCATGGAATGCTGCGTGTATTTGTACTGCTGCACGGCTGCACAGCGCCGGGAAAAGTCCGGCGGGTCTGCACGGTATGATGCGGCTTTTTCATTGGGCAGCGGCTGCACTGCTCCTGCTGTGCGGGTGGCTGACCGGTTCTGCATTTCAGGCCAGAACAGAGCAGCATATCCTGCAGCTGCAGCGCACCGTGGAGCTGCTGCAGCGCATCCGGCAGGAGATCGCTTACCGCAGGCTGGATCTGGAACAGCTACAGCGGTGTCTCGTGCAGGAAAAGCTGCTGGAAAGCGATGAAGCACAAAAACTGCAGGAAATTCCGGCACCGGAAAGATTTGATGATGCGGAACGCCTTTGCTTTGAGCAGTGCTTTGCCGGCCTTGGCCAAAGCGAAGCGGCACAGGAATGCGAACGACTGGATTATTACTCTGCCCGTTTTGAAGCATTCCTGCACCAGGCGCAGCAGAAAGCGGCATCCGGGCAAGGCTTACCGTGCAGGCTTGGCCTTGCAGCCGGCGCGGTGGCAGCACTGATTCTTTTGTAGTGGCAGGAGGACGAAAACTTGGAGATCGACCTTGTGTTCAAAATTGCAGCGATCGGTATTATCGTGGCCGTCCTGAACCAGCTGCTGATCCGTTCCGGCCGGGAGGATCAGGCCATGATGACGACCCTTGCGGGTCTTGTGGTAGTGCTTTCCATCCTTGTCAAGCAGATCAGCGCACTGTTCGTTACCATCAAGTCGCTGTTTGCACTATGAGTACATCTTTTTCCATTCTGGGGGCAGTGGTCGTCTTTGCAGCGGCGCAGCTTCTGCTGCGGAAGGATGCACCGGCCTATGCGTTTCTGCTGTCCGTTGGCGCAGCATTGTTTGTGCTGCTGCAGCTTGGAGCGGCGGTGCAGGAGCTGCTTCGGAATGTACTGGCTTTCAGCCGCAGGGTGGACGGGCCTGCATTTGCCTGCCTGCTGCGCTGTGCCGGAATTTTGCTGCTGACCGATTACGCGCGGACCCTGTGCGAAGAAGCTGGTGCGGATACTTTGGCATGGTGCGCCGGGTTTGCGGGCCGATGTTTGGTTCTGGCGGCAGCATTTCCTCTGCTGGAAGAGATCTGCCAGAAGATCTGGGGGCTTGCCGCATGATAAAAAAATTCCTGCAAAAAGCGGCAGCGTTTGTATTGTGCACCGTATGCTTTCTGGCTTTTGCACCTGATGCCGCTGCGGCACAGCTGCAGGGCCTGCCCGGACAGGAGCTTTGGCAGCCTTATCTGGAAAAAGCTCCGCAAAGCGCAGAGTCCTTTGCCAAAGATCCGCTCAAATCTCTGCTCGCGCTCCTGCCGGGATCACCGGCAGAGATGATCCGGCAGATGGCACACTGCTATGCGGATGTTCTGCTGTTTTTACTGTTACTGATCGTGCTTTCATTCCTGGTGGGAGGAGCAGCCGACAGCGCCTTGTTGGAACTGGCTGCGGCTGTTGGTTGCGGCACTCTTTTGTGGGGGGATCTGATCAGCCTTGCACAGCTGATCTGTGAGCGGATGGAGGGGTGGAAAAACTACCTTCTGGGTTTTCTTCCGGTGTACAGCGGTGTGCTCGCTGCCGGTGGAGAGGTGAATGCCAGCACAGCGGCAAGCGGTCTGCTGCTGACCGGGCTGTGCTTTCTGGCACAGGGTACGGTGCTTGTGGTCAGTCCGCTGCTGCAGAGCTACCTTGCGGTAAGCATGGCGTGCTGCATCAGCACCCAGCAGGGGCTTTCGGAAACGTGCCGTGTCATGGGCGCGTTGCTGCGCAGGGGGCTTGTCTGGGCTGGGCGGATTTTTGCAGTGCTGTTAGGGCTGCAAAGAGCGGTAACGGTTCAGCTGGACCGTTCTGCACTGCGGCTGGGCCAGCTGCTTACCGGCGGCGTGCCGGTGATCGGGCAGGCTCTGAGCGATACGGCAGAAGTATTTCTTGCCGGAATGCAGCTGCTCAAAAGCAGTCTGGGTTTTGCGGCACTTGCCGTGATCGGGGCCGAATTTCTGCCACTGTATCTGCAGCTTCTGCTCCATTTGCTATTCCTTGCAGGATGCAGGCTTCTGTGCGGCCTTGCGGAGAACCGGCGCTGTCAGGCGCTGTTTGACTGCATGGCCGAAGCGGTAAAATGCATGGCAGCAGTAACGGCACTGTTTTTTGAACTGCTGACGGTAGGCGTAGGGCTTCTGATGATGACGGGAGGCGGATAGGAAATGCACGCATTTCAGACGGCGGCATCGGCGTTCTGCATTGCCTGTATCTGTGCGGAGATCACGACGCTGCTGGTGGGCGCAGGCTGGGCGGGCAGATGCATAAAAGCCGTTGCCGGGCTATATATTCTAGTGATCCTGTTCCGGCTGGCCCCGCAGATGAAGCTGGAACTGAAAAGTGCAGCGGCGGCGGCTCCGGCAGCGGTCAGCATCCAGAGTACGGAGACATCGCTCTTGCAGGGAACGCAGGAACGGCTGGAAGCGGATCTTTGCGCAGAGTGTGAGCGGCGCTTTGGTACAAAGGTGAAACTGGAGATCACACTGACCCGGACAGAACAGACCGTTCGGGCAGAAAAGGTGCTTGTGATCCTCCCGGCGGCGTGCACATCCGCAGAGCAGAGCCGGATCGCGGCATATCTGCAGCAGGAGCTTGGTACGGCACCGATACTGGAAGTACAGGAGGACACCGAATGAAAGAAGCAGGGGGCATTTCGTTCGGAGATTCCGTGAAAGATTTTGCCCGGAAATGCAAAGGAAAACAGGGCAGAGCAAGGCTTGCTGCGGCAGTAGGCGTTCTGGCAATGCTGCTGATCCTGCTGTCGGAACTTTTTCCGCAGAACACGGCAGCGGGCAGCACAAAAAGCACAAAGTCTGCCCAGAGCAGCACGGAATATCAGGCACAGCTGGAGAACCGGCTGGAACATCTGATCTCACAGATGAGCGGTGCGGGCAAAACGACCGTGATGGTCACGCTGGAGACTGGGGAAGAAGCCATTTATGCGCTGGATACACAGTCCGGAGAAATGCAGTCCCAGCAGACCCATGTTCTGCTGGAAGATGGTTCAGCCCTGACCGAAACGGTATGTCTGCCGCAGGTGTGCGGTGTGGCCGTGCTGTGCGAGGGCGGCGGAGACATCCGCGTTGCTGCCCGGATCACCGAACTGGTAAGCGCACTGCTGGATCTGCCATCCAACCGCATTTGTGTGGAACAGCGCAAGGGCTGAGACCCTGCAGCTTTTATAAGGAGGAACGATTTATGAGAGCACTTTCCAGAAATACCCGCAGGGCCACAGCTGTTACATTGGCTGCCGCACTGGTGATCGCCGTATACTTGAACTGGCAGTACGCCCGCAGCGATGTGCCCACGGAACTGCCGGACAATGCTGCAATGGTCGCGGCAGAGGCTGAGGATGTCCCGGTACAGGCGCAGACGGTTCAGGATGAACTGCCCACAGAGGCCGAAGCGGTGTCCAGCGCCAACAAAAACTATGGTGAAGCGCAGCTTGTAAGCGTTGCCAGTGACAGCGGTGCAAAGTTTTTTGAGCAGGCTCGGCTTAAGCGACAGAAGGCCCACGATGAGGCGATGGATTCCATCAAGAAAACGATGAAATCCTCGTCGCTTTCCGCAGAGGAAAAGAAGGAATATACCGCCCAGATGACCGCAAATCTGGAAGATCTGAATGCGGAGAATGAGATTGAAACGCTGATCAAAGCCAAAGGTTTTGCAGACTGCCTGTGCTTTTTGCAGTCCGGCCGGGCAGACCTTACCGTGATGACCTCCGGTGAACCGCTCACAGCGGCACAGGTGGCACAGATCCGGGATGTGGTGCTGAACAAAAGCACTGTGACTGCCCAGAACATCACGGTGGTGGAGGTTAAATAAGAAGGTGCGGCAGAGTTTTCCGAAACAAGTATTGAAATCGCACCCGCTTTGATGGTATAATAACTCTATCAATAAAGAATGATGTTGTCCTGCGTATGGCATTGATCGTTTCAGGCAGGACCATTTCAAACAAGAAAAAGCAGGCTGTGCCCGCTTTTGAATGGAGGACAACACAATGGATTTTCAGAATACAGATCTTCAGGGCGGCAGCCTTCAGATCTCCACCGAAGTCATTGGCAAGATCGCACGCTGCGCAGCATTGGAAATTGACGGCGTTGCCGAGGTTTCCTGCGGCAGACAAAATAAAAAGCTCAAGGATCTGCTGGAAGCATCCAGCATCCAGTCTCCGGTCGTGGTGGAAATGCGGGATGGTACCGCAAACATCACTCTGAACCTGATGATGAGCTTTGGCGCACGCATTCCTGCTGTGGCCGAAAAGGTGCAGGAAAACGTAAAGAACGCTGTGCAGAACATGACCAATGTCACTGTGAGCCGCGTCAATCTGGTGATCGCCGGCCTTGCAGAAACCACTGCAGCAGAGCAGTAAAATAAAATTCAGAATTGGAAGCCGATCCTCTCTGTGCTCTGGCCGGAGAGGCTTCGTGCTGCGAGAGGAACATTATGGAAAATATTTTGCCCCGTAGAGAAGCACGCGAGAATGCATTTTTGCTGGCATTTTCGCAGACCTTTGGTGATATCCCGCTGGCAGAGGCCATTACCAACCACGAAGAAAACGATGAAGAGCACCCTGTGGATGGTTTCAGCAAGCATCTGCTGAACGCATACTACGATCATTCTGCCGAGGTGGATGACGAGATCCGTGCACATCTGCGCAACTGGACCATGGAGCGCCTGCCTCGTGTCAGCCTGACCATCCTGCGTCTGGCAGTTGCCGAGATGCTGTTTGGCGGCGAGAATAAGCCCGGTGTTGCCATCAACGAGGCGGTGGAACTGACGAAAAAGTATGGTGCGGACGAAGATTACCAGTTCGTGAACGGTCTGCTTGGCGCAGTGGCCCGGGATCACGGTCTGGATGCGGAGCAGGCCGAACAGTGAGCCGTTATACGCTTGGCATTGATACAAGCAACTATGCAACCTCTCTGGCAGTGTTTGATACAGCTGGAGAGGTTGTTTGCGCAAAGAAGCGCTTTTTGCCGGTAAAAGCGGGCCAGCTGGGCCTGCGGCAAAGCGATGCACTGTTTCATCATACGGTCGCGCTGCCGGAGATGATGCAGGAACTGGCGCAGGAATTTGATCTGACGCAGATCGATGCTGTGGGCGTATCGCAAAAGCCCCGCCCGGTAGAAGGCAGCTATATGCCTTGCTTTCTTGCAGGTGTCAATGCTGCAACGGCCTTTGCACATGCAAAAGGGATCTCACTTGTGCTGACGACCCATCAGCAGGGTCACGCTGCCGCAGCGCTGTTTGCATCTAAGGGGGAACAGCTGTTTGCTGAAAAAGTTCTGCTGTTCCATATTTCCGGCGGCACCACGGACCTGCTGCTCTGCGATCAGGTGCGCCGGATCACAACGCTTGGCACCAGCACAGACCTTTATGCCGGACAGGCTGTGGACCGTGTGGGGGTCAGGCTTGGCTTTGGCTTCCCGGCGGGTGCCGAGGTTTCCCGTCTGGCTGCACAGTGCACTGAGGAGATCAAGCCAAAATCCAGCGTGAAGGGGATGCAATGCAGCCTTTCCGGGCTGGAAAACCAGTGCAATGCCCTGCTTGCCGCAGGCAAAACGCCGGAATATGTGTGCAAGTACTGCCTGCTCTGTGTGGCGGATACAGTGGTAAAAATGACCAAAGCTGCACAGAAGGAATACCCCGGCCTGCCGGTGGTATGTGCTGGCGGTGTGATGAGCAGCGATATCATCCGTGCATGGGTGCAGAAACGTCTGCCGCAGGTCTACTTTGTGCCGGGACAGTATTCCAGCGATAATGCCATCGGTGTTTCGATCCTGGCAGCGCGGGAGGCCGGATTATGGCTGAAGTGATTACCGTTTCAGCACTCAACCGTTATGTAAAAACGCTGCTGGATGCCAACGATGCTTTGTTTGACCTTGCCCTGCGCGGCGAGATCGCAAATTTTGTACAGAATGCGCGCAGCGGGCACTGCTATTTTTCTCTGCGGGATGATGTCTGCAGCGTCAAAGCGGTAATGTTCCGCACTGATGCACGCCGCCTTGCTTTCCGCCCGGAAGAGGGAATGCGTGTAGTCGTGCGCTGCCGTGCTACCCTTTATGAGCGCGACGGCGTATTTCAACTGTACGTGAACGATATGTTCCCGGATGGCATTGGTGCCGCACAGCTGGCGTTGGAACAGCTCAAGGCGAAACTGGAGCAGGAGGGCCTGTTTGCACCGGAGCACAAAAAGCCGCTGCCGGAATTTCCTAAATGCATCGGTGTTGTTACCAGCAAGACGGGAGCTGCCCTGCAGGACATCCGCAATGTGCTCACACGGCGCTGGCCATCGGTACGGCTGCTGCTGTGTCCGGTGACAGTGCAGGGGTTTGAAGCCGCGCAGCAGGTGGCCGATGCCATCAAAAAGCTGGATCAGCGCAAAGAGGTGGACGAGATCATCGTTGCACGCGGAGGCGGCAGCCGGGAAGACCTGTGGGTCTTTAACGCAGAGATGATCGCCCGGGCTGCATACCGCTGCAAAAAACCACTGATCAGCGCAATCGGTCACGAGATCGACTATACCATTCTGGATTTTGTGGCAGACTGCCGTGCCCCCACACCTTCGGCTGCAGCAGAGCTGGCTGTACCGGATCGGGCAGAGCAGGAACGGATATTACTGGATTTGCAGCAAAATATTCGCAAAAATATGCAAAAACGTTTTGATTTATGCTATAATGGTCTGGAACAATACAACTTTGTGTTGGAGCAGGGCCTTGCACGCCGAAACTGGCAAAAAAGTCAGGGTCAGCTGCAGCAGGTGCAGGATGCCATCCGTCAGCAGATGCAGAAACGCCTGCATTCTGCAGAATTGCAGCTGGGTCATGCGGCAGCACTTACTGGATCGCTGGATCCATACAAGGTGCTGGCGCGCGGCTACACGATGGTCACAGCAGCCAACGGCACTATTTTAAATGCAGATGATCTGCAGCCGGAAAAAACAATCTATGTTCGCAGCGCTTCCCGCCGTGCAAAGTGCAGGGTGGAAGCGGTGGAGGAGATCAATGAGAACACCCAAAAGTTTTGAGGAAGGCATGGAACGGCTGAATACGCTCCTTGCACAGATGCAGAGCGAGGATACGACCCTTGCAGATTCGGTCAAACTGTATGCAGAGGCCGCTTCTCTGATGGAGTACTGCCATGCTGCACTGGAAAAAACATCGCTGCAGATCGACGAAATCGACGCAAAGCTTGCGGGCACAGTGCAGGAGGAAAGCTAATGGACTATCAGGAGCAGTATCAGAATTATCTGGCGCAGGCAATGGCCGCGCTGGAAAAGGCCTGCGGCCGTTTTCTGCCGGAAGAATCCGAGGTGTGCCGTGCGGCACGCTACAGCCTGATGGGCGGCGGCAAACGGATCCGTGCAGTTCTTGTTCTCAGCGTCTGCGATATGCTGGGCGGCAGTATGCAGGCGGCACAGCAGTTTGCAGCTGCTGTAGAAATGCTGCACTGCTATTCGCTCATTCACGATGACCTGCCCTGCATGGACAATGATGATCTGCGCCGCGGCCGTCCTTCCTGCCACAAGGCGTTTAGCGAAGCAACTGCCATGCTGGCCGGTGATGTGCTGCTGACAGAAGCATTTGAGACAGTCGCCAATGCCCCGGCAGATGCGTCTGTCTGTGTACAGGCAGCGCGGGCACTGGGTGCAGGCGCTGGCAGCCGCGGCATGGTCTATGGGCAGGAACTGGATCTGAAATACGAAGCGTTGGCCGCAACAGAAGACCAGCTTCGGCTGATCCACCGCAATAAAACGGGTGCGCTGATCAATGCAGCCATCCAGATGGGTGCGGCTGCGGCCAAAGCGAATGAAGCACAGTGCAGAGCGCTGGAACAGTATGCTTATGGTCTGGGTCTTGTTTTTCAGATCGTGGACGATGTGCTGGATGTTACCAGCACACCGGAACAGCTGGGCAAGCCCATTGGCAGCGACAGCGAAAATGGAAAGACTACCTTTGTGACCCTTTATGGTGCGGAAGGTGCCATGAAGCTTGCACATGACCTGAATCAGGAGACCTGCACGGAACTGCACCGGAATTTTGGCGAAAAAGCTGCGTTTCTGGAACAGCTTGCGCAGCAGCTTCTTGTGCGTAAAAACTAAAAATAATCCATACAGAATAAAGGAAAAAGATTATGCAGCTTATTCAAAACATCCTGTCTTTCAATCAGATCCTTACGGTTTCACTGCTCGGCTGGTTTGTGGCGCAGGTGCTTAAAACCATCATCAATTTTATCCTGCTGGGCAAGTTCCAGTTGGAACGCATGTGGGGTGATGGCGGTATGCCCAGTGCCCACAGCGCAACGGTCTGTGCCATGGTCATTGCAACCGGACGCTGTGTGGGTGTTGACTCTGCCATTTTTGCAGTGGCAAGCGTGGTGGCGATCATTACCATGCACGATGCCATGGGCGTGCGACATGAGACTGGCGAGCAGGCCAAGGTCCTGAACCAGATGATCGATCAGTGGATCGAAGTGAGCGAGAAGAATGCTCCTTTCCTGCAGAACATGCATCTGAAGGAGATGGTCGGCCATACGCCGCTGCAGGTCGTGGCAGGCGTACTGGTCGGCGCAGCCGTCGGCTTCCTGTATCCGCTGGCTTGAGGCATTCTTTTTTCACGCAGGAACGCACTGCAGCAACAGAAAATCTTCATTTGAAGGACGTGTGATTTATGGGAGCATTGCTGCTGGACAGCATCAATCAGCCCAGAGATTTAAAGCAACTGAATGAACAGCAGGTGAAACAGCTGTGCGCGGAGATCCGCCAGTTTCTGCTGGAGAATATTTCCAAGACGGGCGGCCACCTTGCCTCAAACCTTGGCGTGGTAGAGCTTACCGTTGCGCTGCACCGTGTTCTGGATACACCACAGGACAAAATCGTCTTTGATGTCGGTCACCAGTGCTACACACACAAGATCCTTACGGGTCGGCGCGGACAGTTTGATAAGCTGCGCCAGCTCGACGGGATCTCCGGTTTCCCGAACCCGAACGAGAGTGAACACGATGCATTCATTGCCGGGCACGGAAACACGGCGCTTTCGCTTGCGATCGGCATGGCGTGGGCCAAAAAGCTGCATCATGAAGCAGGGCTTGTGGTCGCGGTGATCGGCGATGGTGCCTTTACCGGCGGCATGGTCTACGAGGGCATGAACAACATTGAACAGCTGGACAACCTTCTTGTGATCCTGAACGACAACAAGATGTCCATTTCTAAAAATGTCGGTGCACTTGCCCGCTATCTGACTCATTTGCGCACGACCACGGCCTATTTTGATGCCAAGGATAATGTGCGCAGCTTTTTGGATGGAGTACCGCTGGTGGGCGCTCCACTGAAAAAAAACATCACCGAGTGCAAGACGCTTTTGCGTCGGGCAATGTACCACTCTACCATGTTCGAGGATATGGGCTTCCAGTACATCGGGCCGGTGGATGGCCACAACGTGGAAGAGCTGGAACGCACACTGCGCACCATCCGCAACCGGCAAGGGCCACATTTTTTGCACGTGATCACAAAAAAGGGCAAGGGCTATCAGCCGGCCGAGGTAAACCCCGGCAACTATCACGGCGTGTCGGCATTTGATCCGGATGGAATGCCCGACCCGGAGGTGGCACCAAAGGAATCGTTCTCGACGGTATTTGGCAATGCTCTTGTGACGGAAGGCGACCGGAACCCGAATATCTGCGCCATCACTGCAGCAATGAAGTATGGCACCGGCCTGCAGTTTTTTGCGCACAGCCACCCGGAGCGTTTTTTTGATGTCGGTATGGCAGAGCAGCACGCTGTGACCTTTGCTGCCGGGCTTGCAAGTCAGGGCATGCTGCCGGTGGTATGCATTTATTCCACCTTCCTGCAGCGTTCCTATGATCAGATCATCCACGACGTAAATCTGCTGCGGGAGAATGTAGTTTTTGCCATCGACCGCGCCGGTTTTGTCCCAGCGGATGGCGAAACGCATCAGGGCATTTACGATCCCGCTTTCCTGAGCCAGCTTGGAATGCCGCTGTATGCGCCTTCCAATTATCAGGAACTGAATTACTGGCTGCAGCAGCTGTTGAGTGACCGATTCCATGGCCCACGGGCAATTCGTTATCCCCGCGGTGGGCAGGATGCAGCTCTGGCGGAATTTGGCTGCACCGGCGAAGATTATGATTTCCTGCGCAAGGCGGATGATGCAACAATCGTTCTGGTGAGTTACGCCGACGAACTGGCCGACCTTTTGCAGGCAGAACGTGAATTACAGCAGAAAAGTATTGCGTGTGATGTGATAAAGGCTGTAAAGCTGTATCCCTTTACAGGCAAAATGATCGCTGATCTGTCGAAATATAAAACAATTCTGTTTGCAGAAGAATGCATTGCAAACGGAAGCATTGGTGAACATCTGGAATATGCTTTGCAGCAAAACGGATGGAATGGGCGCTTTATCCATTGCGCAGTGCGGAACGCGTGTCTTCCGCATGCCAGTGTGGCACAGATCAAACAGGCAACCGGTCTGGATGCAGCGCATCTTGTACAGGCCGTGCAGATGGCCGTGACGAAAGGAGAAAATTTACTGTGAAGATTCGATTGGACCAATATCTTGTTCAGCATGGTCTGACACAGAGCCGTGAGCGCGCAAAGGCGCTGATCATGTCCGGCATCGTTTTTGTCAATGAGCAAAAGGTGGACAAGGCCGGAGAGATGATCAAGGAAGATGCCAAGGTGGAAGTGCGCGGGCACGACATTGGCTATGTCAGCCGCGGCGGCCTGAAGCTGGAAAAAGCGATGAAGTGTTTCCCGCTTACACCCAATGGCAAGGTCTGCATGGACATTGGAGCATCTACCGGCGGCTTTACGGATTGTATGCTGCAGAACGGTGCCGTCAAGGTCTATGCGGTGGATGTCGGCTATGGACAGCTTGCATGGAGTCTGCGCACAGACGAGCGCGTAGTGAACATGGAGCGCACGAACATCCGCAATGTCAAACCGGAGGATCTTGCCGAGCAGATCGAGTTTTTCAGTGTGGATGTCTCGTTTATCTCGCTGCACCATATTTTCCCGGTGGCACAGGCAATCACAACGCCGGATGCCATGGGCGTTTGTCTGGTCAAGCCGCAGTTTGAAGCTGGACGCGAAAAGGTTGGCAAGAACGGTGTGGTGCGCGACCCTGCTACCCACCGTGAAGTGCTGCACAATGCCATGGGCTATGCTGCTGCAAACGGTTTTGCTGTACGCGGATTGGATTTCAGCCCGGTAAAGGGACCTGAGGGCAACATTGAATACCTGATGTTCGTGCAGAAGAGCGGTGAACCTTCCGTGCTGGACGACAGCGTTGCAGAGCAGGTGGTGGCGGCAAGCCACAGCACGCTGGACCGCTGAGTGGCTCTGCCATCAGACCAGAAAAAGGAGCTTCCCGCATGACGATCTATATTTCACCGAATCCCGGCAAGACCTCTGCCAACGAGATTGCACTGCGCGCGGCGCAGATTCTAATGAACCATGGTGCAGCTGTTCTGATGTGTGAACAGCCACGCACAAGCTGCAGCACGGCCGGAGTGGTTTATCTGCCGCTGGAGGAATGCCTTGAGCAGGCAGATGTGATCCTGACCATTGGCGGCGACGGCACCATTCTGCATGAGGCAAATCTTTCGCTTCGGTACGCAAAGCCGATCTTGGGCATCAATCTGGGACGCTGTGGTTTTCTGGCTACCTGCGAAGTCAGCGAGATGGAAGCCAAGCTCTCCGCTGTTGCACGGGGAGAGTTCAGCGTAGACAACCGGATGCTGCTGTATGTCCGCGTTCTTGGCCACGATGGCTGGGAGGGCCACGCCCTGAATGACGTGGTGGTCACAAAGGGCCGCCTGCAGCAGGCGATCGATTTCAGCATTTACTGCGATGATATTTTAGTAGAGCACTACCGTGGGGACGGTGTGATCGTTGCAACGCCCACCGGCTCCACAGCGTATTCGCTGGCGGCGGGCGGGCCGATCCTGGATTCCCAGACGAAGGGCGTTGTTGTAACGCCTATCTGCCCGCACAGTCTGGCCAGCCCGGCCATGGTGTTTGCGCAGGAGCGCAAGCTGAATATCTGTGTGGGACAGGTGGCCGATGATGAAGTGTTTATCAGCTGCGATGGCAGAGCTGGCTGTCCGCTCAAGGCCGGCGCAACGGCTGAAGTAAGGCTCTCCGATCAGGTGGTAAAGCTGATCACCTTCGGGAAAGCAGATCAGTTCCAGGCCATTGACCAGAAGCTTCGCAGCAGACGATAAAGGGGAGGCGAGTTTACGATGGCGCGCAGCCGTAAAGAAGATGTAAAAAGCAAGGGAGAACGTCAGCAGGTGATTCTCCGGCTTGTGCAGGAACACCCGATCAGCCGGCAGGAAGTTCTGCTGGATCACCTTTCCAAAGAGGGATTCGAGGTAACACAAGCCACCGTTTCCCGCGATATCCGGGAGCTGTGCTTGGTAAAAGCTGCCACGGCAGAGGGGTATCGCTATGTCTCCAGCCGGAACGAAAGCTTCAACCCCAAAACGCAGGGAAGGTTTGAAACGATCTTTCATGAATCCGTGCTGGGGGTAGATTACGCCGGACATGTTGTGCTGGTAAAGTGCTATTCTGGCATGGCCAACGCCGCATGCGAGGTTTTTGACGCATTGCAGTGGAAAAATGTGGTCGGCACGCTTTCGGGCGACGACACGTTCCTGATCGTTGCACGGTCGGAGCGTGATGCAAAAACGATCTGCTCGGAACTGACGAGACACATTGGATAAAAATAACGCGGGAGAAAAGATATGCTGAGCAGCCTGCAAATTGAAAATGTTGCTGTGATCCAGAAGGCTGAAGTACATTTCAAGCCGGGCCTGAATGTTCTTACCGGTGAGACTGGTGCCGGCAAGTCAATCCTGATCGATTCCATCAATGCGATCCTGGGAAACCGCACTTCAAAGGATCTTGTGCGCACAGGGGCCTCCAAGGCGGTGATCCGTGCAGCCTTTGAGGAGGTGCCCGGTACGGTGCTGGACAGCCTTGAGAAGGCGGGCTACGAGCGCTCGGATGCACTGATGCTCAGCCGCGAGATCACAGCCGAGGGCAAAAGCACCTGCCGCATCAACGGAATGCCTGCAACGGCTGCGGTTCTGCGGGAGCTGTGCGGAGGACTTATCAATATCAACGGTCAGCACGACTCTGTGGGCCTTCTGAACCCGGCAAGACATCTGGGCATTCTGGATGATTATGCGCAGAACAGCGCGGAGTTTCAGGACTATTATGTCCTGTACCGGGAGCTTGTGCGCATCAAGCGGGAGCTGGATGCCATGATCACCGACGAAGCCGAAAAGCAGCGCAGGATCGATCTGTTGAGCTATCAGGTGCAGGAGATCGAGGATGCCGGACTGACCGCCGGTGAGGAACAGACGCTGGAAAGCCGCCGCAAGATCCTTGCCAATGCATCTGCCATCCGGGATAAGATCGCACAGAGCTATGCATTGCTTTCGGGCGATGACGAGGCCTCCGGCGCAGTCGATCTGCTGGGTGAGGCATCCAATGCAGTGGATGCTGCCGCGCAGCTGGATGATGCACTTGCCGGTGCATCCAGTCAGCTGCTGGATCTGTATTACAATGCAAAGGATGTTGCCGCAGATCTGATCGGTCGGCTGGATTCCTATGATACCAACGATGCGGAGCTGGACGAGATCGAGCAGCGTCTGGATCTGATCTACAAGCTCAAGCGCAAATATGGTGATACGGTAGAAGACGTGATCGCTTTTGGACAGAATGCAAGGGAAGAACTGGAGCGCATCCAGTCCTCGCAGGAGCGGCATGACCACCTGCAGGCAGAAAAGCTCCGCCTTTATGCGCTGGCCCGCGAAAAGGCAGAAGCACTGACCCAGACGCGCCTGCGCGCTTTTGAAGAGCTGAACAAGCGTATTTCCGGCACGCTGGATTTTCTGAACATGCCGGGCGTGCGCATGACACTGCGCCATACCCGCGGCCCGCTGGCAAGCCATGGGCAGGACAGCATCGAGTTCTACATTTCCACAAACCCCGGTGAGGCACCCAAACCCCTTGCAAAAATTGCTTCCGGCGGCGAGCTGAGCCGCATCACGCTGGCCATCAAAAATGCAATGGCCGATAAGGATGCCGTGCCTACCGTAATCTATGATGAGATCGACAGCGGTGTTTCTGGCAAAGCCGCCGGGCGTATTGGTGAGGTACTGCGCCAGAGCGCACAGGGCCACCAGATCTTGTGCATCACCCATACAGCCCAGATCGCTGCACTGGCCGACTGCCATCTGCTGATTCAGAAAAATGTAGCCAATGACCGCACCTATACCGAGATCCATCCGCTGGATGAGGAGGGCAGGGTGGAAGCACTGGCCCGGCTGATCTCTGGCGACCACGTTACCGAGCTTTCGCGTGCCAATGCCCGCGAAATGCTGGGTCTTGGCGCAAGATAAGCCAAAATAAGCCGCTGCAGATAAGGGGTTGACAAGCCCGAAGCATTGTGATAAAGTAGTTCTTGTTAATGGCGATGAAGGGAACAAGTACCTTGAAGTGTTCTGCCCAGAGAAACCCCGGTTGGTGTAAGGGGCCGCAGAGCAGCAGGGGAAATACCTCCCGGAGCTGCAGGCTGAATGCCGTTCAGGTTAATAGGCTGTGCCGCGTGCGAGCGTTACAAACGCAGGAGTGTCTCTCTACTCTGGGGTGTGCACTCGTGAGGTCGTTTCTGTGAGGAAGCGGCAAACAGAGGTGGTACCGCGAATTTTCTCGCCCTCTGCCAAATTCATTTTTGGCAGGGGGTGTTTTATTTTTCCCTCTGCCCACAAACAGGAGGAAAAAATCATGACTCTGTACGAAGAACTCAAGGCCCGCGGCCTGGTGGCCCAGATCACCGATGAAGAGATCATCGACCTGATCAACAATGGCAAGGCAACCTTTTACATCGGCTTTGACTGCACTGCCGACAGCTTGACCGCAGGCCACTTTATGGCCCTGACCCTGATGAAGCGCCTGCAGATGGCAGGCAACAAGCCTATTGCCCTGATCGGCGGCGGCACTACCATGATCGGCGACCCCTCCGGCCGTACCGACATGCGCAAGATGCTGACCAAAGAGGATATCGCCCACAATGCCGCATGCTTCAAAAAGCAGATGGAAAAGTTCATCGACTTCTCTGAGGGCAAGGCACTGATGCTGAACAATGCAGACTGGCTGCTGAACCTGAACTACGTGGAACTGCTGCGTGATGTGGGTGCCTGCTTCTCCGTGAACAACATGCTGCGCGCCAAGTGCTACGAGCAGCGCATGGAGAAGGGCCTGTCCTTCCTCGAGTTCAACTACATGATCATGCAGAGCTACGACTTCTACTACATGTTCCAGCACTACGGCTGCAACATGCAGTTCGGCGGCGACGACCAGTGGAGCAACATGCTGGGCGGCACCGAGCTGATCCGCCGCAAGCTGGGCAAGGACGCTTATGCTATGACCATCACCCTGCTGACCGACTCTCAGGGCAAGAAGATGGGCAAGACCGCCGGCAATGCTGTCTGGCTGGACCCCAACAAGACCAGTCCATTCGAGTTTTACCAGTACTGGCGCAATGTGGGCGATGCCGATGTGATGAAGTGCATCCGTATGCTCACCTTCCTGCCGCTGGAGCAGATCGACGAGATGAGCACATGGAAGGATCAGCGCCTGAACGAAGCCAAGGAAATTCTGGCTTACGAGCTGACCAGCATGGTCCATGGCAAAGAAGAGGCCGAAAAGGCCCAGAATGCTGCCCGCGCACTGTTCAGCGGCAGCGCAATGGATACCGAGCACATGCCTTCTACTCAGCTGACCGAGGCCGACCTGACCGATGGCTCCATCGGCATCCTGACCCTGATGGTCAAGGCTGGTCTGGCAGCATCCAACGGCGAGGCACGCCGTCTGGTCGTGCAGGGCGGTGTTCTGGTGGATGGCGAGAAGGTAGCCGCTCCCACGGTTGGCTTCACTGCTGAGCAGCTGGCAAAGGGTATTGTGATCAAGAAGGGCAAGAAGATCTACCACAAGGTCACTCTGTAAAAATATTGAACATGAAAATGCCGGTGTACTCTGTTTTGGAGTGCACCGGCATTTTTTCACTTGATGGAGGATTGCTCACTTGCTTGCAGAATTTACAGCTCGTAAGCCTTCTTCAATGCTTCGTAAGCTGCATCCTCATTCTCTGCGTGGACCAGCAGGGAAATATCCAGATCGCTGGTGGTGATAAGCAGTACTTCAATGCCGGCCATTGCCAGAGAATTCAGTGCACGGGCAGCTACGCCGCAGCTGGTGACCATTTCTTCACCAAACAGGTTCAGCTTGGAATAACCCACGCTGATCAGCGGGGAAGCCTTGGCATCCTTGTCCAGATTTGCAACGGAAATAGCCTTCATCACCAGCGGAAGATCACTGCTGGAAGCGGTAAAGCTGAAATCGATGGTGGTGCCATGGGGTGCACTCTGGCTGATCATATCTACGACCACACCGTTATCTGCAAAGATCTGCAGGTAACGTGCCAGACTGTTGCCCTTGAACTCTACATCCTGCACACTGATCATCATGAGGCTCGGCTCAATATTGATCTTCGATACTCCGTACATAAGGATCCTCCGTTCTGCCCGAAAGGCGGGCTTCAACAATACAAAAATATTCAGGTAAGCTGCAAAAACTCCGGGTCGATATTTTTCCGGGCAATGGACTGAATCATTTCCAGGCTGAAATCTGGATACGCCTGCCGTACTCCGTGGGCCTTTGTAAGAGCTTCGGTATAATCGCGGAACAGGTAGGTACGCACATTGGATTTGCCTGCATCATAGTGGGTCACCGTCGGCAGAAGTCTGGGAGAGAGCACGCTGCAACGGACGGTGCCGTCCGGTTTGGTCGTTTTTTCAAGCTGAACCGATAAAATTGCGCCGACCAGCTGATCGGGCTTTTCCTGCGTGCTGATAAAATTGCCCAGAGAATAGGCCGTGAACACCTGCCTGCCGTCTGCTGCAGTCAGCCACTGTGCATTTTGCAGCACATGCGGGTGGGTGCCAATGATCAAGTCTGCACCCCAGTCTGCAAGGTTCTGCGCCAGAGTTCGCTGCGGATCTGCGATGGCATGGCTGTTTTCTACGCCCCAGTGCACACCCACCACCACAAAATCTGCAAACTGACGTGCCGCTTTTACCTGCTGCTCGATCACATCGGTCTGGCTGGTATAGATCACATTGGCCTGCATGGAGCTGTTCTGCGGGATGCCATTGGTATGCTCTGTGTAGGAAAGATATGCGACCGTTACACCATTGACAGTCTGCAGCGGGATATGACCGTAGTCCTCTTTGCCCTTCCACAAACCGGTGGTCACTACATCCTCCGGCATACTGCCCCAGAAGCGCAGGGTGGCGGCAATGCCGGAAGCGCCTTTATCGTAGGTGTGGTTATTGGACAGGCTGAACACCCGCACACCCGCCCGGTAAAGCGCACGGGCGCAATCGCCCGGCGTAGAAAAGCATGGGTAGGAGGATGGCTCCAATTCATCCGTGCAGAGCGTTTCCTGATTGATCCAGTTCACATCATGCTGTGCATAAAAAGGTGCAATATGTTCGTAACAGTAATCGAAACTGTAAGCTTCCTCCCCGGAAGCGCGGCGCTGCGCCTGCTTATAAATGGGAGCGTGGATCAGATTATCTCCTGTTGCAGAAAAGCGGACAATCTGAACCAGCGGCTGCGGTTCCGGCTGTGATACAGTGGTAGAACCTGCAGAAGAGCTTTCCGTGCTCACCGGTTCTGCCGTCGGTATGCTTTCCTGCAGAAAGAACTTTGGCAGCAAAGGCAGGCAGAACAGAAATACGATCAGCATCGCTCCGGCTGTCCAGAAAGCCTGCCTTCTGGCGCGGCGTTTTGCAGTCGGTCTGCGCCGGTGCTGCTGCGGGGATTGTTTGCTCATCCGCGTCCACATCCTTCCACCATGTTTCTGCCAAAAGCAGAGCAATCAGGCTTTTTAAAGTGCAGCGATCATATCACCCATATTGTACAGGCCCGGCTCCTTTTTTGCAAGGTAAACTGCTGCATTCACAGCGCCGTTTGCAAAAATATTGCGGGAATAAGCGGTGTGCTTGAGAGTGATCACCTCGTCCGGGCCGCAGAACAGCACTTCGTGATCACCCACGATGCTGCCGCCGCGCACGGAACTGATACCAATTTCCTTCGGGTCGCGCTTCTGGCGGACAGAAGAACGGTCGTAAACATAATGATATTCGCCATTGTTTTGCTCATTGATGGCATCGGCCAGCATCAGAGCGGTGCCGCTGGGTGCATCCAGCTTGTTGTGGTGGTGCTGCTCCACGATTTCAACATCGTAGTTCACACCCAGAATAGCCGAAGCGCGCTTGCACAGCTCCGACAGCACATTGATGCCCATGGACATATTAGCGCTCTTGAACACCGGCACCGTGCGGGATAGCTGCACCACCTTGAGCTGCAGCTCTTCCGAAAGGCCGGTGGTGCACACCACGATGGGCAGCTTGTGAGCTTCACAGTAGGGCAGAGCCTTTTCCACAGCGGCCGGAGAGCTGAAATCGATGATCACATCGCCCTTTCCGTCCAGCTTTTCCAGGCTGTCATACACAGGGATGCCGTTCTGTTCGCCATCCTTTATGTCGATGCCTGCAATCACGCGGCAGTCCTCGCGCTGTGCGATCATATCACACAGCACATGGCCCATGCGGCCGCCGATGCCCTGAATCACAATATCCGTCATAATTTTTATCCTTTCCTGCCCGTTTTGCATATCGGCATATCGCAAAATGCCCGGACAGAGCGCTCCGCCGGGCATTTTGCAGCCAAAAACTTATTCTGTAATAAGACCCTCTGCACGCAGAGCCTTTTCAATATACTCCTTGTGTGCGTCACTGGGCTCTACCAGAGGCAGACGGCACTCGCCGGCCTCCCAGCCCAGCACATTCATGGCGTACTTCACCGGAATAGGGTTCACTTCACAGAACAAAGCATCTGCCAGCGGCAGCATTTCCAGCTGCAGCTCACGGGCCTTTGCGGTATCGCCGTCAAAGAATGCCTTGCAGCAGTTGTGCACCAGCTCCGGCTTGACATTGGACACGACGCTAATCACGCCCTTGCCGCCCAGAGCCAGCAGGGGAACCACCTGATCGTCGTTGCCGGAATAAATGTTCAGCTCGTCGCCGCACAGCTGTGCGATCTTGGCTACCTGAGAGATGTTGCCGGAAGCTTCCTTGATGCCGTTGATCAGAGGATGCTTGCTCAGTTCCAGAGCAGTCTCCGGGGCAATGTTCAGGCCGGTGCGGGAAGGCACGTTGTACATGATCACCGGGATGCCTCCGGCCTCAGCCATGGCGGTAAAGTGAGCAACCAGACCAGCCTGCGTGGTCTTGTTGTAGTAGGGTGTTACCATCAGCAGAGCGTCTGCGCCGCATTCGGCAGACTTTGCGGCCAGTGCGCAGCCGTGGTCGGTATCGTTGGAGCCAGCGCCTGCAATGACGGGCACGCGGTGGTTGACAACATCCACCGTATACTTGATGGCGGCAAGCTGCTCCTCATCGGTCATAGTAGAGCACTCGCCGGTGGTGCCGCAGATGATGATGGCATCGGTATGGTGCGCGATCTGATCCTCAATAATGCGGCCCAGCTCGTCAAAGTTGATGCTTCCGTCCTCGTACATCGGGGTGATAATGGCAACACCCGCGCCGGTAAAGACAGGATTCTTCATAGCCTAAAAACTCCTTTGTATGCGCTTTTGCGCAAAATATACTTAGTCGAAATAGCCCTTTGCGGCCAGCAGCTCTGCCAGCAGAACGCCGCCGCCTGCAGCACCGCGCAGGGTGTTGTGGCTCATGCAGGCAAACTTGTAATCAAACAGGGTGTCCTCGCGCAGGCGGCCGATGCACACAGCCATGCCGTTCTCGGTGTTGCGGTCCAGCTTGGGCTGCGGACGATCCGGCTCGGTGAAGTAATGCAGGAACTGCTTGGGTGCGCTGGGCAGGTCAAGCTCCTGTGCGGGGCCGCGGAAGTTTGCCCATGCCTCCAAAATCTGCTCCTTGGTGGGCTTCTTCTCAAAGCTTACAAACACGGCAGCGGTGTGGCCGTCGGAGACAGGCACGCGGAAGCACTGTGCGGTGATCACCGGCTTTTCGGCGTTCACGATATGGTCGCCCTCAATGTGGCCCCACAGCTTGAGCGGCTCGCGCTCGCTCTTTTCTTCCTCGCCGCCGATGTAGGGGATCACGTTGTCCACGATCTCGGGCATACGGTCAAAGGTCTTACCTGCACCGGAAATGGCCTGATAGGTGCACACCAGAGCCTTGCTGACACCAAAATCCTTCATCAACGGGTGCAGGGCGGGAACATAGCTCTGCAGGCTGCAGTTGGACTTGACGGCAATAAAGCCGCGCTTGGTGCCCAGACGCTTGCGCTGTGCGGGGATGATCTCGATGTGGTCGGCGTTGATCTCGGGCACCACCATGGGCACATCCGGGGTAAAGCGGTTTGCACTGTTGTTGGACACCACCGGGCACTCAGCCTTTGCATAGGCCTCTTCCAGAGCCTTGATCTCATCCTTGGGCATGTTGACTGCACAGAAGATAAAATCCACCTGAGAAGCAACCTCTTCCACCTTGGATGCATCCAAAACTACCATCTTCTTGACACTTTCCGGCATGGGGGAGGTCATGGCCCAACGGGGACCGACAGCTTCCTCATAGGTCTTGCCGGCGCTGCGGCCGGATGCAGCCAGAACGGTCAGCTTGAACCAGGGGTGATTTTCCAGCAGCGTCACAAAACGCTGACCGACCATACCAGTCGCACCTACGATACCCACTTTATACTGTTTTTCCATTTCCAGCACCTTTCCTTTCGTGAAAGCGAACTCAATAAATATTTCTATTACATAGATTCACGGCTTGCAAACCGGACAGCGATGCAATATAATAGATACTGTTTATACAGATTTTATGATATCATTGATACGGTGTCCGTGTCAATCATCGGAAAGGCAAATTGCACGCTATGTTAAAAAAAGATTTTTGGTATGATTTACCCAAAGAGCTCATTGCACAGGAGCCGGCTGACCCCAGAGACTCTGCACGGCTGATGGTGCTGAGCCAGAAAGACGACAGCATCCAGCACAAGATCTTCCACGATCTACCGGAATTTTTAGAGCCGGGCGACCTGCTGGTGGTAAACAATTCCAAGGTCCTGCCTGCCCGCATCGTGGGCGTCAAGCAGCCCACCGGTGCTGTGTGTGAGCTGCTTTTGCTGCGTCAGGTCAAAGGCGACCAGTGGGAGTGTCTGGCAAAGCCTGGCAAGCGGATGCAGCCCGGCACGAAGGTGAGCTTTGGTGACGGCTCCTTGACCGCCGTGGTAGACGAGACCATGGAAGATGGCAACAAGTACGTTACATTTTATTACGATACTGAGACGCTTTATGAAAAGCTGGACGAATTTGGCAAAATGCCTCTGCCGCCCTACATCACAAAGCAGCTGGAGGATCAGAGCCAGTATCAGACTGTTTACGCAAAGGAGCTTGGCAGTGCTGCAGCCCCTACGGCCGGCCTGCACTTCACCCCGGAACTGATGGATACCATCCGCGCCAAGGGCGTGAACATTGCTGAAGTGACCCTGCATGTGGGTCTGGGCACCTTCCGCCCTGTACAGGAGGACGAGATCACGGATCACAAAATGCACAGCGAATGGTACTGCATCGACGAAAAAACGGCGCAGATGATCCGCGATACCAAGGCTGCCGGTCACCGTGTGATTGCAGTGGGCACTACCAGCTGCCGCACGCTGGAAGCCGTTGCCGCAAAGTACGGCGAGATCCGCGCCTGCAGCGGCAACACTTCTATCTTCCTGTATCCAGGCGTGAAGTTCAACTGCATCGACGGCCTGATCACCAACTTCCACCTGCCGGAAAGCACCCTTATCATGCTGGTGTCGGCCCTGTATGGCTACGAAAAGACCATGGCAGCCTATAAGGTGGCTGTGGAGGAACGTTATAGATTCTTCTCTTTTGGCGATGCGATGTTTATACGAGGCGGGAACGACCCGGAAGATAAAAAGTAATGAAAAAGTCCAGAAGCCATGCGGGTTTCTGGACTTTTTTCTTATTCAGAGGTTTTGTACGAAAACCGTAGTTCAATGCCGTTTTTGAGCAAAATTGAGGTGGTAAGGCCATCTTTTATACAAAAGTTTGAGACCGTTTCGTTGAGGAAATCCTTGACGATTTTGGGGTCGATCTTGCGGATGAAACGCTCGTAGTTCACATAGCGCTTGTCCAAGAGCTGCTGGGTCAGGATGAACTGGCTGGCCTTCTGCATGAATGCCTCATCGGAAAGCGACAGGTCGAAGGCATTGGCAATGTCCAGCTCGTTGATGCGGGAGTCTACCTCGCTGAGGGCTTTTGTGATGCGCTCACGCTCGATGTTGAAGTCTTTGCTTGCCATCTCGTCATCTCCGTAAAGTAGATGGTCTTCAGGCGGTTGAGGGCGCGCTCAAGCCGGCGCTTCTCGGAGAGCAGCAGATCGCGTTCGCTCAAGTCCGCACTGGACTCCGTGGCCGCGATGGTAGGAGATTCAAAGCGCTTCTCATCAAAGCCGCTGCGCAGGTGGTTGTATAGTTCTTCGAGGCCCGGACGCTCGATGTGGTCAACGCGGGAAAGCGCTTCGCCACGTAGCAGCTTCTTCTCCAGTGTCTCGATGGATGTCGTTCTGCCGAAGGAGTTGGATGCCTTTATCAGGTTGGCGAAGAAGTTCAGCACAAAGGGACCGAGGCTCACATCAGAGACGTACTTGTTGGTGCAGTCCTCGGATTTGCGTCGCCGGGAGCAGATATACATAGACGGTCTCCAGCCGTCTGCCCGGACTTTATCGGTGGTTGCAGCCATCGTGGAGCCGCAGCAGCCGCAGGTGAGCAGCCCGGCGAAGACGTGGACGTTTTTTCGCTGATAGGTGGCATTCTTGTTGTAGCGTTTGCTTTCCAGAATGACACCGACAGCAGCCTGTCGTTCAGGGGACACAATGGCCGGGTGGTGGTTCTCGACCAATACCCATTCGTCCTTGCCCTTTTCGCGGAAACGCTTTCTGTTGGACTCGTTGCGGTAATTGTACCGATACGTTCCAGAATAGAATGGACTGGAAAGAATCGTGTGGACGGTGGTCGGACTCCAGTCGCTTCCAGCGCGGGATTTCAGGCCACGCTCATTCATAATCCGAGCAACCCGGACAATGGATTTTTCGGACTCGTACAAGGAGTAGATCAGACGGACGATTTTGGCCTCGTCCTCGGCGATGGAGAAGGTCTTGCCCTCTTTGTCGTAGGAGTACCCGTAGGGAACCTTGCCGCCGTTCCAGATACCATCATTGGCGCGGGACACAAAGACGGCGCTGACTCGCTCAGAGGTCGTTTTGCGCTCCAGTTCCGCAAAGATCAGAATGATTTTGAGCATGGCTTCGCCCATCGCGGAGCTGGTATCGAATTGTTCGTTCTTCGATACGAAGACCACGCCAAGCTCTTTCAGCTCGGCGTACATGACGGAAAAGTCCAGAAGGTTACGGCTGATACGGTCGATTTTCCAGACCAGCAGGTGAGAGAACTCGCCGGTCCTCATTCGGGCCATCATCTGCTGATAGTCTGGACGGTCGGTATTTTTGGCAGAGTAGCCTGCATCCTCGAAAATCACATAGTCCGAGATGCCGAGGGCATATTTTGCATAGTTGATGAGTTCTTCTCGCTGGACGGGCAGGCTAGCCCGGTCAACCTGATACTGCGTTGAGACTCGAACGTATATGGCGGCTTTCTTTTCCTCAAAGCGTTGTGCCGCCTTCTTCGTCACATAGCCCATTGCGAAACCTCCAGAAGATAATGATAGCTGAAGAAAAAGCAGCTCCGTGCGTAGTGCGGGGCTGCTTTTTTGTTATGCACAAAAAGGAATGAAAGAAATTATGCAAAATGTCGGGGAGGGGGGTACACATCCAGCGAATGAACAACGGCATCACGGATGCTGCCATAGTCTGCAAGGTATGGATCCAGCTTTTGCAGCATAGTAAGCGAGATGGTCTTCTGAGGGCCGCACTGCTCGTCCAGAATATGAGTCGGTACGATGTAGAAGTCCCATCCATCCAACACCAGCGGGTCGGCACGCTCGCGCACGGTCTCGGTATAGAGGCAGAACACATACACATCGGACTGCCGCATGACCTCCTCAGTATAACCGTTGATGGAGTCCCAAGCTCTTGTTGGACGGATGCTGAACTGGATGTTGGACAGCCTGCCATCGCCCTGTCGCCATGCCTGAAGATATGCGCAGCTCTTGACCTCGATGCGCACTTCATCGCGAGCCTCGCCATTACATACCCAGTTGTAGGGGAAAGAGATGTCGTAGGGAGTCCAGTCATCGTTGGTTCCGCTCAGATCAATGCCCAGCGCGGCCGATACGATGAACTCGCAGTAGGAGCCTCGTAGGGTGTTGTTGAGCAGGTCTGATGCGTTCCAGCGCCAGTAGTCCCCCAAGGATTTGCCGATGGGCATATCATCGAAGACGATAAGCTCGTCCCCGGTACGTTGCTTCGTCATGGTTTTCATCTCCTCGAAAAGTCAACTCGTATTAGCCTACGTCGGCTTTTTCCTCACGTTGCATGGACGTTATGATGACCCGCTGTTCCGGGGTCATGTAGCGGTCAAGCAACGACCACAAAACCTGCCGGTCTGCGATGGACGCTTTCTCGTAGCAGGCGACTAAGATGTTGACGTCGGGCGGTGTGCGGCTTGCAGAGGGCAGATCAGCACCGACCAGAACGTCCAGCGTCACGCCCAGTACAGAGGCCAGCTCCACAGCAGTCTCGATGTTCGGCGTTCTATCGCCGGAAACATAACGTGAGATGGTCGTCTCCGTTGTGTTGATGCGCTCTGCGACAGTACGCTGCGTGAGGCCGCGCTTGTCGATGAGTTCTTTGAACTGTTTGGCGAACATGGCTTTGCTGTACATAGTGATACCTCCCAATGTAGCTTACTTACCAAGTTTATAACATACTTGTCAAAGAGTAAACAAAACTTACCAAAATTATCATTTTAAGATTGACATATACCATATTGGTAAGCTATAATGAAGACACGGAAAGGGGGTGAGCAGATGAATAGCTCCAAGCTCAAGGGCATCCGGGTCGAGAAGGGAAAGACCCAGAAAAACATGGCCGAATTGATCGGCAAATCGCTTGTTACCTACTCCAAGAAGGAGCGCGGAGAAGTCGAGTTCTCCAATGAGGAAATGAGCATTGTCGCCAAGGCGCTTGACCTGACCAGCGATCAGGTCAACGCTATTTTTTTCGACGATAACTTACCGAAAAGGTAAGTATATGCATGGCGGTTTGCTGATGTCTAAAGTATAACGCATCAAGGGGGCAAAAAAAATGGGACGCGATGCCGCAAAAGCCTGTGAAAACCAGTGCTTCCGGTGTAGGAAAGAGGCCGCAAAGCACAATGATAAGCTCGGTAGCCGTGAAGGCGCTGCGGAACTGCTCGGAATCTCGGTTTCGAGCCTTGCGGATTACGAGCTGGGCAATACGAAGGTCATCCCGGTGGATAAGGTGGTGCTGATGGCAGACATCTACAATGCACCGGAGCTGATGGCGTGGTATTGTTCGTCGGAATGCCTTATCGGAAAGAGCCTCGAAATGCCGTCCCCTGAAATTGCCTCGGTAGAGCGTACGACCATGAAGCTGCTGAAGCAGCTCCGGCAGGGTGACATCGAGCAGGTCAAGGAAAAGCTCATCGACATCACGGCAGATGGCATCATCTCCAAGGATGAGTGGGCAGACCTGACCGAAATCCTCGACTACCTCGACGGACTGATTCGGGCGGCCCGGGAGCTGAAGCTCATCGGCTCCAAGCTCCTGAACGGAGGCGCAGACGATGGCTGACATCCAAACGCTGAAGAAGCTGCTGGCAGAAGAATATGGCATCACAACCGCAAGAGAACTCGACGAAGCCATGAAGAAAATCGGCGGATTGAATATCGGCGTGTTTGCATCGCCGGTAAGAAAGGGTGGAACGAAACATGAAAAAGTACGCAGTATTGCACGAGCCGGGTGACATCGTTACGCTGGCCGGAACCAGATTTGTGGTGCTGGATGTTGAGCGTCGTGGTAGCCTGCCGGACAGCCTGTTCCTGCTTGCGCTGGAATCGGTTGGTGCTTCTGAATTTGGCAGCTCCAACAACTACGCAGAGAGCGACCTGAAGAAGGCCGTGGACAAGTGGTTGGAGGACATGGGCAAGAGGGGTCTCGACAACGCCAAGCTCATCCCCCGCGAGATCGACCTGACCACGCTGGACGGTTCCGGCTGCTATGGGAAGTTGTCGGTGAAGGCTGCGCCGCTTACACTGGATGAAGCTCGCGAGTACGCTGACATCATCCCCAATGCGGAGCGGTGGTGCTGGCTGGCGACCGGTTGGTGCGGTCCCAGAAATTCGGACGGTGACTACGCCCTGTGCGTCTACTCCGATGGCGGCTGGGGCAACGACTGCTGCTCCGACTCGGGCGGCATCCGCCCCGCTTTGAAGGACCCCTCTATCCTCTTTGAGGACTCTGAGGACGGTCTGGACTTGAGCAAGATTCCAACCGATGATCTGCTTCAGGAAATCCACCGCAGACTCGCGGAAAAGGCATGAGTGCCGATAAGCTGGCAGAAGCACGGCAGGCGGCGGAAACATCGCTTGGATTCAAAATCCCGGATGTGGTAGCCACCAGCGTTCTCTGGTATGCCCGGCGCAAATGTGAGCTGGCAGAGCAGCCGGAGAGCTACCTTCCGCTTCTGTACGAAACCGAGCTGACCGACTACTATATGCGGTTGGCAATCAACCTGAAGGGAGAAAAGCAACGTGAGCAACGAATGCGTGAAGCCCGAAATTCCGCAGTTCCCGGAACTGACATTTGAGGAAGAACGGCATCTCTACTACCTGAGCGGGCTGGAAGTACCCAGCGTGACCACCCTGATGAAGCCGCTGTCCAGTGACTTCTACAGCACGGTGGACCCGGAGGTTCTGAACAAGGCCGCAAAGCGCGGCACGGCCATCCACAATGCGGTGGAGAACTACGCCAAGTTCGGCATTGAGGACATTCCGCCGGTGTATGTCGGGTATTTTGCCGGCTTCCGGGAGTGGTGGGATAGCCGCAAGCCGGAAGTTCTGGCGACCGAAACCAAGGTCTACCACAAAATCCTGCGGTATGCAGGCACGGTCGATCTGCTGTGCATCATCGACGGCAGGGTGACGCTGGTGGACTACAAGACATCGGCACAGGTGAACAGCAAGCTCTGCGCTGTGCAGCTTGAAGCTTATGACAGGGCATGGGAGAGCCACGACATCAAGGTCGATGACCGGCTGATTCTCCACCTGTCCAAGAAGGGCTATCAGGAAGTGCGCTTTCCCCGGAGTGGGAAGTGCTGGTCGGTGTTCTCGTCATTGATGACAATTAAGAACTACATGAACGAGTGATTTTTAGGAGGTTCGACAGATGGAAAAAGAAACTATGGTGGCAATCGTTCCGAAGGCCGAAATCGTTGATGAGCAGCAGCTCTCCCGCGATGTGACCGACATCGAGTTTCAGGCGGAGTCGCTGGTTATCCAGACCGATGAAGATTACGCCTTTGCCGGTGAGTTCGGCAAGATGCTGAAGAAAAAGGCGTCGCAGGTCACAACGTTCTTCAAGCCCATGAAAGACAGCGCCTATCAGGCCCACAAAGCGGTTTGCGACCGGGAAAAGGCCATGCTGACCCCGCTGCGCAACGCCGAGAAGACGGTCAAGCAGGTGATGAGCACCTACATCACGGAGCAGGAGCGTAAGCGCCGGGAAGCTGAAGAAGCTGCTCGACGGGCAGCGGAAGCTGAACGGGAGCGCAAGATTCAGGAAGCGGCTACGCTGGAAGCCGCTGGTGACGCAGATGGAGCGGAGGCCGCCTTTGAGGAAGCCGCCATCATGGATGATGCTACAAGCTATGCGGTAGTGCCTGCCGCAGCCACCCCGAAGGTCTCCGGCGTCAGCACCTCGAAAGACTGGGAAATCGTCGAGATCGACCCCAAGGCGGTCCCGCTGGCGGTGGCTGGCATTGAGCTCCGCCCGGTCGATCAGGCCGCTGTTATGCGCCTCATCCGTGCCTCGAAGGGCCAGATCGAAATTCTCGGCATCACCTACCGTCAGGTCGCAAAAATGAGCTTCAGGGGGTAAAAGAATATGTCTACTGCTATGAGCAAGGCTGAGAGCAACGCTCTCGTTGTCAGCTACGACGTTCTGGGTACGCACGTTGAGCTGGATTTGGATTTCGTGAAGAAGTACCTCGTTCGCGGCAGGGCAGAACTGGTAAGCAATCAGGAACTCGTGTTCTTTATGAACACCTGCCGCCAGCAGAAGCTCAACCCGCTGGTTCAGGGTGAGGTCTACCTCATCAAGTACAGCAAGGATGACCCGGCGCAGATGGTCGTTGGCAAGGATGCCTACCTCCGCAGAGCATTTGACCACCCGGACTACCTGTTCAAGAACGACGGCATCACGGTACAGCGTGGGAACGAGATTATCCAGAAAGAGGGATGCTGCCTCTATCCGGGTGAAACTCTGGTTGGCGGCTGGTGCCGCGTTACCTTCATGCGGAACGGCAAGGAACGCACTGCATTCAAGGAAGTTGCCTTTGCCGAGTACAACAAGGGGAAGGCAAACTGGAACTCCAAGCCTGCCACCATGATCAACAAGGTCGCTGTCAGCCAGTGCGTGAGGGACGCTTTCCCGAAGGACTATGAGGGTGTGTACTCCGAGGATGAGATGATTGCATCTGGTGCTATCCCGGTGGATTACAAGGAGCTGGATGACCAGAAGCCGGAAGAACAGCCGGCCGAGGAAGAAGACCCGGTCATCTCGCAGGAGCAGCGCCAGCAGCTTTTCAAGGCGGCGCAGGCAAACTTCGGCAAGGACAAAGGCAACGCCGTGGTTAAGTCCATCATCGAGGAGATGGGGCTGACCTCTACGACCGGCATGAAGATGTCCACCTACAACAAGGTGGTCGAGCGGCTGGTCGAGATCTGCACGGCCCACAAGGCGGAGCTGGAAGCTGAGGACGGCACCAAAAATGACGGTGCGGCTGAAGAATAAAGCCACCGGCGGAAAAGGAAGGTGAGGGGATGCCGTGGATAAGCGTACATCAGGAGGTGGACGGTACGAAGCTCCGTAGATTATACCGTGCCATCGGGTGTTCCAAGTTTGAAGCCCTCGGCATCCTGAACTTCCTGTGGTTCTGGGGCATGAAGAACGCCGATGAGACCGGGCTGGTCAAGGATGCAGACCTCGAAGTCCTGAGCCGATACCTGTACGGCTGCGGCGAGGACTGCCAGCTCGACATGGGCAAAGTGGTGCAAGCCCTTGTGGACACCGGCTGGATTGATGTGGTGGCCGACGGCTTTTACATCCATGACTGGGACACATGGCAGGAACAGTGGTATAAGCTCCAGAAAAACCGCAGGCTGGATGCTGAACGAAAGCGGAAAGCCCGTCAGATAGAGCGAGAGGCCGCAAAGCCTACACCGAAGACCCCGGAGCCGGAACAGATGGAACCTCCTGTGAAACCAGAAGTCAAGCCGCCTGCAAAGCCGAAACCCGATAAAAAATCCTATGCGGAGTTCGTGAAGATGAGCGAAGCAAACTACGATAGGCTCGTGAAACTGTACGGCAAAGCCTTTGCGGATGCCTGCATTGTGGAGCTTGACAACTACAAGGGCGCACGGGGAAAGACCTACAAGGACGACTACCGCGCCATCCTCTGCTGGGTCGTAGACCGGGTCAAAGAAAAGAAACCGGGCCTGCTTCAGCAAAGCGTTAGCGAGGCAGCACCGGCTAAGGATAATCCGTTCAGAGAGTGGGGTGAGCAGAATGGGTGAATTTGACGGCCTGCTGCAAGGTGCTGTTCGTCAGGCGCAGGCGGCAAATCAGCCGGAGAACGGTGATTACTACGACGATGAAGGGTTCCTCGTCTGCGGGAACTGCCATACCCGTCGGCAGGTAGAGGTCAATATGCCCGACCTGAAAGCCGTTCCGTTCGACCCTAAGAAGAAAGTCCGGGTCAAGATGCCGGTATCCTGCCGCTGCCGGGCAGAACGGCGGAAGCAGGAAGAGCAGATGCTCATGCAGGACCGGGAAATGCGGGCAGCACAAACGCTTCAGCGGCAAAGCCTCATGGACGAACGCCTGCGGGACATCAGCTTTGACGGATTCCAGCAGACTAAGGATAACGCCTACAACCTGAAGCTCTGCCTGCGGTATGCGAAGCACTTCGATGAAATGCTGGCAAAGAATCAGGGGCTTTTGTTCTACGGCGGGGTCGGGACCGGGAAGACATTCGCAGCGGCCTGCATTGCAAACCATCTCCTGAGCCTGCGGGTCCCGGTGGTGATGACCTCGTTTGTGAAGCTGCTGGAAACCATGCAGGGCTTCAGTGAGGATGACAGCACCCTGATTGCCCGGCTGAACAGGGCAAAGCTGCTCATCATTGATGATCTCGGCGCTGAACGCAGTACAGACTTTGCGCTGGAAAAGGTCTACGACATTGTGGACAGCCGGTACAGAGCCAAACTCCCCATCATCCTCACCACGAACCTGAGCATGACCGAAATGAAAGAATCTGCGGACATCCGCTACACCCGCATCTATGACCGTATCTTTGAAATGTGCTACCCGATGCAGTTCACAGGCCGATCGTGGAGAAAAGCGGAAGCGGCCCGCAGATTTGACGAGATGAAGAACTTTTTGGAGGGCAACGATGGATAAAGTTATCATTGCAAGCGTTGAGGACCGGTTGACGGTAGCTGCCATCCTCATAAAGAACGACTACACCGTCCGGCAGGGCAAGCGGCTCCGGCGGGGCAAGAAAAGCTACGAATACTATCTGGAGTACACTCCGAACGACAAGTCGAAGCAGGCGGCAGGGGAATGAGGACACAGTTCTGCGTCTATGGAGAGCCGCGAGGTAAGGAACGCCCGAAATTCTCAACCGTATGCGGCCATGTGACAGCCAGAACCCCGGAAAACACGGTTCTGTACGAAAACCTCGTAAAGACCGAGTACAGAATCCAATCCGGGGTTCGGTTTGCTGATGACGCCATGTTGAGCGTGAGGATTTTTGCGTTCCTCTCCGTCCCGAGGTCGGCCAGCCAGAAAAAACACCTTGCCATGATCGACCGCCTGATACGCCCGACACGAAAGCCTGATTTCGACAACATCGGCAAAATCATCTGCGATGCCCTGAACGGCATTGCCTACCGCGATGATGCCCAGATCGTAGACGCACTGGTTCGGAAGTTCTACTCTGACATCCCGCGTGTTATCGTTGAAATCTCAGATATACCGTATGAACAGTAAAGGAGAATGACTATGAGCGACAAAACGTATGTGCTGTCCCTGAGCGCGGACACCTTCAACGCCTTCAAGATGGACTTCGACAGCGCCCTCCAGCGCTTGCTTCAGAAGATGGACAGGCTCCAGAGCGACAGCGCCTCCATCAACTGCAAAATCAGCGTGGCACTGACCCCGGCTCCGGAACGGAACTTCGATGCAACGCGGGAGGGGGACACCGTGCAGGTGATGAAGCCCAGCTTCAGCCACGAGATCAGCACCGAAATCAAGGTCAAGGACAAAACGACCGGCAACCTCTCCGGCAACCGCAAGCTGGTGTGGGATGAGGAGCTGATGGAGTATGTGATGAAGGACATCGACGATGGGCAGACCTCGCTTTTCGACACGGCCCAGAGCCGCCAGAATGCTGCGCCCCCTGTGGAGCAGGAACAGCCCCAGCTCCCGGAAGGCATCGTGGATGTTGACTACACGGTCATCAGCGATGACAAGGGCTACATCCTGCGCAACCCCGATAAGTGCGGCATCAAGGACCAGTGGGGCATCCTCAAAGTCCTTGTGGGAGAGCGGATGACGGTGAGCCGGAGCGCAGGCCACTGCTATGCGGAGACCGCAGACGGCATCATCGCCCTCGGCTCTGCCTACCTCGCAGAAGACCCCCGCTATATGGATAACAGCATTCTGGAGCCTCATCTGGCAGAGGAAATCGCCTGCAACGGCTTCGGCACGGTTCAGGTCGGCGACCATGAGGAGCCGGAGAAGATCGTGGTAGAGTGTCTGGAATGCGGCGGCATCCTGCTGGAGGTGGAGAACCCCAACGTCCGGAAGGGTGATGCCGAATGAGGTACGGAACCTGTTTTCTGTGCGGAAAGACCGGTTGGCTGGAGGAGCACCACGTCTACCCGGGGCCGTTTCGGGATAAGTCCGAAAAGTATGGCCTGAAGGTGGGCCTGTGCGGTGAGAGCTGCCATCGGAACGGCCGGTATGCGGCGCACCAGTGCAGGGAAACCTCCGATGCCCTGAAGCAGTTCTGGCAGATCAAGTACATGATGGCCCACAAAGCCAGCGTCGCAGACTTCCGGGCGGTATTCGGGAAGAACTATCTGGAACTCGACTACTACGATGATGAAAGGAGCTACCCTATGAACATTATTGCCATCAGCGGCCGCTTGGCACGCGACCCCGAACTGCGCACCACTCCCAACGGAAAGCCCGTGGTGGAGTTCACGGTTGCGGTTGACCGGCCCGGCGTTAAGGACCAGACGGACTTTATCGACTGCGTGGCGTGGGAAAAGAAGGCTGAGTTTGTCGCCCGGTATTTCAAGCAGGGAAAGCGTATCGAGGCAAGCGGTGTCCTTACCACACGCACCTACGAAAAAAACGGGGTGAAGCGCAAGCGGACGGAGGTTCGCTGCGATCAGGTCTTCTTCGGCGAGTCCAAGAAAGATAGCGGCTCCACCCCGCAGGCAGCGCCGGAACCCACGAACGATGATTTCCGCCCGCTGCCCGATGATGATGACATCCCGTTCTGAGAAAGGAGAACACATGGAAGAAAATAAGAATCCCCTTATGGGCCATGTCGTAAAGGTCCCTGCACAGGTGTCCGGCATCCCTGACGGAGTGCAGATGACGGTGAACGCAGCCGTGACCACCTTTGCGGCGGTCGATGGCAAACCGGCTGGCATCGAAAGCATGGGTACGGCAGAATGCAATATGCTTGCCAGCTATACGCGGGGAACGGTCTCGTTCTCTGTCCACGGGGAGAAGCCCGTTATGGTGAGCGTCCGTCTGGATGAGTTGATGAGGCTCCTGCAGGCTGCTGCTGTATGTCACCACGAGCAGGAAGACAAGAAGAATGCTGAGGAGGAAAAGGCATGAGAAAGCTGTTTACGTCTGAGTCTGTGACCGAGGGTCATCCCGACAAGGTGTGCGACCGTATCTCTGATGCGGTGCTGGATGCAGTGCTGGCTGTTGACCCGAACGGCCGGGTGGCCTGTGAGACCTGCTGCACCACCGACACGGTGTTCATTGCAGGCGAGATCACGAGCAAGGCCGATGTGGATATTGAGGGCATTGCCCGACGGGCCCTGCGTGACATCGGCTACACCGGTGGGGCATCTGGCTTTGATGCCGATACCTGCAAGGTCATGACGTTCGTCCACAAGCAGTCCCCCGATATTGCGATGGGTACAGGTGACGATGTAGGAGGGGCAGGAGATCAGGGCATGATGTTCGGCTATGCGTGCAGTGAGACCGAACAGCTTATGCCGCTGCCAATCATGCTTGCGCACCAGATGGCCTACAGGCTCACCCAGAGGCGCAAAGACGGGACCATCCCCTTTATCCTCCCCGATGGCAAAACGCAGGTAACGGTGGAATATGGGGAGGATGGGATGCCCTCACGCATTGACACCATCGTCATTTCCACCCAGCACTACGAAAATGCAACAGAAGAACAGCTTCTGGAGTCTCTGACGGAGCACGTCATCACCCCGATCCTGAATTATGCCAAGCACTTTGCCGGTGTCTATGGTGGTGACCTTGACATTGATACCTACAACCTGTACATCAATCCTACCGGGCGTTTTGTGCAGGGTGGCCCTGCGGCAGACACCGGCTTGACCGGGCGGAAGATCATCGTGGACACCTATGGTGGTTATGCTCCCCACGGCGGCGGGGCATTCTCTGGCAAAGACCCCACAAAGGTTGACCGCAGTGCAGCGTACATGGCCCGGTACATTGCCAAGAACATCGTGGATGCCGGAATCTGTAGCCGGTGTCAGGTACAGCTTGCCTATGCAATCGGTGTGGCCGAACCCGTGTCCGTCCGCATCGATACGTTTGGCAGAGCAGATGAGGAAAAGCTGGTCAAGGCCGTACGACAGTGCTTCGGTCTGACTCCCCACCAGATCATCGAGCGTTTTGACCTGCGCCGTCCCATCTACGAGCAGACATCCGCCTACGGCCATTTCGGCTGTGTAACGGGAATCATTCCCCCGTGGGAGAATACCGACATGGATGAGCAGTTGTGGAAAGCGTACTGTCAGGAATAAGCTCACCAGAATAGCAGAAGCGTAAGAGTAAGGGCAAGCCGTTTCTCCCCGGAGGGGGAGGGGCGGCATAGCCCGTTATGGGAGGTTTTGATATGGCACAGGAAGACATGAACGTCACCATTCCCCCGGAAATGATGCAAGAGATCGTACGGGTGGCATCGGAAACGGCCATTGAAAAGTTCCAGCACGAAGCGGAGCGGAACCGAAAGGCCGTCAAGGATAAGCGCCTGCATAACACCAAGCTGCTGCTTCAGAACTACCACTGCTTTGTAGAACATAGCAAGAGTGCCGTGTATGAAGCCAGCCAGCTCTCCGAGGATGATGACTTCGAGGAGTTGATGGAGGAGCTGATGAGTCAGAGCGACGGTAGGGTGAGGGTCCCGGTGGTGAGGAGCATTCAGGAGAGCGCTGCCCACACCCGCATCATCGTGCAGCACATCGACCGTATGCTGGAATACTACAAGTTCCGCTGTGAGCATTCCAAGCGTGCGGAGGAAATGCGTCGGTATCGGACGATTTACGACCTCTACATTGCTCCTGAACCCAAGACTCAGCAGCAGATTGCCGATGAAGAACACGTCGATTTGTCAACCGTGTTCCGCGACCAGAAGGCGGGTATTTCCAAGTTGAGCGCCCTGATTTTTGGATGGTTGGACTAAAATTTTAGCAAAGTTGCAAAAAAGTTGCTATTGCAGTGCAATTACCACTGTGGTAAGATACGAAGCGTGAACCGATGTGTCACCCCGGAAAAACCGCGAGTGGCACATCCGGCCTCGTATCAAGCTGTAAAGCCAAAACTTTTCGCTCCGAATGCAAAAACGATTGACTCCGGTGGGTAAAGGGTTAGAATGAAGATAAGCCCAAAATCTTACCGAAAAGGTCAGGAGGTACGACAGATGGAACGAAAATCCGATAAAGTCAGACGTCTGGTTGCAGACGGCGATTTCAAAGGGGCTTTGCGGATTGCAAAGGACTTCAGGCTCGGCATCACGAAGGAGCAGTCCTCCACGATGACAAGAGCGTATGAGTGCATGGTCCACGGAAGATTCTACAAGCAGCTCGGCTATGATCTCGATGAGAAGATAGCTGAGGGCGTGAAGATTCTAGTGGGCTTGTACGGAAGGAGCGAGGCACATGATTTACACCAGCCGGTACAGTAACCCGGAACTCAAGACCGGGAACTACACAGTCGTTGGGATAACACGGGGAGCGCCTAAATTCCCCCTTCGGTATACGCTTGCAGGCAACATCATGGAGATCGCGCCGCCGGGTTATCTGTTCAACGAATACAACCGGGAGCGGTTCACGCCGCCCTACTTCCAGCACATGGACAGAGTAGGGACGGCGCGGATTGCTCAGATTCTCCAGCATTATGAGGACATGGGCAAGCCCGTGGTGCTTTGTTGCTACGAAGATATCCGAAAGCCTGGAGAGTGGTGTCATAGACTGGTGTTCGCAGAATGGTGGCTCCAGAGAACAGGAGAAATGATCGAGGAGCTGCCTGACCCGTCACCAAACAAGTGGGCGAAACAGCCTGAACCGCAGAAAGCGGTTGAGCCTGATGCAGTCCAGATGAAAATGTGGTAATACCCGCCGATAGCTCAGAAAGTAGAGCACCTGACTCTTAATCAGGGGGTCGCACGGTTCAATCCCTGCTCGGCGGACCAACCATAGGGAGTCATGTTGGAAACAGCATGGCTCCCATTTTTTATGCCTACGAACAAGGGCTTTCCAGACGTTCACGTCTTTGGAAACAACCCACCCTCTGGAAAGCAACTGCTCCAGTCGAAACCAGAGGGGCAATTTTGAAAGAAAGGTCGGTGATATGAATGGCAAAGTTCCAGAACCCCGGAGCGTTCTTCCTCGGAACTCTGGTTGCTCAGGAGCAGAAGTTCCTGAAGCCGCTGATTGAAAACGCCCGCAAGCAGGGGTACACCCGGTTCGTTGAGCCGTGCGCCGGCGCTTTCGCCATGTCGCACATCGCGGCGCAGTGTGGGTACAAGCCCAGCGAGATCGAGGCCAGCGACGTTTCGATGTTCACCTCCATCATGGGATATGCCATTACGGGCCAGTCCCTTGAGGAACTGGAAATCAGAGCGGACGGCTTCACGAATGAGGAGCTGCTCGACCCTGCGGTTGCGCTCTATGCGCAGTTGTACCTGCGGACTGTGAAGAACGCCGGGAAGGAATACTTCTACGGCATCATGCGCGATCTGGAATACCGCAAGGAGGAGCATCTGGCGGAAATCCGCGCACAGCTCGACAGGGCCAAGCAGTCCTTGCATGGGATGAGCTACCGCCCGCTGGATATGTGGAAGCACCTTGAAACGTGCTATGATGACCCCCACTGCCTTGTGGTTGCAAACCCGCCCACCTATGCCGCTGGATTCGAGAAGTGGTATGACACCGGCGGGCGTATGACGTGGAAAGAGCCTGAGTACGGCATCTTCGACCCCAAGACCGGGCTGAACGATCTGTACGACAAGATGAACGATGCCAAGTGCCTTCTGATGTGCTACGAGGAGAACGCACCGGGCCTCACTGCCGGGCATCCTGTCTTTGCTCGGTATGGTGTGCGTGACGGCATCAACGTGTACCTGACTACCAACCGCCCGGATGAGGCGACCATGCTCGCCGAGGGTAAAATGATTACCCGCCCGAACGAGGGCAAGCTGGAGCCGCTGGATTGCAGCATCCTGCCGCGTGATTATGAAATCACCCGCAAGAGCAAGATTCAGATTACCCAGATCGAGCGAACCGCCGCCCAGTATTACAGAAAGCTCTGGACGCACAACTTTGTCGGTTCGTCTGCGCCTATCAACATGGCCGTCCTCATCGACGGCAAACTGGCTGGCGTGTTCGGGCTGGATAAGTCAGCGCTCACGATGGGAGCCTTCGGTACACAGGTTTCCGATGCTGTGTTCCTTATGTACGGCATGACCGTTCCCCATAAGACCTACCGGCTGGGGCGGCTTCTGACCATGCTTGCACAGAACAGGCCACTGATTATGAACATCTGCACGGATTTGGAGAAGGAAAAGGCCAAGTCCCTCAAGACGGTGCAGATGACCAAGTACCCGGAGGCCAAGGAAATGCGGGGGCTGATGGAGTTGACCAAGAAAGTCCCGGATAAGAAGATGGGCTACCGGCTCACATACGAGTCGCCCTTGTACGATAGAAACGCCAAACAGGCATTGAATGAATGGTTAGGGAGGGAAGAACGATGGCAGAAACAGCGCGAGAAAACCAAGTCAGCAGCGCAGCCGTAAAGTATGAAACGGTCGCCGACATGGGTTCTGGTCTGGTCATTGCCAAAGTAAAGCTGACCGACTTCCGCGAGCAGGACATCAACGCTCGCATTATGAAGACCGAGATGCAGAAGCAGCTCACCGACAACATCAAGAAGCGGGGCCAGCTTGAAAGCCTCCCGTTCTGCGCACTCATCGACGGTAAGATCGAGATTATCTCCGGCCACCACCGCATCCGTTCTGCAAAGGACAGCGGTGTGCTGACGGAGCTTTTTGTCATTCTGGACACCACCGGCCTGCGTCGCTCTCAGGTGGCCGCAAAGCAGTTGGCGCACAACGCCATCAGCGGCTTTGATGACCAGTCCACCCTGAAGGAAATCGCCAAGATGATCGACGATGTGGACGATATGCTGGAAAGCTACATTGGCAAGGACATCATCGGCGAGCCTATGGCCGAGCTTGAGAAGCTGCTGTCCCCGAAGGTGGAGTTTGACTGGAAGAACGTCACGTTCACCTTCCTGCCACACCAGTTCCGCGATTTGGACCAGCTTGTGAAGGTTCTGGGTTCCCTCAGCCCCGATATGCTGGGCGTTGCCGATATTGACCAGCACGAGGAGTTCATCGAAACCATCACGAAATATCAGCAGTTTGCCAATGTCAAGAACACTGGTGCTGCCATCCATGCCATGATTAAGGCCACCGAGTCCCTGTTCGATGACCTGCACTTTGACGAGAGTCAGGAATGGGTGCAGTTGCCTAACTTGTTCGGCTCTCCGGCCATCCCCAAAGAGGCTGCTGATACCATCACGCAGGCGCTCGACAAGATGGTCAAGGAGGGCGAGATCGGCCCGAAGAACAAGTGGCAGGCCCTTGAATACTGGGCTGCGGATTATCTGGCAGGGAAGTAGGTGATAGCAAATGCCTACGCCTCTAAAGTACAATCCGGCGTACCACGATGACTGGGCATGGTCGCTTGCTATCAAGGGCGCAACAGATCAGGACATTGCTGATGCCTTCCATGTTTCGCGTAGGACCATCATCCGCTGGCGGCAGACGTACCCATCGTTCAATGAAGCCTGCCAGCACGGGAAGGAAGTCGCAGATGCAAAGGTGAAGCGGTCGCTGTATGAACGTGCCGTAGGCTTCGAGTATCAGGAAAAGGAAAGCACCATCGACGTAGACCCCCGGACGGGCGAACAGAAGCCGGTGCGGGTCCGAACGCTCACCAAGAAAGCCGTCCCCGATACGATGGCGCAGATGTACTGGCTCAACAACCGATGCCGGGATGAGTTCTCCCAGACCCAGAAGGTTACGCTTGACGGAGCTGTTCAGACATCCCCGTTCGACAACCTGACGGATGATGAACTCCGCCGTCTGGCTCAAATGGACGAGGGCCTTGATGGCGACGCGGAATAATGTTTCGCCTGCCAAGCGCAAGTACCTCGGCTCCAATGCCCGGATTGCGCTGGCGAAACGGCACTACGCCGATTATGTCCAGTACGTCCACATGGGCAGGTGGAAAAGAGCCAGACACCTTGATCTCGTGTGTGAGAAGCTGGAAAGCATCATGGAGGGAAAGACCAAGCGGCTGATGATATTCATGCCGCCGCGCCACGGCAAGTCCATGACCGTGACCGAAACCTTCCCCTCGTTCTATCTGGGCAAGAACCCTGAAAAGCGGGTCATCGAGATCAGCTACAGCGGCGACCTTGCTCAGCAATTTGGCAAGCGGAACCGCGATAAGGTCGAGGAGTTCGGTCCTGCGCTGTTTGGGCATACCATCTCCCAAGTGCAGGCCACCAAAACGAACTGGAACCTCGACAACGGCATGGGCGGCATGATCTCCGTTGGTATCGGCGGCTCCATCACCGGCTATGGCGCAGACCTGCTTATCGTCGATGACCCCATCAAGAACCGCGCCGAGGCTGAATCTGCCACCTACCGCGATAAGCTGTGGGACGAGTACCAGTCCACGGTGAGTACCCGACTGCACGCAGGCGGCGCTGTTATCATCATCCTTACCCGCTGGCACGAAGATGACCTTGCCGCCCGGCTCCTGAACCCGGAGTACGGCAAGGTTGAGGACTGGGACATTATCTCGCTCCCGGCCGTTTGCGAAGACCCGGCTACCGACCCTCTGGGCCGTGAGCTAGGCGAGGCGCTGTGGCCTGCGGGCGGCTACGACGAAGCATGGGCTGCACAACAGAAAGAGACCGTCGGTACATACGCATGGTCTTCTCTGTATATGCAGACCCCCACACCGAGCTCCGGCGGTATGTTCAAGAGAGAGTGGTGGAAACGCTGGGCGGTGCTGCCGTCCGGCCTGCATGACTTCATCCAGTCGTGGGACTGCACCTTCAAGGACAAGGACGGCTCGGACTTCGTTGTTGGACAGGTCTGGGCAAGGAAAGGCGCAGACCGCTATCTGCTCGATCAGGTGCGTGGCCGCATGAGCTTCACGGAAACGCTGGATGCCATGCGCGGGCTTTCCTCCAAGTGGCCCCAGACCACCAGAAAGCTGGTCGAGGACAAGGCCAACGGCACGGCGGTCATCGACGTGCTGAAGAAAGAAATCCCCGGAATCATCCCGGTGGAGCCGTTTGGTGGCAAGGTGGTCCGCGCCCATGCGACCACCGCTGTGGCTGAAGCTGGGAACGTCTACATCCCAGCGGCATCTGCCTGCCCGTGGGTGATGGACTTTGTGGAGGAAATGGCGGCGTTCCCAAGCGGTGCGCACGATGACCAAGTTGACTGCTATTCGCAGGCGAACGCCTACTACAACGACAACACGTTTGATATTCGTTCGCTGATAACGTAAGAAAAGAGGTGAATGCAATGCTGATTATTTTCTCGGTCAATGACCAGAAAATCACCCATGACCTGAAAGGCCAGCTTGTCGCAGGCAGCGTAGACATTGTGCAGGCCGCATTCAAATTTGACAGCTCGTGGGATGAACTGGACAAGATCGTCGTCTTCACGAGCAGCGCTTGTCCCAAGCCCGTCCCGGTGCAGTTTGCCGATGAGGCGTTCTACATCCCGAAGGATGTGCTGAAGCCCGGCAAGCTCTACGTTTCCGTGGTCGGTTTCGGGCTGGACGGCCGGAAGAAAACTACGCAAAAGTGGGACATCATGCAGGCTATCACCGTTCAGAAGTGCGGCGATGGCGGCGATTGTGACCTGCTGCGATATTTGGCACAAGGTCAGGTCGCCGACGGGAAAGTCGCAAAGGACGAAGAAGTCAAAGATATGCTGGACACTGTGTTTGGCAAATCGGAAGCTCCCAAACCAGACCCCGGTGGCTCGGACTCCAATGACAAGAACGTCAGCGAGGATGACATTGCCACCGATAAGGACGTAGCCGATATGCTCAACAAAGTATTTGGCTGATGTCCTCTCGCCCTTGAAAGAGGGCCTTAATTCGTCATAGCGGCGCTGAAACTGCTGTGAAATATAATTTTGGAGGTATGCAAATGCCCGTATCCGCAAGTAAGCTTGTAACCCTCGCTCAGTTGCAGGCGCAGGCGGAGAGAGTGAAGCAGGAGCTGGCGAAGTACACGCTGGCATCCGAGCTTGGCTCCCTCGCCAAGAAGAGCGAAATTTCGGAAGCTGACCTCTCGGTTGCTCTGAAGTCCGTCATTGACGGAAAGATGGATGCAGCAGACAGTATGACGACCGAGGCAATCAACAGTGCCATCGCCACCGCCATTGCAAAGTCTGCTCATGCACGCTTCGAGAAAGTTGAGAAGGTTCCTTCCAACGATGAGGCGCAGGATAATGTGCTGTATCTGGTGATGAATGCTGCCACCGGGTACTACGACATTTACGCTAAGGTCGGTGAGGAAGTCGTCCGTCTGGATGACACCACCGTTGATCTGAGCAACTATGCGACCATCGACCAGTTGAATGCCGTTTCTGGAGGCATCGGCGGCACGGTGTATGCAGGCACGAAGGAAGACCTGTCTGCATCCGATGATTCGGCCATCGACGCGTATTTCAAGGCACACGCTGATGTGACCCTCAAGAAGGGCGATGTCTTCGTGGTCACGACCACCGTTGGCAACTCTACCTACGAGAAGTCCGCCTACTTCTACGACGGCAAGGCGTGGGTGGCGATGACCGGCAATGTCGATGCCGATAAGGTCATCCTGCGCGAGAACATCACGCTGGCCGGTGGCTATACGCAGGTCGGCAACCTGACCAAGAGCCAGAACGGCACGGCCACTTTCTCCACCAAAGGTAAGAGCGTCATGGATGCCCTGACCGAGATTTTCAGCAAGCGGCTCCAGCCCAGCATCACCGCCCAGCCGTCCATCGGCACGTTCACGCTGACCGGTGCTGGTGCTGTTGAGGCCGGCACTAAGGTAGCTGCTGCGGCCTACTCTGGCACAACGCTGAATGCTGGCTCCTACCAGTACGGCCCGGCCACCGGCGTTACCGCCACCAACTGGAAGGTCGAGCGTATCACCAATGCGGCCACCACGCAGGTGACTACTGCTGATGCAGCATCTCTGATCGCTGGCTCTGACAACAACGGCGGCGCTGGCTTCATCATCGGCGATGCAGGCGGCGACAATGCCGTGTCCAGCCTGAAGTACCGCGTAACTGCAACCCACGGTGCAGGCGTGACTGCAAAGGACAATCTCGGCGCTGACTCCAGCCCGGTCGTTGCCATTGCAGCAGGCAGCAAAACCAAGGATACCGCTGCCTACACCCCGTTCCGTAACGTGTTCTACGGTGCATCCACCGGTAAGCCTGCTCTGGACAGCTCGGCCATCCGTGCACTGGGCAAGACTGGCAAGGCGTATGCCGCTGGTACGCTGACCATCAACGTCCCCGTCGGTGCGCAGCGTGTGGCGATTGCCTGCATTGCGACTGCAAAGGGTGTCACCAAGGTCATCAACGAAACCGCGATGAACGCGGATGTCACCAGCACCTTCACCAAATCCACCGTGTCCGTTGAGGGCGCGAATGGTTATGCGGCGAAGGATTACAACGTCTGGGTCTTTGAGCCTGCTGTTGCCTATGGCAATGCCGCAGTCCTCAAGGTTACGCTGGGCTGAGAGGGGAGGAACTGAACATGGCTGTGAATAATACCAAAAAGGCATACTCCAACATGGAGTTTCCCCTGAGCATGAAACGTCAGGATGCTTTTGCTCTTGACCCGACCTGCGTCTGGCCTTCTCTGGCGGAGGCGCAGAACTACGCAAAGACGAACCCGACCGCGTACATCGGTCAGGTCCTCTCCGTGGTTGCTGATGGTACGGCTACCGCATACACCATCAAGAATGCTGCTGGCGATCTCGCCCCGCTGGGCGCTGCCGCAGTCGATATTGCGACCGATTCCGAAGTGAGCGAGATGCTGAGTGAAGTATTTCCCGCCGACAACACCTGATAACGATATGGAGGAATGAACGATATGGCATACAATGAGGAAAAGCTGGCCCGCCTGAAGCACCTGAAGCAGCTCGCACAGAAAGCTAAGGCTGAGAGCGACGCTGTTGCTGCTCGTGTTAAGGCTCTGGAAGATGTTGGCGCACAGGCCAACGTGCTGGAGACCATCAAGGTCAACGGTGTGGTGCAGGACATCAAGGATAAGGCTGTGGACATCAAGGTTCCCGGCTACACTGTTGAGAAGTCTGAGAACTCCAGCGACTATGCTGCTGTCTACCAGCTCATGAAGGATGGCGTTGCCGTTGGCGCGGCTATCAACATTCCGAAGGATATGGTGGTTAAGTCTGGCTCTGTTGTGACCAACCCCACCGGCCAGCCCAAAGGCACTTATATCAAGCTGGTTCTGGCAAATGCCACCAACGACACCCTGTACATTGATGTCGGCGGCCTGATCGAGTACGTTACCTCCGGCTCTGCTGCGGGTGATATGGTTGTCATCGCCATTGATGAGCAGACTCATAAGGTCACCGCATCTATCACCGACGGCGCAATCACTAAGGCAAAGCTGGAGACCGAGGTGCAGACCGCCCTGAACAAGGCCCATGAGCACGCCAACAAGGCACTGCTGGACACCTACGACCAGACCAACGCCGACATCAAGGATGCTGTCAGCAAGAAGCACTCTCACGCCAATGCAGCCGAGCTGGACAAGATTGCTACCGGCGATAAGGCAAAGTGGGACGCCACCTCCACCAAGGTTGAAGGTATTGCTGAGGGCGCTACCAAGGTTGAGGCCAGCGCCACCGAAGGCAATATTAAGATCAATGGCGTGGAGACTGCGGTCGTTAACATCGCCACCTACGCTGAGGTCACTGAGATGCTGACCGAGGTCTTTGGCGCAACCGCCTGATAACCCATAAGTAAGAATGCAGCGGCAGGGGAATGGACTCCTGTCGCTGTTATTTTTGGAAAGGAAAGCGAACATGAGCGACAAACTCAACACGCTTGAAGCGCTTAGGCTTGCTTCTCTGAAGGCAAAGGGTTACACGGCAGAACAGATTGCAGCGTTGTCTTCTGTGATGGAAGACATCATCAAGGACATCAACGATTCACTGAAGACCTGCGAAGCTCATGTACAGTCGGCTCATGCTCCTGCCAATGCGGAAGAAAACGTTATCGTTAGCATCCAGAGGAATGGGCAGGCTATCCCTCCCGACAACAAAGTCGTGAACATCGAGGTTCCGACCAAGACCTCTGCGCTGGAGAACGACTCCTGCTATGCTACGGCGGATGAAGTTCAGGAAAAGGTCAACGGGGCCGGGCATCTGAAAGCCGTTCCTGTCGATGCTCTCCCTGCGCCCAGTGAGGCCAACGCTGACACCATTTATTTCCTTCGTAAGAACAACAGTGAAGCTGGGAAGCAGTACAGAGCGTACAAGCTCATCCACGGCATCTTTGAGATCGTCGGCTCCGCTGAGGTGGACCTCACCAGCTATGCTACACGGGAAAGTGTGGCAAAGGCGGATGATGACCTCATCAAGGGCATTTACAACAACATGACCGCAAGCAGCGAGAAGTATCTGGGCAGTGGAAACCTGCTGCTGTTCTGGACGCTTCTGAAAAGCCTGCTCAATGGTCATGAATCCAGCATCAACGACCTGCTGGCCCGCGTGAAGTTGCTGGAGCTGATTCTGAGCGCTGATGTTACCGGCAATCCATACTATGTCACCTTCAACACACTGACGGATGTTGTGGTATCCTCTGGCGTCTGGAACGAGTCGGATGGACGCATTGAATTTTAACAGGAAGGAGGAAGCGCAATGCACATACCTGAAGATGAGGCCGAGCGTCGGCGTTTGAATGAGCGTGGCCGTGAAATCCTCCGGCGGAAGAACGGCGCTGTGCGTCCGCATCGTGAGGATGGCTATGTGAACCTCCTGAACAAGTACGGAACCAAGCAGGACAACTCCGAGGCGTACAAGTTTGAACGGGAGCCGGTCATCCCTGATATGCAGCTCACCGGGCTGTATGAGGGCAACGGCCTGTTCTCCAAAATCATTGATACGCCTGCCGAGGAAGCGCTGAAGCATGGCTTCGACCTGAACCTAAAAAGCGACGAGTTGAACGCCTTTGTGGAAGACGCTCTGGATGATCTCGAATGGGAAGAGAGAGCCGCCACCGCAATCAAGTGGGCGCGGCTCTACGGTGGCGCTCTTATCGTCATGCTGATCGACGATGGGCGCGGGCTGGAGGAGCCTGTTGACTTGGAACATATCCGCAGCATTGATGAGCTGCGCGTCTATGAGCGCTCCATCGTGCAGCCTGACTACGCCAGCCTGTACAAGCAGGACTACGGCGGGAAGGGCGTTGGGAACCGGGTGTCCAAGTTCGGACAGCCGGAATATTACTATGTTTCCAGCATCTACGGTTCCTTCAAGGTTCATGAGAGCCGATGTCTGGTGTTCCGCAACGGCGTTCTGCCGGAGCAGACCTCCAATGCAACCTACCTGTTCTGGGGTATGCCTGAATACGTCCGCATTCGCCGGGCGTTGCGGGAAACCGTAACAGCCCACACCGACAGCGTGAAGCTGCTGGAGCGGAGCGTGCAGGCTATCTACAGCATGAAGGGCCTTGCCTCTCTGCTAACCACGGATGACGGCGAGAACCAAGTGCTGAAGCGCCTACAGCTTGTAGACACTTCCCGTGGTCTGCTGAACAGCATCGCCATTGACTCCGAGGGAGAGCAGTACGACTTCAAGACGTTCCAGTTTTCCGGTGTCAAGGATGTCATCGACGCGACCTGCAATATGCTGTCCGCGCTGACGAACATCCCCCAGACGATTCTGTTTGGCCGTTCACCGGCCGGCATGAACGCCACCGGCGACAGTGACTTCGAGAGCTATTACAACTTTGTGGAGAAGATTCAGCGCTTGATGCTGAAGCGTAACCTCCGCACACTGCTGGACGTTGTGTTCCGGGCGGGCATCGCTTCAGGCGATGTGGCCGAGGAACCCGACTACAAGCTGGAGTTCAAGCCCCTGTGGAGCCTGAGCGACATAGAGCAGGCCACAGTTGACCAGACCAAGGCTCAGACCGCTCTGGTCAAGGCCCAGACTGCGCAGGCATACGTCGATATGCAGGCGCTCGACCCCACCGAGGTGCGCCGCCGCCTTGCGTCCGATGAGGAGTTTGATGTCGAAGACATCATCTCCGAGGATGACGAGGATGATCTGTTGCAGTCGTTGCTGGGTACTGAGCCGAGCACCATGAGCGACGTGGAAGCCGCCCAGAAGAACATTGAGCAGGGGCAGGCTCCGGGCGGCGAGAAACAGAGCGCTACCGTAGCACCTACGGGCACTCCGCCGACCACCAATGCCGATGCCGCCGACACTGACTATGGTGTCGGCGTTCTTGTTGTGCAGGATGGTCGGTTTCTCTGCGGCACTCGCCTGAAGGGCGGCTCTGTTGGTGGACCGGGTGGACATATCGAGGCGGGGGAGTCCCCGGAAGATGCAGCCATCCGCGAAACACAGGAGGAGTTCGGCATCACGCCGAAAGACCTCATGCCGGTAGCCTTTCTGAGCGACCTGAAACCGCCGTACTGCCCGTCCCATGTGTTCCTCTGCACGGATTTTGACGGCAGCATCCGGTGCGCTGATGGCGAGATGACCTCTCCGGGGTTCATTACCGCCGAAAAGGTGGCCGAGCTGTCCACTCAGAATCCGGAACGTCTGTTCCCGCCGTTTGCCCAGAGCATCGCCGCGTTGCTCGACGTTTTATCGTCAAATCCCGGTTTGACATCGGATGCACAAAATGCTAAGATAAAAGATAGGATGGACTTCAACGAAGCCGACCACCCACGGGATGAAAACGGGAAGTTCGCAGAGGGCGAGGGTAGCAGCTCTGGCTCCACCGAAAGCGGGCCTGCGGTATCTCCCGAAGGCGAAAATGCCCCCTGCACTGGGTTTGCTTCTCCTGCAAGGCTTGAAGATCATGCCACCCGCCACGGGTTGGCTGAGATGGGCTTTGCGACGAAAGAGGAATACCAGCAGAAGGGCATCGACTTTCTGAAGCAGCCTTGTGGCGGCGATGTTATTGGTTATGCTCGGCCTGATGGCGTAGTTGTTCGGTTCAACACCAAAACGACAGAGTACGCAACCGGTGTTCCCGGTGGGCCGCTTAAAACCTACATGAAAGCCAAGTGCAACCGAAAGACTGGCGAGGCACGGTCCGAAGTCGCCATGAAGTATTACGAGTTCAACAGGGAAAAGGACCTGAAGGAGGTAGACGATGAGCAAGGCAGTTAAATGCCCGGTATGCGGGCAGACCGAACTTGTCGATGACGGCGATGTCTGCGATGTCTGCAAGTGGTTCCATGACCGCTATCAGGAGGAGTTTCCTGATGAGGAGGACTGCGAGAACCGCATGAGCCTGAACCAAGCCCGCGCGGCATGGGCTGCTGGAAAGCAGGTGGAGTGAGCATGGACAACTTCAGAGTCATCTACCGCATCCTGCGGTATCTGGAAAAGGCGCTGGATTACGATGAACCTGATATGAATTGCATATCTGCAAAAACAATGGCCATCTCCGAACGGAGGTGGCTTTCATTGTTGGCGATGCTCGCCGGAGAAAATTACATCGAAGTGGTGTGTGCGAGGGAGAGCGTTGGTCGCAAAACAGTCACGTCTGTTTCCAGTGTACGACTCACCCTTAGAGGTCTGGAATACTTGCAGGAAAATCCTACAATGAAAAGGGCCGAAGCAATTGAGAAGAAAGCCTCTGGTAAGATTATCAGAAAGCCGGATTCTCCGCCCCCCGCCGCCCGCACAGGATACCAGAAAATGGGGGCCGCTGCAGGTACACATATTTACTGACCATTAAAAATATCATCAACATTTTAGAGCGATGGGAAACCACCGCTCTTTTTCTTTGTCCGAATTTCTCATCTCAGAAAACGGAACGGAGATAGATTATGAACAAAGTTACGATTTTCAAGTACGAGGAAAACAAGCTGGTGCGCACCATGAGCATCAACGACGAACCGTGGTTCGTCCTGAAGGATGTGTGCGATGTGCTGGGCCTCAGCAACAGCCGCATGGTTTCTGACCGCTTGGATGACGATGAAAAGGGGGTCAGTCAGATTTACACCCTTGGCGGTTCGCAGATGATGAGCATTATCAGCGAGTCCGGCCTGTATAACGTCATCCTGCGCAGCGATAAGCCGGAGGCCAAACCCTTCCGCAAGTGGGTCACGGCCGTGGTGCTGCCCAGCATCCGCAAGAACGGCGGCTACATTGCCGGGCAGGAGGAGCTTTCCCCTCAGGAGCTTATGGCAAAGGCCCTGCTGGTCGCGCAGAAGACCCTGACTGACCGCGATGCCCGCATCAAGGAGCTGACGGCGCAGAACCAGATCATGCAGCCGAAGGCTGAGTATTTTGACGAGCTGGTGGCCCGGAACCTGCTGACCAACTTCCGCGAAACCGCCAAGGAGCTGGGCATCAAGGAGAAGGACTTCATCGGCTGGCTGCTCGACCACAAGTACGTCTACCGTGACCAGAAGAACAAGCTGATGCCGTATGCGGCAAAGAACAACGGTCTGTTCGAGGTGAAGGAGGGCAAGGGTCGGCACAACGACTGGGCCGGAACCCAGACGCTCATCACCCCGAAGGGCCGGGAAACCTTCCGCCTGCTGTGCAAGGAACCGGCTTGATGGAGGAAGCTGCCGTGATGTTATCTCAGATTCCGACAAAAGACCTTGTGGATGAACTGCGGCGCAGGGAGGGCGTGGAAACCACGATGGTCCAGCCCTATGAAGATACAGAAGCACGGGTCAATGGCCCGGCCATCATCTTAGTCGTAACCGATTGATTCACCACATTGTAAAAAAAAAGAACCGCTTTTCCACCGCAATCACCGAAATGGTCGGAAAACTCAAGCCCGAAATTTTCCTATTCTTGGAATAAATTCAATCAAATTTGGATAAATATTCAAAAACGGCAAGAATCCACCAAATTTTGGTAAAATGTCCGCCGGACAATCCGCCGGAGCGTCCGACTATAACCGTACCTTACCCAACCAAACCGTAACCTGTTGTCAAATTTTCACTTCGTTCAAATTTGCCAACGGTGCGGGCGCGGGGCCGAGCGTCAGGAAGGGGTTTTTCGCAACTGCCGCAAATAAAGCCATCTAACGGCTTTCAAACCTCTGACACAAAATTATCCCACACGCACATTTGGGACGTCTCTCGGCACTCACCAGAAGTCCTCAGAGGGCATTAAGCCATAATCTTAACTACGGCGGTGCAAATCGTCGCTTTTTTGCTGTTCGGAACCAGAAAAGGAGGCGAAAACAGTGAATGATACCGTCCACGGACACATGGTACAAGACCTGCTCCGCCACCGCTTCGGCAGTCACGATAACCTGATATGCAAATATTCATCCAAGTACCCTGTGCAGGCGGAACGCGAGTTCCAGCGGCTCACCAATGCCTACATCCGTATCTTGAACGAACTGCTGAAGGAGTATCTGCCGGAGATCAGGGACGCGGCCCGCGCAGAGCGTGAAGCTGGTCAGCGCCATGATGACGCTTCAGACCTGATTGCAAAGGTCAAAACGGTTTTCTCCAAGATGACCGTGGAGCTGGAGCGGCGCACCTCTATGTTTGGCCTGCGCAGCAAGATCGAGTCTATGGCAAAGCTCACGCGGAAGTTGAGCATCCGTGAGTGGAAGAAAGCCGTCAAGTCCACGCTGGGCATCGACCTGATGGATGACTACTACACTGGCGAGCTGTACAGAACGATGATGGAACGCTGGGTCGAGGATAACGTGGCGCTCATCAAGACCATCCCGCAGGAAAGTCTGGGGCGTATGCGCCAGATCGTGCTGGAGGGCTATCGGAACGGCGAAACCACGACGGCCATCGTCAAGCAGATTCAGCGGGCGTACAGCGTAGACCGGCGGCACGCCCAACTGCTTGCCCGCGACCAGATCGCCAAGCTGAACGGTGACATCACCCAGCAGCAACAGCAGGACGCAGGCGTGGTGGAGTACGTCTGGTCAACCTCTGGCGATAGCCGCGTCCGCCCAAGCCATGCTGCGCTGAACCACAAGCGGTTCCGCTGGGATGACCCGCCGGTGGTCGATGAAAAGACCGGGCGGCGCTGTCACCCCGGCAAAGACTACCAGTGCCGCTGCTGCGCACTGCCGGTCTTCAACATCAAAACCGTTGACCTGCCGGTCACGAAAGGGGGCGATGGCCGTGGATGAAACTATCCTGTAAGACCTGAGAGGGGAGTTGTTCAACATGGAAAACGATATGAAGGTTCAGCGCTTTGACAGCCTGCCGCTGGATGCCACCTATTTCACAGATGAGGGCTACCTTGTAGACCACCCCATCGTGACATCGGTGGGCATTTTTGTTTATCACAACCCGGACGGTTCCGAGCGCCGGGAGCTGCGGTTGCCTGAAGAAGTCTTTGCTGAAAAGAGCCTTGCGTCCTACAAGGGGAAGCCCATCATCGTAACGCATGATGCTGGCTACGTTGACACCGACAACGTGAAAGAGGAGAGCATCGGCACGATTTTGTCGGAGGGCTACCGGGACGGCGATGATGTCCGTGCAGAAATCATCATCCACGACACCGACAGCCTGAAGAAGTACAAAATGCGTGAGCTGTCCTGCGGCTACAACCTGCGTCTGGACGAAACGCCCGGTGTCTGGGAGGGGCAACCCTATGATGCCATTCAGCGGGACATCGAAATCAACCATCTTGCCCTTGTCGATAAGGCGAGGGCTGGTGAACAGGCCCGGCTCAACATTGATGGGCAGGGCCACGACTGCATGAAAGGAGAAAAACTGAACATGGAAAAAACCACCAAGAGAACCGACGGTGCGCCCACCCCGGAGGAGCTGGCCGCTGCTGTGGAGGCGTTCAAGAAACGCCGTGCAGAGCGTTCTGGCGCTGCGACCGATGGCGGCGCTGCCGCAGAGCCGATCGCTGCACCGGGCGTTGCCGACAATGACCCCGCTGCTGCTCAGGATAAGCCTGATGCCGTGCAGATGGTCAAGGACCGCCGTGACCGCCGCGATTCTGAAGGTGACCCCGCCGATATGCCCGGCGCAATGGGTGTGATCGCACAGCAGGATGAGGACATCGACACTCTGCTGGGCATTATCGACGTTCTGAAGGCCGCTGGCACGACCACTGACGGCGCTGAGGGCGGCTGCGGCAACACTCAGACCGATGGCGACGGCGAGGGCGCTGAAGGCAACGCTGATGAAGGCGGCGACACCGCACAGGATAAGAAAGGCCGCGCAGATTCCGACAATGACTTCCGTGAGCTGCTGTACGTTGTCCGTGTCGGCGACCGCCTGAACATGGATGGTCTGGAGGCAATGAGTGTCAAGGACGCCAAGAAGGCCGTTCTGGGCAAGCTGAAGCCCACCCTGCATCTGGACGGCAAGAGCGCCGCCTACGTCAACGCAGCGTTTGACATGGCCGTTTCCGAGATGAAGGAGCGCAAGGATACCAACTATCAGCGTTCCCAGATGATGCACGGCGATGGCAAGCCCCCTGTGAAGCAGACCAGCTCCGCTTCCGAGGCCCGCCAGCGCATGATCGACCGCAGAATGAAGAAGGAGGAAAAGTAAGATGGGTGTTCAGAAAACCTACGGCTATGCAACCAGCAAGGGCGTTGCAGGTGGCATCTACGATATGTTCCACTACCCGGTGGACTCCCGTTTCAATGAGGAGGCGACCGGCAAGCTGCATTTCGGTGTTGGTGTTGTCACCGGCAAGGTCCCGGGCAGCAGCGTTGCGCTTCCGACCAGCGCAAGCACTGCTGATAACTTCGAGGGTGTTGTCATCAACGGTTTCGACCGCCAGCAGGATTTGGAGGGGAAGCTCTACGTCCTGAACAACCAGAACGTCGGTGTCATGCGCCGTGGTCGCGTTTGGGTACGTCTGGCGACCGGCGCTGCACCCGCCTATGGTGATGCCCTGCACATGATCGTGGAAGGCGATGAGGCAGGCTGCTTCGCAAAGGAGGGCGGCATCGCAATTCCCGGTCGTTTCATCGGTGCGGCCAGCAATGGCGTTGCGCCGGTGGAGCTGTACGGCGTTCCTGCCGCGAGCGGCGCTGACGGTCACGCTGCATCCACCGACGATGCCAAGCCTACTGTCTGAGAGAAGGAGGACAAAATCAGATGAACACTAACCAGAAATCCATGAGATACGACCAGAACGACTACAACGCTCTGCTGCACTCCGAGATTCCGGCCGCTCTGGTCGAAATTCCGCAGATGAACTTCGATGATGCCAGCGATGCCTCCGTGTTCTTCGCCCGCGAGCTGGATTACGTCAAGTCTCAGTCCTACGATGTGGAGTACCCGGAGTTCACCGCGCTGAAGCTGTTCCCGATGTCCAGCGAAATCAACCCCGGTGCCGAGACTGTCACCTACTACAGCTACGATAAGACCGGCATGGCGAAGATTATCAGCAACTATGCCACCGACCTGCCCCGTGCTGATGTGAAGGGCAAGCCCACCACCGCCATCATCAAGTCTCTGGGTGACAGCTACGGCTACTCCGTTCAGGAAATGCGTGCCTCTGCTATGGCAGGCAAGTCGCTGGATGCCCGCAAGGCTGAGTCCGCCCGCTACCAGATCGACTACCTGAACAACAAGATCGCGTGGAACGGCGATGAGGAAACCGGCCTGCGCGGCGTTCTGTCCAAGGACAACGATGTGCCGCTGTACGTCCCTGCAACCGGCGCAAAGGGTTCTACCAAGTGGGCCGACAAGACCGAGGACGAGATTCTGGCCGACATCACCGGTATGCTGAAGCAGGTCGCCCGCACCACCAAGAAGGTGGAGAAGCCGGACACTCTGGCCCTGCCGTCCGAGGCGTATATCGAGATTCAGAACCGCCGCATCGAAAGCACCGCCACCACCGTGCTGAAGTATGTTCAGGATAATATCAAGGATATTGCCAGCATCGTCTCCTGCCCGGAGCTGGACCCCGACAGCGTGGACACCAACCCGTATGCGGCAGAAAGCGATGGCAAGGGCGTTGCACTGCTGTTCAAGAACGACCCCCGCAAGTTCACCATCGAGAACCCGCTGTCTTTCATGCAGTACCCTGTGCAGCCTGAAGGTCTGGAGATGGTCGTTCCCTGCGAGGCCCGCACCGCAGGCGCTATCATCTACTACCCCATGTCCATGCTGATTGCCACTGGCATCTGCTGATTCACCCGTGGAGCTGCCGTACGTTTGTGCGGCGGCTCCTATCTTTTTGTAAAGGAGCCATGATATGAAACTGAAGAATATCGGAAACAAAATCATCAGCATCGGCGCTACCGTGATCCTGCCGGGTGAAGCCAAGGAAGTCACCGGCTATGATGACAACGAGATCGTGAAGTTCTTCATCGGGCAGGGAAACCTGTCCGAGGTCAAGAGCCGCACTGCTGCGAAGGAGAAATAAGTCATGGAAGATGCCGTCAGAATTTTCAGGCTGGTTGCCACCGAGTTCGACGCGCTGAACGATGAGACCGTTGAGGCATGGCTGAACCTCACAGCGCCGCTCATCAGCAAGAAGGTGTTCGGGAAGCTGTATGACCAAGCCATCGCACTCCTGACGGCACATCGCCTGAAAATGGCCGGTTATGGCAACAACCAGTACGGAAGCGTAGGCGACGCTCTGCGCGTTGGAAGCTACACTGAAGGCGAAACGTCTGTCAGCTTCAACGTAAATCAGGGAACCAACCTGATGGCAGATGCCGAACTGGCGCTGACTCCCTATGGTCTGGAGTATTTGACGCTGCGGCGGCTGGTCGTGATCTCGATTCGTTCGGCGGGTGAATGCCGATGACTGGCGGGTGGGACCGGCTGACCCCAGAAGGGGAAAAGTTCTTCCGCCAAATTGATGAGCTTCAGGACAAGGAAGTTTTTGTTGGGTTCCAAGCGGGCAAGGTCACGGATGACCGGGGCGTTGATATGGCGCAAATCGCCATGTGGAACGAGCTGGGAACTTCGACCGCGCCGTCCCGGCCATTTCTGCGCAAGAGCGTTGATGAGAATGCTGACCCCATCAATGCCATGTGCGCACAGCAGCTAAAGGCTATTACTGCTGGCGGAACGGCCGAGCAAAGCCTGAAGCAAATTGGCGTATTCGGCGTGGGATTAGTTCAAGAGAAAATCGAGAGCGGCAGCTATGAACCGAACGCGCTCTCCACCATCCGCAAGAAGAAATCAGACAAACCGCTGATCGACACCGGCAGAATGCGGCAGTCCGTCAAATACGTCATTCGTAAGAAAGGAAGTGGTTGATATGGGGCTGGGCATTTTTCGCAGAGCATTTGTTGTGCGTCGCTTCGACGAGGAGAACATTGTCGATGGCTATGGGGTTTCCGGGTATAAAGACTTCATCACGTCCCTGAATGTTCAGCCGCTCTCCAAAGATGAGCTTCAGGCGCTCCCGGAAGGTGAGAACACCGTAAAGCGCATGAAGGCTTTCGGTGATCTCGTTTTCCATACCGCAGACCGCTCTGCCGGCCGCAGAGCCGACTGGCTTTTCTATCAGGGGCGGATGGACCCGGAAGGACACTGGTATGAATGTGTCAGCTCGCTGGGGTGGGACCACACGATGGTGGGTCACTGCCGCAGCGAGTTTGTTCAGGTTTCAGCAGCAGAGGCCAACCGTATGCCGCGCCCTGAAATCCGAGCAGATGGGAAAGGTGGGTATTGCTGCGTATGACGCTTTCTGAACTGAAGAAGCTGCTTGTGCAGCTCACCCAAACGTACTTTGCCGGAGCAACCGTGACGTATGCCAAGCAGAGTTTTGTAGCAAAGCCCGGCAGTCCGCTGGTCATGCTGACCACCGGCTCCGTCAACCGGTCGAGAAACCCGCCGGTCAAAATCATTGAAGGCACACCGGTAGCCTTTTATCCTGCATCTGTTCCTGTGCAGATTGATCTGTTCACGCATGGCAGGCAGGAAGAAGTGGCACCGGGCTTCACCCCCATTGCCGAAAACACGGCTGAAGATGATATGCTGGCCTTTGAGAGTTTCCTGAACTCCCCGTTCGTAACACAGTGGTGTCACCAGCATGACATCGCCATTGTCGTTCCTACGGCAGTTCAGGATTTGACCGATTTGGTGCATGATACCAACTACGAGTTCCGGGCAATGCTGGAAATCGCGGTTTATTTCACCATGACGGCCATCGGCATTACCGGAACGCTGGACATCGACAGCGTGAAGCATTCCGATGGCGAAGATGACATCCAAGCTGATGATGTCATCAACATTGAGCCGCAGGTAACCCCGACACCCAGCGGCGGCGGCAGTTCGGAGATGACTGCCCATGAGGGCGAATATTTCACGAATGCCGAGATAAATAACCGACCTGTAAAGGAGGAAAAAGATATATGAGCAATAGCCTCGATAGGATTTGTACCGTTGACATTTCGCTGGCGTCCCCCATCTCCAACGATGCCAACTTCGACAATATCCTGATTCTGGGTCCGGCCCCTGCAAATCCGACTGAAGATATGCCTGCCGTTGGCGTGTACAACAGTCTGGAGGAGCTGACGGCGCTGGGCATCATCGCCACCGGCGAACGCGCTGACCCTGTTGGCGTAGCTGCGCGGGTGGCTTTTTCGCAGTCTCCCAGACCCCACGAGGTCTATGTTGCCTTTATGGGCGACATCGTGGACAAAGAGAGCGAAAACGCTGCATTGCAGACCGTAAGCGCCGTTCTGGAGAACGCGCTGGCCGTCAATGGCTGGTACTGCATCTGCCCGGTCGGTCTGGCAGATGAAAAGGTCAAGGAAATCATCCAGTGGACCGAAACCCAGAACAAGCTGTGCGGCTACATCGACAAGGACCCGGATAAACCCATTGTGGATGCCGGCCTTTATCTGCGCAGCTTCCCGTTCTTCCCGAAAGAAACGGCAGACCAGTTGGAGAACGACATCCCGGCTGAGAACCTGTACGGCATGGCTGTAGCTGCGGCCGTCAAGGCGATGAACTACCACGCCGGTCAGGAAACGTGGGCGCTGATGCCGCTCTCGACCGTTTCTCCTTCAAAGCTGACCAGCACATTTATCAAGAAGTTGGAGGCTGCGAACTTCAACTATGTCATCACCGTGGCATCCAAGAACATCACGCAGGGCGGCAAGACCGGCGGCGGTGAGTGGATTGATGTTATCCGTTTCCGCGACTGGCTCCAGAACGATATGCAGGTTCGTGTCGTGAACCTGCTCATCGTCAACCCGAAGATTCCCTACACCGACAACGGCATCGGCCTTGTTGAGAACCAGATGCTTGCATCCCTGAAGGACGGCCAGAAGTACGGCGGCATTGCTCCTACGGAGTATGATGCAGACGGTAATGCTATTCCGGGCTACACCACGTCCGTGCCGCTGGCAGCAGACCTGACCAGCACCCAGAAGGCATCCCGTATCCTGAAGGACTGCAAGTTCTCTGCCCGCATTGCTGGTGCTATCCATGTGGTGGAAATCAAGGGTTGCCTGACCTACGAGAATCTGTAAGGGAGGGAAAGTAAATGTCCAGCAAGATCAAGACCTACAACCCGAAGGAAGTTATCGTCACCTGCGGTACGCACATTGTCACCGGCTATGCAGACGACAGCTTCATCAGCATTGAGCCGAACGGCGACGGTATCACCAAAAAGACCGGCTGTGACGGCGAAATTGCCCGTTCGATTTCGCCGGATAACACCTACAAGGTCAAGCTCACCCTGTTGCAGACCAGCGACAGCAACTCGTACTTCTCCGGCATGGTCGATCTCGACCGCGACACCGGCAACGGCCTGTTCCCGATTCTGATTAAGGACCTGAAGGGCGGTCTGGTGTTCAGCACGGAAGCTGCATGGTGCGTGAAGAAAGCTCCTGTCACTCGCGGCAAAGAGACCAACAACCGTGAGTGGGAGCTTGACACCGGCGACGCCACCATGAACGAGTAAGGAGGACACCGATGAATAACCTGAAGCAGCTCGAAACCCGCGAAGTAACCGTGGGTGAAAATATCTTCTACATCCGTCCGCTTCCGGCGTTTAAAGCAGCGAACATGACCGGCGAACTGGCAGCGCTCGTTCTGCCGCTCGTATCTGGCCTTGCACCGCTGCTGTCTGACGTGGATACGGAAAAGGAGGGTAACGGTCTGCTCGACATCAAGGTCGAAGATGCAGCTCCCGCGATTGCGGGGGCTTTCTCTTCGCTCGATGGCGATAAGGTCGAGAAAATCCTGAAGCACCTGCTGATCGCGGGCAGCAACATCTCGGTGGAGCAGCCGGGCGAAAAGGTGCGCCTGCTTACGGAAGACCTTGCCAACGAGGTGTTCTGCACCGATGTGCAGGATATGTTCATTCTGGCGTTTGAGGTCATCCGCACCAACTACAACGGTTTTTTCAAGAAGCTCGGCGACCGATTTGGCAAAGTCGCCGAGTGGGCGGAGAGGACGATGGCTCAGGCCCGGAGCGCTACGGCGACCTCGACCTCAGCGGTTTCACAGAGCTTGAGCTGAGAATGTATATCCTCATCAAGGCCCGGCTGGCATCCATGTGGGAGCTGAAGAACTGCTATACACTGGACGAAGCTCTGAAGCTCTATGCACTGTACCGCATGGAGCAGGACGTGGAAGCCGGCCGAGTAGAGGATATGGCTAAGGAGGTGAGCTGACCGGTATGACCATACGAGACATCGGTATCCTGTTTGGCTACAAAGTCGATCAAGCCTCCGAGCAGAAGGTAGAGGGCAGCATCAAGTCGCTGAAGTCGATGGCCTCCAAAGTTCTCGGCGCGGTCGGTATTACGCTGTCCGTCGCGGGCATCAAGAGCGCCATTGATGGCTGCGTTGAGGTGGCATCCTCCATTGAAGAGATGCAGAACAAGTTCGATGTTGTCTTCGGCGATATGCGGAATGAAGTCGATAAATGGGCGCAGGAATACTCCGATGCTATTGGCCGCAACAAAAACGACATCAAGACCTACCTTGCCGATCAGCAGAACTTGCTGGTCGGCTTTGGCATGACCCGCCAAGCTGGCGCTGAAATGGCCGAGCAGATGACCTCGCTGGCCCTCGACCTTGCCTCGTTTGGTAACATGGACGAAACAGCGTCCGTAAACGCCATGACGAAGGCTGTCATGGGCGAGTCTGAAGCCGCCAAGACGCTGGGTGCGGTCCTGAACGACAGCACCAGAGCGCAGGCGATGGCTACGCTGGGGCTAAAGGGAACCTACGATAAGTTGGACCAGCTCACGAAGATGCAGGTCAACTATCAGGCCATCCTCCAGCAAAGTCCGGATGCCATTGGCGACTGCCAGCGCAGTCTCGACAGCTACGAAAGCACCAAAAAGCGGTACATCGCCAAGCTGAAGGAAATCAAAACGATAGTCGGCCAGTTCTTCCTGCCGACCTATCAGAAGATTCTGAGCATTGGAGCAAAGGGTCTGACGATGATTCGTGACTGGCTCCAGAAGCTCACAAACCTTACAGATAGGCTGGGCGGCTCACAGCGTGTCCTTGCTATTCTGACCGCTGCGTTCACTGCCATGCTCGTGGCGATGAACCTCAAGAAAATCGGAGCGGCCATAAACGGCTTTACGAAGCTGGCGCGGGCAATAGGGCTGGGCCACGGAAAGGCGCTGGCCTTTTTTGCGGTCTTCCTGTTGCTGGCCCTCGTGATTGAGGACTTCATCTCGTTCATGCGGGGCGACAAAAGCCTGCTCGGAACCATGCTCGAACGAGCTGGCGTAGACTGCGAAAAGCTGCGCCAGAACATCGTCGGAGTATGGACGAAGATCAAGCAGGCCATCGGCTACATCGGCGAAGGCATACGTAATGTGGTTGTCCCCATATTTGAGGGCATCCGAACTGCAGCGGTGGTGGCGTTTGAGGAGATACAGCAAGCCGTAGCCAAGGTAGCCCCCGGTATCGCTCAGTTCTTCAAGGAATTGTCGAGCGGGAAGGTTGATAAGAAAAAATGGACAGACATCGGTGAATCCATCGGCAGAATTGCCGTGGGCGTGGTGGCTGTCATAGCCGCTGTTAAGGGCATCTCAGCTATCTTTGGCGTGATTACAACCGTTATTTCTGTTGTGAAAGCGGTCATTTCCGTTATTAAGCTGGCCTTTGTTGTTGTAAAGAGCATCATCACCGTTATCAAGGTGGTCGGTGCGGTAATCTCTGTTCTTGCCAGCGCCTTCGGCCCGGTCATTCTGGCAATCGCCGCTGCAATCGCAATCGGCGTTTTGCTGTGGAAGAACTGGGACAAGATTCGTGAGGCAGCAGGCAATCTGCTGGAAGGCATCAAGACTACGATTGGCAACGTCCGCGATGCCATTGTGACAGGCATCCAAGCGGCCATCGACTGGATAACATCTCTCCCGGCTGAAGCTCTGAAGTGGGGCTCCGACATCATCGACGGCATCGTATCAGGCATCCAGTCTGCGGTAGGTCGTGTAGGCGAGGCTGTAAAAGGCGTAGCCGATAAGATCAAGTCGTTCCTCGGCTTCTCGGAGCCGGAGGATGGCCCCCTGAGCGACTTCCACACCTATATGCCGGACATGATCGACCTGATGGCATCGGGCATCACTTCCGGCAAGAAGAAGGTGAAGGATGCACTGGAAGGTATGACCGGCGAAATGTCGGTCATTGCCAAGGCCAATGTGGTTTCCAAAGCTACCGGGCGGGGCGCAACCGGCGGCACGACTGGTGGGCGCACTGTGACCCAGAACGTAAACATCAACAACCAGTTCAACGGCGACCGTGCCGGGCAGCAAAAGAGTTCTGAGGCTATGGATAAGGCCGCAGGCGATGCTACCGGCGAGATGGCCCGTGCGCTGGCATTTGCAAAGTAGGTGAGAGTACATGGCAAGAGCAAAACAGCCCGTCAGCGTCGATGACATCGAGTTTGATGCCCTGATCGACTCCGAAGAAGGCTATGAAGCGGATGTGCCTGAGTACCCGACCGAAAAGGGCTTCAGTGTAAGCGACACCATCGTGCTGAAAGCCGACACCCTGAACATGACGCTCTATGTGACCGATACACCGGTGACATGGCGGGAACGTACAGGCTCCGGCCCCGGAAAAACGGAGGGCGTTGTTCGTCGGCTGAAGGACCTGTATTTCGCCAAGAAGATTCTCGAAGTCACGACCACTGACTGCGTGTATTCCAACATGGTGATTACAAGCATGAACATCAAGAAGTCTGTGGAGGTCGGCTACGCCCGTGAGATTCCGATAGCCTTCAAGAAGATCGAGGTGACGGAAACAGCCACCGCAGAAATCCCGGCCAGCTACGGCAAGTCGGGCAAAACAGCAAAAGCCGCTGGAAAAGCAAGCACCACCGCCGCAAGTACGGCAGAAAGCAGCTCGTCCGGCGGCTCCTCTGCATCAGGTTCTTCGTCCAGCTCTAGCAGAGGTTCCGTTCTCTATAACGCTGCCAGCAGTTTCGGCTTGCTGGGATAAGGAGGGCGTTCGTGGACTACTTCGTCATCGAAGTCCCGGACATGAACGACAGCGTTGTCAAAGTTTCCCTCCAAAGCAGGCTGTATCAACTGCGATTCACATGGAATGACACCGGCGGCTACTGGATGCTCGGAGTGATGGATTCACTCGGAACGCCACTGCTGCTCGGTGTCAAGATGGTCCCGCAGTTTCCGCTCAACCTGCTGTTCGGCCGGGATGATATGCCCAGCGGCATCTTCGCTGTCCTGACCGAAAAGGAGAGCGTCGGTCGGCAGGATTTTGCCGATGGGACGGCTCGTTTTGTGTTTGTCCCGGCATGATGCTGGAACAAATCATCCAGTAAAATCAATTCTCATTTTGAACAAATCTTCGATGGCGGGTTTGACAATTCGCTCTCAGAAGGTTCCAGACAAATTTCCATATACTTTTACTGGTAAAGTCCGGGTTTAATCAGAGGCTTTTCAGAGGTTTTGGGATGAATGTCGCTCAAAATCGCCGATTTTACACAGAATCCGTTGGATTGTCCGCCGGACAGTCCTCGGACTGACCAAAACGGGAAACTTTCGCAAAACGCTCATATCATTGGTCACTTTCATTGCATTACCAGAACGGTAAGTTAGAATGAAGATGTGAACCGGGCAAACAAAAAAAGAACCAGCGGCTCGCCCTCACAAAGCACCGCTGGTTCCTATCTCATGCCCGGAACGATACGAAGAAGTTCCGTTGATACGATTATATCATACCAGCGGATTTCTTGCAAGACAAAGGAGTGTGCTGATATGAGTGCTATGGACCTTGAGCGTGAGGTCATCCGTATGGGCGATGTCGGTGTCGCTATCGACATGGTGGACAGCAACCTTGCAGATGGCAAGCTGGAGCAGGCGGAACGCGCCGTTGTGATTCTCCGGGAAATCTTCAATGCCCGCAACAAAGGGCTGCGGAGCTGCTTCTATGGAGGTGAACGGAATGCGTGACAACTGCGTGATTTTCACCACGCCGGCACAGCAAGAACCGACGGAACCTCCCCAAAGTCTCAAGCAGGAACCTGAAGCCTTTAAGCGAGAACCGATACAAGCAGGTGGAGGGGCGCTCATTGAGCGTCTGGACAATATCATTTTGGAATGCGTTTTGCTGAAGAAGGAACTCAGCAAGGCGAAGTAAGAGGAAACCTTCAGGGCTGCGGAAACGCGGCCTTTTTTGTTGCCATCGAAAGGGGAGAATGCCGTGAAGAATTTCGACAGGCAGTACCGGCTGGCGGCGGGCAAGGCAGGCTCGACCGGGTTTGAAATTGGCAGCGGCAAGCGACCGCTGCACGTTTCGTTTTCGGTAGAGAAGGCCGACACCAACAGCCAGAATACGGCCAAAGTGACTATCTGGAATCTGAGCGACGAACACCTTGCAGAGCTGAGCAAAAACGACTGCGTGGTCGTACTCCATGCAGGGTATGGCGATACACGTCCGCTCATCTTCACCGGCGTGGTCACATTTGCCACGACAAAGGCTGACGGAGCAGACAGGTCAACGGAGATCGAGCTGGTGGATAACCGCATTGAAGTCCGCGACACTTACGTTTCCGTCAGTTATTCCGGGGCTGTGAACTGCAAGACCCTGATTCAGGACACCGCAGATCAGATGGGCGTGACGGTATCTTTCTCCTACAACGCAGAGTTCAAGGACATCCCCAATGGATACAGCTACGTTGGCCCAGCCAGAAATGTGTTGACGAAAGCCTGTGAAACCAGCGGGCTGGTCTGGAGCATCAACAACGGCGTCTTGCAGGTCAAAAAGCCGGGAGATACGATGAACCGCGAGGCGTATGAGCTTTCGGCAGAAAAGGGCCTGCTGGGCCTCCCAAAGCGTGTCCAAATCTCCAATGAGGACAAGGGATACAGCTACGGCTGGGACGTGGAGTACCTGATGAACGCCGCAATCGGGCTGGACGATTATGTGTACCTGAACAGCAAAGTAGTCAAGGGTTATTTCCGGGTCTACTCGGTGCGGATTGAGGGAGACAACATGGAAGGTTCGTGGAGCTGCACAGCCCGCCTGCTGGAGGTGAAACAAGAATGATGCAGGAGCTTGTTAACCAGATCAATAAAAGCGCCCGCAGCGCGACGGAGGATATGCACACGGCACTGCCGGGCGAGATAAAAAGCTACGACCCGACCAAGGGTGTTGCCACTGTTCTGCCAAAGGCAAAGTTCGCAAAGCCGGATGGCAGCACGATGGACTTCCCAGAAATCTCAGGAGTCCCGGTCATGTTCCCGCAGAGCAAAAACGTCACCATTGCATGGCCCATCAAGAAAGGCGATGGATGCCTGCTGGTTTTCAGTGAACAGGCGCTCGATTACTGGATGTACGGCAAGGAAACTGACACCAAGCTGAAGTTCGACTTGACCAACGCCATTGCCATTCCAAACCTCACATCTGGCGGCAACAGCACTATGAAGCTCGCCTGCGATGAGGATGCCGTGGCGATTGCGGCGGGCGACACCACCGTCAAGATTACGCCCAGCACTGTGCAGGCCAAAGTTGGCGGAACCGTTCTGACGGTATCGCCTGATGGCGTTACCATTGAAGGCAAACTCACGGTCAAGGGCGGCATTGTTGCCCGGGATGATGTTAAAGCGTCCAACGGCAGCATCAGCCTTGCAAACCACACCCACAATGGCGACAGCGGCGGCATGACGGGCAAGCCGCAGTAAAGGAGGGAAAAGCGTGATAGACCTGAAGCTCGATGCCACCGGGGACTTAGAACTCTCGGCGGCAGGCGACATTTCAGCTACGGACAGCATCGTACAGGCTGTCCGTATTCGTTTGCTCTGGTTCTTTGGAGAGTGGCGGCTGATGCCTTCGCTCGGCTTTCCGTACTTTGAGAACCTGCTGGTCAAAAATCCGAACGAGTCCAAACTCCGGCATCTTATCCGGGAAACCGTGATGTCTGTCGATGGAGTGACGGATGTATCGGAAATCCTGTTCAACATCGACAAGAAAAGCCGTAGGGCATCCGTGGAGATCACGTTCAACACGGATGAGGACAGCTTTAGAGAGGAGGTCAAAATCCCGTGGCAAAATATGGCCTGACCCCGCAGGGGCCAAATCCGAAACGCCTTGATGTCATCCTTGAGGATATGCACAGCAAGATGACAGACCGCCTCGGCGTAAATACCCGGCAGAACCCGCAGTCTTTGCTGAATCACATTCTGACCAACGTCGCAGATGAGATTGCAGAACTGTGGGAATTTGGCGTAGATGTGTACCACTCGCAGTACACGTCCAGCGCAACCGGCGTAAGTCTGGACTATGCAGCACAGTTTGGTGGCTCCACCCGTGAAATGGCGGCGAAATCCTATTACAGCATCCTCTGCACGGGTTTGGACGGAACAACCATTCCGGCAGGAACGGTGATTGCATCCGACACAAACCCTGCAACAAGTTTGACGACCACCGTAGATGCAGCCATCACAAGGTCGGCGTTCAACAAGGCCACCGTCATCCTTGCATCACCGGCGGCTACAACGGCCCTTGGGGTGGCTCTTAACGGAAACCTATACACCATCACCCCTGACCCCAAACAAAGCACCAGCGAAGCCCTAGAGGCTCTGGGAACAGCCATCACGGATAAGGACTTCCATGTGACGGTCATCAACGACACCATCGTGATCGAGGCGGTTGATGAAACCAGCTCCAATACGCTGGTCCTGTCAGAAAACCTGACCACTGCTTCTGTGGGCAGCATCGTCACATTTGAGACTGCCGAGCCGGGCGACATCTTCATTCCGAACGGCGTAATCACGAAGATCACGAAAGCTGTTCCGGGTATGGAGTCCGTGGTCAACGTGGGAAGCTATGTTGCCGGTCAGCTCGCAGAGAGTGATGTGGAGTTCAGAAAGTCCTACACGAGCAAAATCTACAACCGCTCGTCTGCCATGCTGGAAAGCATCAAGAGCGCCATCCTGAAGAATGTGCAGGGTGTGGTGAGCGTAGCTCCCTATGAAAACTGCACAAATGAAGTCGATTCTGCCGGCCGGTGGCCGCACAGCATCGAAGTTGTGGTCGAGGGCGGCGACGCAACGGAAATTGCCCAGCAAATCCTGAACACAAAGGCAGGCGGCATCAATACTTTCGGCAGCGTAGAAACCACCCTGCACGGCGTTTACGGCGAAGACATCGTGGTGCGCTTCAACCGGCCGACGTATGTCAAGGTCTGGTTCAAGGTTGGCGTCACTCTGAGTCCGAACACAAATCCGCCTACCAACTATGTCGAGCTTGTCAAAGAGCAGATTCTGGAGAAAATGAGCGCACTGGGGGCGGGCGAGAACGTCATCCCGCAGAAGTTCAACCTTCAGGTGTCTGGCATCGACTACATCGACGTATGGTTGTTTGCAACACCGAATGACGGCGATATGCCCACTGGCTACACCCAGCGCAGCGTGTCCATCTCGGCGCGAGAGCGGGCTGTTACCGATGAGAACAGGATTGAGGTGGTTATGGATGGTTGATTACGTCCAGAAGCTCCGGGGTGATCTTGTGGAGCAGTTCAAGGGCAAGCCGGTCATCGACGCGCTCATGGAGGCCGTTGGTGATGAGCTGAACGAGGTTCGACAGTTCTACGAAGACCTGCGCGGCAAGCGGAATATCCAGACCGCAGTTGGGAAGCAGCTTGATGGCATCGGCGACAATGCGGTTCTGACCCGCCTTGAAGCCGGTGTTTTGGCCTGCGCCAAAGAATCTGTGTATGTACTGGATGATGATGCCTACCGGACGTACCTGATATACAAAATCTGGAAGAACACCAACAACTGCACCTACTATGACATCATCCAGGCGTTCAAAATGTTCTGGGACAAGCCCCTGCATTACCGCGAGGACCCGGCCATCCCGGCCACCATGATTTTTGAAACAGATGCCCTGACACCGGAGGCTGACGTTTCAAAACTGCTGAACGCTCCGTTCATCAAGGCGGCGGGTGTGGCAATTCTGGTGGTTGCGAACACCGAGGCTCCTGAAATGGTCGCAGATGTGCCGGTCGAGGGCATTCTGGGCCGGGGCTATACGACAACGACCCTGCCGGAGATTGAAACCGGCGAAGCATTCATCGACACTGTGCTGCCGGTCCCGGCTGCACAGAACATCACGCAGACAAAACTGCCTGAACTTGAGGAGGATGAGTTATGAGCTACTATGGCTTTGTTGTTACTGACAGCGGCCGAGAGCTGATTGCCAAGCTGGTTGCCGGGCAGCAGCTCCCGATTTCCAAGATTATGGTGGGCAGCGGCACTATCCCGGATGATGTGAAGCCGGCCACGATGACCGCGCTGGTAGAGCCGGTGGCCGCTGGCACATCGACCGCGCCGGTCTATGATGGAGCCAGCGTCCGCATGATCGTGGAGTACCGCTCCGACCTGAACGGCGGTCTTGACCACGGATTTTGGCTCCGGGAGTTCGGCGTGTTCGCATTTGACCCGGACAAGGGCGAAGTCCTCATCTACTATGGCACGCTGGGTGACTACCCGCAGTACGTCAGCGCTGCATCCAATACCGGCGTGGATGTCCGCCGATTCCCGGTGTGCATCGTCATCGGCGAGGGGCTGGGAGTCACCGTAGACTACAAATGCGAGGCGTGGATGACGGCGGAAGATGTGGAGCGGTATTGCTCGGTCACGATGCTCCCGGCATTCCTGAAGGAAGCGCAGAAGCTCGTGGATGCCCACAACGACGATGAGGAGGCCCACCACTCCATCCAGAACAGCATCTCCGACGTGTCCGCCCGGCTGGCTCTGCTGGAGCTGATGTTCAATACCTCCGTCACCGGCAATCCGTTCACGGTCACATTTGAGACGCTGGACGGCACGGTAGTAGAGGGCGTCTGGAACACCACGGCAAAGAGGATCGAGTTCTGATGGAACGGATGTTTTTTTCGCGATCACCTCCGGACAGCTTGCGGAAAGAGTTTTTAACTGATAAAGGAGATTTTTTCTATGGCTTATGTGACCTTGAGTTCCAAAGCAATCGGCAGCACCATCAAGCTGAAAGTAAATGGTTCTGCCAAAGATTTCATCGTCGTCCATCAGGGCAAGCCGTCCAGCGTCTATGACGATAGCTGCAACGGCACATGGGTGCTGATGAAGGACATCTATACCACCAGAAACTTCGGCGGCAACAATTCCTATAAGGATTCCAGCATTCATGCCTACCTGAACGGAACCTTCTATAACCTGATTGATTCCGACATCCGTGCTGCCATCAAGCAGGTCAAGATTCCGTACCAGAACGGCACCACCATTAACGGAAGCCTTGCCACCGGCGCAAATGGTCTTTCCACCAAAGCATTCCTGCTGTCTGGCTATGAAGTTGGCTGGACGACCGAAGACTATTTTCTTCGAGACGGTGCAAAGCTTGACTACTTTGAAAGCGGCTCTGGCGGCAACAGCAAGCGCGTCGCATACAACGGCAGCAGCGCTGACGACTGGTGGCTGCGCACTCCGCGCCCCAGCTGCACCCGATACACCTTTTGCGTCACCTCGGACGGCTCTAACCGCAACAAGGACTGCAGCTATTCCGACGGTGTTCGCCCCGCTTTGATTTTGTCCTCTACTCTTTTGGTGTCTGACGATGGCACGGTCTCGACTAATACCGCACCCTCGACTCCGGGGAGCATTTCCGTCCCTTGGTCCATCATGGGCGGCACGAACATTTCGATCTCGTGGGCAAAAAGCTCTGATGCTGATAGCAATCTCGACGGCTACAAGGTAGAGCGTTCGACCAACGGCGGCAGTTCGTGGAGTCGGATTTATCAGGGTACGGCCACCAGCACCACGAACAACGTCGCCTTCGGCACCACGTCCGTGATGTACCGCGTCAAGGCATACGACACCGAGGGTCTGGAGTCTGGCTGGCGCACCAGTTCGCAGGTAACGGTGGTCAACAACAACGCCCCGTCTGCGCCGCCGTCCATCGCGGTGCCGAAGGATGTCAAGGGCGGCAGCACGCTGGTGATCTCGTGGACTGCGGCCAGTGACAGCGATGGCAACCTGAGCGGCTACATTCTGGAGCGCAGCACCGATGGTGGCTTCGCCTACATGCAGGTGTACAAGGGCGACGCGCTGACCTACACCGACACCATCACCAAGGGCTGGTCCACCGTGATGTACCGTGTCAAGGCGTATGACAGCTATGACGCTCAGTCCGGCTACACCACGTCCACCAAGCGCACGGTCGATAACAACACCGCGCCGACCATCACGACCTCCAGCGCAGCCAACCTCGGCACGAAGTCCAGCGGCTTCACCATCTCGTACTCCGTGGATGATGAGGACGCGGTGGACACCCTGACTGTCACCGAAAAGCTGGACGGCACGACCAAGCGCACCTACACCGCGACCCGCAAGACCACCAATAGCTTCGCCGTCACCGGTGAATATTTCCAGAAAATTACGAACGGCAGTCATACCATGACCGTTACCGTGACCGATGGCAAGGCCACCGTCACCAAGACGTTCACCTTTACGAAAGCCGTCACCGCCGCCAGCATCACGCTGGCGAAGCCGATGGAGGCAGATGCCCAGATCACGCTCTGCGCCATCACCGTCGGCGGTCTGATTCCCGCCGATGCCGTGTTCAAGGTGGAGGTCACGAACAACGGCAAGGACAGTTCGCCGGTATGGGAGGACGTCACCACCGAGGCCCGGAATGGCCGGAACCATTTGTTCACGAACCAGACCGCGGCCAACGGCTTTGCATTCAATTTCCGCGTCACCGCAGAGCGCGGCGCAAGCGGCGAGAGCGGTTATATCGCTTCGATTCAGGGAGGTTTCCAGTAATGGGTTTGCACAGAGTAAGAGTCGATTCTGTAGCCAAGTTGCAGAAGAAGAAAACGATGGCGGAATTGCAGGAGGAGAATGAAACCCTGAAAACCAAGGTTTCATCTCTGGAATCCAACCTCGATAATACCCAGATGGCGCTGTGCGACGTGTACGAACAGCTCATCGCGGTCACATCCGCCGCAGATAAGGAGGCGTAATCATGGCAGAAGTCTATGCTAACCTCATCCGCCGGGGGCGGAAAACCATCGAGCAGGTGCCTGAGCACCTGCGGGAAAAAGTCAAGGCCATTCTCGCGGCGGACGGCAACGCATGAGCTGCCTGCGGGAATTTGCCTTAAAAATATTGCTGAGAAAGGAGAAAGGCATCATGGCAGTCATCTATGCAACCCTCATTGTGAAGGGCAAGAAGACCCTCGATCAGGTTCCGGCGCTGATTCGGAAGCAGGTTGAGGAAATCCTGAAGGACCTCGAAGTCGAGGTCGAGTGATCGCGCAGGGGAGTCGGGAGAACCGGCTCCCCTCATTTTTGTATGACGAAGGAGAGGAGGTTCAGATGGACCAGCCTATTACGCGAGCCGAGCATGAGGAGTTCAAGCGTCGGCTCGAAGAGGAAAATGCCCGTCAGGACAGACGAATCGCCTTGCTGGAGGAAAGCGTAAGCAAAATGGGTGCACTGTCCACTTCGGTCGAGAAGCTGGCCTTGAGCATGGAAAGCATGGTGAAGGAGCAGGAAAAACAGGGCAGGCGGCTGGAAACACTGGAAGACCATGATGGCGAAATGTGGCGCAAAGCTGTTGGGTATGTCGTGAGCGCTGTCATTGGCGCTTTTGTCGGCTTCTTGTTTACCCAAATCGGCTTTTAGGAGGTGTGCAAGTTGAGCATCATTACGTTCCAGCGCGGGGATAAGACCGCGCTCACCAAGAACTTTACCAAGTCCGAGTTCGAGTGTCCCTGCGGCTGCGGAAAGCAGTCGGTGGACACGGAGCTGGCCGAAAAGCTCCAGCTCATCCGGGACAAGGTGAACCGCCCGCTGAAGATCACGTCTGGCTACCGCTGCATCACGCACAACGCCAGCAAGGCCGTGGGCGGAAGCCCGAACTCCAAGCACCGCTACGGCATGGCAGCGGACTGGAGGACGGAGAATCGGAGTATCAACCCTGTGGCACTGGGCATCCTTGCTCAAGCCGTGGGGTTCGGCGGCATCGGCATCTACTGGCACAGCCGTGGGGCTTTTGTTCACGCCGACACCCGTGGCACAAAAGCGACGTGGCTCTGCACCACGCCGGGAAAGTACCCCAGCACGACCTACAACAAGTTCGTGCTTCCCACCATCCGCCGGGGCTGCACTGGGGACGCGAACCGCAGTGCGACGATCATGCTCCAGAAGCTCCTGAAGCTGAAGGCTGATGGCCTGTTCGGAGAGGGGACGGAAAATGCCCTGATGAGGGCGCAGGAGGCGCATGGCCTGACCGTGGACGGAATCTGCGGCCCTGCATCGTGGAAGGCGCTGTCTGGCGCTGACAAGTACCTGTGAGAGGAGATAGGCTCTATGACGAATAGCAAAGTGTCCATCGCTACGCTGGCCCGCACGGCCGCTCTGGCGTTCGCTCTGGCAAATCAGGTTTCGAGCGCAGCCGGGAAGCCCCTGCTGCCCATCGAAAGTTCGGAGGTGGAACAGTTCGTGACCACCGGCCTGACCATTGCCACCAGCGTTGCTGCATGGTGGAAGAACAACAGTTTTACCGCCGCCGCCATCGAAGGTGATAAGCGGATGAACAGCCTGAAGAATCAGGTTCACTGAATGAAAGGAGTAACCGAATATGAATGAGTTTACGAGAAACCTGCTGTACATCGCCCTGCTGGTCTGCGTCCCCATCGTGACCGCCTGCATCCAGAAAGGCATTGCCGTGTTCATCGAGTTCATCGCGGCAAAGACCAACGACATCAAGGTGCAGCGCCTCGTCCGCGAAATCGGCAGTGCGGTGTCCGATGCCGTGGCCGCGATGAACCAGAGATACGTCAACGACCTCAAAACCGCCGGGACGTTCAATGAGGCGGAACAGAAGAAAGCCCTGATGCGGGCCGTGTCTGCTGCCCTGAAAAGTATGAGCAGCGACGCGCAGGACTACATCAAGAGCAACTTCGGCGATACGACCCAGTACCTCGAAAATCGTATTGAGGCCCAGATCGACGCCAACCACGTCGCCGCCAAGCAGGCCGCTGTCCAGAATACGCTGAATCTGGGCTGAATCAGCGCAAAGTCAGCGTAAAATGATAATCCCCCGTATTTGACCCATAATAAGGCAAATATGGGGGATTTTTTGTTGTTAGTGTCTAAAATATGTGCTATAATGGTCTTGAAAGCACCATAGTATATCGGTATGATTATAGAACTGTTAAGTCGGTGGCATGTATGAAGAATGTAACCCTGCTTGAGCGGCAATTGCAGAATGCGATATCTGCTAAAGCGCATATCCCTGTTTTCTTTCCGGATGGAAAATCCTGTATATTTTATGGAAATCAGCAGGTGTTGACAGTCGATACGGTCTCCGAACTCATCGCGGGGCTTTTTCTCACCGTTCACAGCAACAGCCAGCTTTCATCAATTATAATTGCATTTCCGAACGGCGTGTTCGACGAAAAATTCACATACGTTTTGTTAGAGTGTTACCTAGAACATATCATTGCTGACCACGGTATATCTGTACAATTGCTTTACAATAAGAAAGAAACGAATATTTTTACCGATGGCATCGGACAGTCGCCCCTATGTGCCCTAGAGAAATCCACACAGTCTAGCATGGATTTTGTCCGTCAATTTAGATTTGGCGTTGGCAAGAATTACTATCGTAGGCTTTTTTTAGCAAATGAAAATTCTGACGAAACATTGTCGTCGGCAATTACAACGTTGTGTTTGTTCTTTGAGGGGCTTGGAATTACAAAGACTCGCAGCGACTTGCTTTCTGAAGTTGCTGTAGAACTTGTTGGAAATGCGCTTGAGCATAGTTGCTCAGATTGTTTTCTTGATATTGATGTGACGCCACGCGACTATGTTCGCCGGAGTAATCCAACTGGCCCAAAGTATTACGGCGTAAATATTTGCGTTGTTAATTTTTCGCCGACCTTGCTTTCGTCTCAAATACAATCAAAGCTATGTGTCAACCCCGAGTTGCGCGATAAGAGTGACAGCGCCCGGTATTGGCGATTGCGTAAAATCTATATGTATCACAGACGGTTTTTCAGGGAAAACTATGGCGATGACGAATTTTTCATGTTAAGCGCTTTCCAAGATCGCATATCCGGCAGACCGAACGAATATCTTACCGGCGGAACTGGACTTCCGACCTTGATAAAATGGCTTGAGACTCAGGCCGATAGCAACAACTGTTATGTGCTTTCGGGACGACGAAAGATGCAATTCTTACAGCCGCTTTTGGAGTATGATGCAGAACATTGGATTGGAATGAATCAGGAGCATGACTTCCAGCATTGTGCTCCGGATAAGAATGTTTTTTTGCCATTTCCGATCTACTTTCCCGGAACTGCATACAACTTGAATTTCGTTATGGAGACGGAGGACAGACTATGACTGAACAAAAGGTTGCTCTCGAAATAAGGGATAGGAGCTTAACAAAACTCGCCGGAAACAGCTATGGCCGAAAGTTATTCAGCGAGCAGGTTGATGGAAAAATCGACCTTGAACAGCCGTTTGTAATTGAATTCCCAGAGCAAATCGATTATCTGGCATCTTCCTTTATTCAGGGCTTTTTTGGAAAAATTTATACTGAAATCGGGCGAGAGGGAATGGAAAAAAATTTCGACATTATCGCTCCCAAAATTGACAATCCCAAAAAAGCTATCCTCGATCGGTTGATGCTTATGTAAAGGACGGTGCAGTAAGTGATTGACGTTATTTCTGCTGTTTTGTCTCTTTTTGCAATCGTAGTATCCATCTATGCTGCGTTTACAGCGAATAAATCGGCTGCTGCTGCGATTCGCTCTAGTAATTGCGGTGTTATTTTTGATGACTACCTCATCAAGAAAATTCCGCAGGCCAGAACGACACTTAGGTTTGATGATAAAGGCATTTTGTGCAATGGAAACAATCTCTGTGATACCTTGGCTGACATGAGTATGGCTGCACTCTTTTACAGGTACGACGATAAAATATTTTTTGATAAGCTGGTAAAGGAATGCAGCTCGCTTGAAGATTTGATTGTCGAAGCAGGAAATAAGCCAAAGCGATTTGAAGACAATCAGCATGAATTCTGGCAAGCGGTTCAAAAATCCTTGGAATCAATTTACCGGCTTATCGATAAAAAGCGAGTCGGTGGCAAATTATAAATCCTACATAGAAAATCCCCTGTTGGCAATGAAAGCTAGCAGGGGATTTTTTTGTTTGCGGCGAAAATCCGGTGGAACAACTCCATCAGAAAAATCAATTCTCAAAATAGCCAAATTTTGCTATGTACTTTTGACAAATCCTTCCCAGAGGGTTCCAGACGTTTCCCAATACACTTTTACCCGTAACCAAAATGCAAATTCAGAGGTTTTCCAGAGGCCACCAGCGGCTTGGCATCAAATAGCCAGTGGATATAAAAAATATTTTGAAAAAATTAAAAAACAGATTGACTTACCAGTTGGGTAAGTTATAATGATACTAAGATAAATTACCAAAAAGGTAAGTTATCTACAATTACCAGCATCTGGCTGGTAAGTTGGAAGCACGAGCAGGAGGTGTAACAAAATGAAAGGCGAGTACAGCATGACCGCTTTGGAAGCCAGCCGCTTGATCGACTGGCTGAAAGCTCACGGTCACACGGACGAGGAAGCGACGCAGTGCATTAAGTGCATTGCTGGAGTCCTCGACCCCGCAACCGGCGAATCTAAGAAACAGTAAAGGCTAGGTTCCCCACTTAGTTTGCAGACGGGTGGGAACCTAGCCAACCGGAACGGGATGGGACCTGCCCCATCTCGTTTCGATTTTATCAGTATGGCAGGGGAAAGTCAAGAGGTTTAGAACTATGTATGATCTGCGTGAACACAAGGAACTGATTAGCCGGTTGGTTTCCGAGGCCAACCAGAACGACCCCAACTGGGAGTGGTCGGTCAGACGCCTCAGCAAGAACGTGGCCTACATCTTCTGGGGTTACCTCGAATACTGCGATGAAGCGGAGTTGTCGTTTTCAATCAAGCTCGGCGAAGCCGATGGCAGATGCTGGGTTGAGGCTCGTAACGAGCACGGCTGGATACTTGAAAGTGAGATTGTAGCTGACAAGAACCTTCCATTCCTGAACTGCCCGATTGACAAGGCCATCGAGAAGATGGTTCGCTGCATCGTCAACACCGCTCATGCCTGCTACTGAGAGCATTGCCCGTCAGTATGCGGCGGACATTGGCTTTGCGGTAGTCGGCGAGCTGACCCGCAAGCCAGAGTGGGACGGCGTAGCCAGCGGCCCGGAAATTGGGCTGTCTGGCTATTGCCGAGTCTGGGTGGATGAGGGCGGCAACGCCTACTACGTTCACGGTAAGGAATGCGCCATCATCGACCCGGAAGGCATGGTCTACTGAACGCCGGTAAACTCCCAGATGTACTCCGTAAATTTTTTTCGGTAAATCTTCATTTTTCGTTTGACACCAGTGGTGGGTAAGTTAGAATGAAGATACAGAAAAACATACCAAAACGGTAAGATAAACGGAGGACACAGAAATGAAAAACTTGGAAATGAAGGAACTGCGCGGCCATCTGGGGATGCTGGCGTTCAGTATGGACTCTCAGTGGTGCGTCATGCACCGGGAGGACCTGCCGGAGCCGACCCGGGTGTGCGCCGAGGGTCAGTACCAAGGGATGATCTTCACCCTCACCGCTCTGGGCGGTGACTGGGTCAGGGACGACAAGGGCAAGCATCGGGTGTTCCTCCAGGGCGAATCCAGCCGTGACACCGACGAGTACACCAACAAGGAGGACTGAACTATGAAAGAGACCATCACCGCAAAGGAACTGGAAGAAGCAATGAACGCTGTCCTGAAGCAGGCACGCAAGATGGAGAACTCCGATGAACCGGAGGAATGCCGCTACGGCTTCGGTATGGAGAGTGCGCTGACTTCTCTTGCAATCTACCTCAACGCATAACCCGTCTGATGATGGCCGCGCTGGCACCGGCCGAAACGCCCTGCTGGGCGTCGCGGGAGCCACCCGCAGATACATGATATTTTGGAGGATTTAGCTATGGAAAACAAGAACATGACCGCTGCTCGTGAGTGGGAGAACGACCCGAACTGCTTCCTGCGGATGCTGAACAGCCCCGCACAGCAGCGGAGCCGCGCAGCCCGCCGCCAGAAGGATGCCGACCGGGAGCGCTTCAACAACGTGCTGAACGTCGTTGCCATCAGCGCAGCAGCCTTTGCCGTCACCCTGCTCGTTATCTGCTTTGTTCTCTGATGGAGGTATCAGCTATGGATAACCAGAACATGACCTATCCCGAACTGCGGGACCTGTTCGTTGAACACAACAAGACCAAGCTTGCAAAGCCGGTGAGCGCCTGCATCGTATTTGCTGAGAACAACTGGCCTGACCACCATTACCCGCTGCACAGCCGCACCTATGAGGTCAGCAGCGACAACAAGGCTTTCCGGTCGAGCAGCTGCTCCACCAGCCTGTTCGGCTCCTGCTTGGATGGCACCGACCAGATGGTTCGCCTCGACTGGTACATGAAGGACTTCGGCAACAAGGGCGGCTGGGTCGTTGACCACTGCTATCTGAAGGAGAACAGCGATGAATCCGATGTATGATTGCTCCGGCTGGCTTGACCGGTTCGGCGGAGTAACGGAGCCGCCTGATGATTACTATTTCTCGTACAGAGAGTCTGATGATTCCTGCAACGAACAAGTGGAGGAGGACTGTGACAATGAATAACTCGCGGCGCAAGCGTATCAGCAAGATTGCAGATGCCCTGAATGAGCTGAAGGGCCAGATTGACGAGCTTTACGAGGAGGAACAGGAAGCCTTTAAGAACATCCCTGAGAGCTTGCATGGAACCGAGCGGTATGAGATTGCGGAGAATGCGGTCGATATGCTCGAATCTGCATCTTTGAGGGTAGAAAACGCAATCACATTCCTTGAAGATGCGGAGGGTTGATCTATGGGACGCGGAAATGTCTGCACCACTGGCCCCTACGAAGGGGTGTTCTACATCGACAACGATGATCTGCTGGCCTACCGCAGAAATGACCCCTACGCCAAAGAGGAGGAAACCGGCTTACAGCGCGACCTCAGTTGCGAAGACCTTTCGGGCGATGAATGGCTTCTTGATGAAATCGGGAGCAGCAACGAGGAAGAGGACGTTCTCGAATGCTTCTGCGCCGAACTGCGGAAGCTCTGCCCCAGCTTCCAGCCTGCGGCCAACTCGAACGTCTGGCTCGGCAATGAGCGCCGGGTTATCCTCGAAAATGAGCTGTTTTACATCTGTGTGGAGGACAACGAGTGGTCGCTGGCCGTCGAGCTTATTCAGAAAGACGGCTACTCCGACTGTCAGAGCGCATGGCTGGCCGGCCTTCAGAAACGGCGCTATCGGGAATATCTCGATAGCATGAAAAAGGCCCTGCTGGCCCGCCTGCCCAGCATTGGCGTTCGCACCGGGCCGTGGACTCACGGAACTATCACCAGAGAGGAGGCTGGCGTATGCTGAGTGACATGATTGATGATCTCGTCCGGGCCGACTGCCCGCAGGAAAAGGAAGCGGCTTACCGGCAGCTCGAAAAGCTCGGCGTTGACCGCATTACCGCTGATGTCATCGCCGATGAGCGCCGAAAGGAGGCGAACCTGTGAGCCGCTATATTCCCCCTGAGGAGATGAATGAAGCTCAGATCAGAGAGCAGTTGGACGCTGAGTATAAGCACTGGGATGACCTGAAGAAGAACGGCTGTTCTGACCCTGCATGGCCGGATGGCGTGAATCTGAACCTTGTTCGGAACCACATCATCTACTGGTATCGGCTCCTGCGGGAACGTACCAGCCAGACCGTGCAGCTCTCGATGTTCGACGCTGGTATGGATTTGAGGAACGAGCGGCCGTTGCCGCCGGAAGTCCCGGACAGGTACATGGTTCCGACCGGGAAGTACCCAGACCGTCTGAACGGCAAGTGGGATGGCCTGATTTTTGACCCGACAATTTGATGAAAGGATGAAGAAAGATGACCGATGAAAAGAAGTTTGAGGTTCATGCAGAGATTACGGCTCGGCTGACCCAGCAGGATGTTGATGACATCATGGTTTCTGCGCTGGAGGGTGGCATCAACTACTGGTGCAGGCGCGTTGTTGTGCAGGGCAAGTATCTTGGAGAGTACGCAAGCGACCAGATTTCTCGCGGTGGGCAGCTTGCCGTTTGGCTCGAAGAACCGTTTGAGGATGACAAGACCTGTTATATGCTCGATCTCGACAAGTTCCTCGCTGGATTTAAGCAGTGGCTCGAAAATTGCTACGCCAACTGCGATGTTGTTGACAGTACAGATGGCTCCGTTGACTGCGGCCAGATTGATGCCACCTGTGCAGACGAGATTGTCCAGCACGCACTGTTCGGCGATTTGGTATTCGGCTGAGGGGAGGCAAAATGATGATGGCATGGTTGATCGTGGTAGATCAGTGGCTCGAAGCGGCCACGGACATCCTCTGCGCTGCCTTTTGGGCAATCGTCGGGGCGATGGCTGTTGTGGGCTTGGCTAGGCTCTTTCTGGGGAGGCGTTGGTAATGAGAACACTGAGAGAGCGTGATGCGCTGCTTGAAGAATTGTGGAAGCAGTTCGGGGATGTCCCTATGGACCCCTCCACCGAAACGATGGAGGCCCCGTTTCTGGATTTCCCGGCAGGAACCAGCCGCGTTGACATCTGGCGCTGGTTTGATGAACGGCATAGCAAGGGCATTGCCTACTTGCTTTACAACGAGGATGCCTCTAACGCGGCAAGCATCACGAGCCTGCTACACTGCCAGAAGCTCTGCACTGAATGCTGTTCTGAAACCTGCGTGTTCAACCAGCAGGGCATCTGCATGGCCCCGTTCCTGACTGGGAAGAAGCCGGGCATCCATGATGATGGCTGCACCGATTACTGCCCGAAGCCGCTGGATGGCTGTGAGCTGGTTCGCTCCTACTCCGAGTATGAGCTTCGGAGCTATGAGGATGACGTGCGGGAATATATCTCACAGTTCACAGATGAGGAGCTTATGGAAGCCTATGAGCTTGACCGCACGACGCTCAATGCGCTCGCCCCGCGTGCGGCGGTCTTGATGCGGAAGTACATTGATAATGACGATAGCTGGACGTACCACCGCGATTATGCAATCTCGGAGGCCGTCAGCGAGTATAAGGAGGACAAATACAATGGCTGAGAAAATGATGCCCTATGCGCTGCGGATGACGCTGGCAGTGCTTGCAAACAAGCCGGATGATGCCCGCAGTATTTCTGCCGAGTGCGTCACCGCGATGACCAAAGAGCTGATGGGCGTTGTAAGCCGGTATGACCTGATGGACTTCCCGTTCATGGTTGCTGCCCTGCGGCTCACCGCGACCTCGCTGGAGTCCCTGCTGGACGAGCATGGCAAGGGGATTGCTGACGGCACCGTCGCCAACACCACCTGCATCACCATTGATGCTTCCGAGCTGAAGCGTCAGGCTAAAGAGGAGGAGTAAGGATATGGAAATCAAGCGTGGCGACATTTGGTATGTGAGCAAGAACAACTACACCGGCTGTGAGCAGGCGGGAGGCCGCCCGGCAATCATCGTCTCTAACGAGAAGAACAACACCTGTTCAGAGACGGTAGAGGTCGTATACCTGACCACCCAACCGAAGAAAGACCTGCCGACGCACGTTCTCATCCGCAGTTCGGAACGTGAAAGCACTGCCCTCTGTGAGCAGATTACGACCGTATCGGTTGACCGCCTGCTGGGCTACAAGGGCCACCTGACCCCGGCAGAGATGTCCAACATGGAGGTTGCAATGCTGATCTCGCTGGAGCTGGAAGTTGGAAAGCCCGTAGAGAAAATCGTGGAGGTCACGAAAGAAGTTCCGGTCATCCGGGATGTCAAGGTGTCTACGCCAGCGTCAAATCCGAACATGGCTGCGGAGCTGGCCGCAGCGAAAGCCAAGTGTGAAATGCTCCAGACCATGTACGAGAGCCTGCTGAATCGGGTTCTGGCTGGAAAGGCAGGCTGATGGTATGCGAGCATCTGATATGGTACGCGCAGCCCTTGCTGGAGCAGGGAAGACCCAGAAAGAGTTGGCCGAACACATGGGCTGGACCCCGCAGAACCTCAGCGGGCGGCTGAAGAACAACTCGCTCACCTTCGATGAGCTGTCAAAGGCTCTGCATTTTGCTGGTTATGAGGTCTCCATGAGTGATGCCAACGGTGCGGGCCTCCCGGAGCTGGGTAACAGCACCAGCCCCGCCGTAGCGCAGACCGTAGACGGCGTTCGATATGACACCCGGAAGGCGGAATCGCTTTGCTCGAATAAGGTCGTGATGTTCGAGGACTTCTATGTAGAGCTGTTCGAGGATGCCGCCGGGAACTACTTCACCGTCCTCTACCAGCTTTCTGGATGCCAGCATCATACCATCACCCCGGTAAGCGCCCGTGCTGCCCAGCAGTTCTTAGAGAGGTTCGGGAGCAGAGCATAACTGCTGGCTAAAGTTCCTTCGGAATACCGTAAAATTTTTTGTGAAAACTTCAGCATACGTTTGACTTACCAGACTGGTAAGTTAGAATGAAGATACAGAAAACAACTTACCAAAACACGGAGGATTTAGAAATGCTGAAGGTGAAAGAATACAGCAGCTTCGAGGCTTTCGAGCAGGACGAACACCGGCAGGACGTCGATCTGGTTGCCATCGTGAACAAGCCGAACGGCATGGTTTGCGCCGACCTCATCACCGACTGCAAGATGTGGCAGACCGCGGTCAACCGCTTCTTCAAGGCGCTGGCCGGGGATGAGCGCTTTGATGGCTGGCAGGAAACCATCACGGAGTGCATCAAGGAAGGATTCTGGCAGGACAAGGCGCTGACCGATGGCAAGTACACCGGCGGTTACTTCTGGGAGGTTGAAGACCTCGATGGCCGGTTCTACATCTGCCTGAATGTTGTCGGAAAGGAGGTTGCTTGATATGACAGTTCTGGACCACATGAAAGCCGCCGGGTATGACCCGAATGCGGCACGCAATGCGGATGATCTGCGGCGTATGGGAGCCGGTACGATGGAATGCGAGAGCATCCAGCTCCGTACGTTCCGCTGCCGCCCCTACCAGTACGAAGGTGAGATGTTGGCCGTAGAGGCCACCGCGATTGTTCCCTTTACGGATGGTACGCAGCGACCCTACCCGGACGGATGGCCGAGCAGCATCAAGGCAAGCGCAATGGCTTTCTTCAGGATTAAGGAGGATGAGTGATATGGCAAATCACATGATGACCATGTCCCATGAGGAGGTCAATGCGAACATCGCGTACAACCTCATTTGCTTTACCCGCTATGGCAGCGCATGGGACACCGGTCGCCGCCGTAGAGCGTGGCTGGCAGACTTCACCGAGGAGGAGCGCCGTGCTGCCGGTCGGCTGTTCAAACAGGCGCGCAACTGGACGGTTGGCCGGGGCGTTCCCGATAAGGTCACGATGACCGAGAAGACATTCCGCCTGTGGCGCAAGCTCGCTGAGTTTTGCGCTTCTATCTGAGAGGAGTGGTTTTATGGAAAGGAACTGGTTGCTCGGTGATGACCTCGCTGCCTGCGACAACCTGCTTGACGGCATCACGTTCGATGACATCATCACGCAGGTGCATTGCAACTGCCGCAACATCACGCCCGATGCTATTCGCAAGGAAGTCGATGACCTCTTAAAACTGCGGCTCGCCGATATGCGGGAGCTGCTTGAGCGCAACATCGACACCATCATGACCGAAGCTGGAAAGGGGAGAGTGGTATGAAAAAGGTCATCAGTCCGTGCGTTTGCAAGGTGTACACCCGCAGAGGCAACGAAGACGTTGCGCGGGCGTTCTGCGAAATCCGCTTTGATGATGGCAAACTCAGCATCGTCGGTGTTATCGGCCCCATGCCGAGCGGAAACTGCCGTGGCGGTGCTGGCCAGTGCGTTGATGCAATCCGCGAAGGCCGTCCGTGCGATGAGTGGACTCAGGAAATGCTCGACAAGTTCTGCGCCATCTGGGATGAGTGGCATCTGAACGATATGCGGCCGTACTGCAAGCACCAGAAGGAGCTTGGCTGGGACAAGCTGGCCGTCACGCCTGTCACCCTGTACCACTATCGGCTGAACAGCAAAACCCTCCGGCGGCAGGAATCCATGAAGAAAAGCTCATGGAAGATGCTCTGCGATGGCATGACCGCTGCTCTGAGCGATGACCAGATTGAAGTTGCCAAATTGCCGTACAGACTTACGCTCCCTCACGAAATCTCTGGCGAGGCGGCTTTGTATTACGAGCCGCAGAAGCCGCTCTACCCCGGAATGGCTGGTGCGACCGAAACGAAGACCCTCGGATGGCTCCGTCCCGATGAACACCCCGATGGCATTCTCGGCAAGCCCTGCCCGATTTGTGGCTACCAGTACGGCCACGCATGGCAGACCGAAGAAGTCCCGCAGGAGGTTATCGACTGGCTGTTCAACCTGCCTGAATCGCCCGTCGAACCGGCGTGGGTGTGATTATGAGCGGCTATGAGCAACTTTCCATGTTCACCATGAACGTGGCTCCCATCGTTGCCACCTGCTGCATGGATGGTTGCCCGGCTCGGGCCAGCCCGGTGGAGCCGTGGATGGCAGCGCTCATCCCCGCTGGAGAGTATGTGGTGCAGGTTGCTGGGCATCCGCTGGTTCTGCGGCCCATGCCCGGCAGACAGGCCGACATCCAGCGTGGGCATGAATACTACCACTACATGATCGGCGGGCGGCTTTATGCCGGCACATTCGTTGGGAGGGATTCTGGATGATGGACAAGATCGTGGTCACAGCGGCGGACATCGAAAAGCTCCTTGCATGGCGGGATGAGCACAACGATCTGGTTCGTTCGATGCCGGTTCCCCTGCGAGAAGTGGAAATCCAGATTGTCGAGAGCGGCATCTCCATCAAGTGCTTCCGCTCTGACAAGAAGCTGAAGCTCTACCTCGACAGCCCGGCCCGGAAGCTCGGTCACATTGTCTTTGCTCCGCTGGGCAACGGCCTATGGAAGAAGAAAGTGAGTACGCTTCCTGCGGACTGCAACCCCGCAGAAACCGAACAGGGCGCTTTGACCGTGTATGGTTCCCTGATGGCGCTGATGACGTATGGAACGGGCAGCATCAGGGGCGAGAAATCCGCCGCCTCAACAAAGGCTCCCGCCAAGCGCATAGGCTCCACAAAGCCGCATACAGCCAACACCACATACATCATTCACTCGGCCGGAAAACAGCTCACAGTGGTTCCCAGAGGCCACCATGCAAGCCCGGCCTGCTCCTTTACCGTAAGAGGCCACTTCCGCCACTACAAGAGCGGCAAGACGGTTTGGATTGCAGAGTACCGCAAGGGGACTGGCCGCAGCCGGGGAAAGACCTATAAGATTGGAGGAAAGATAAATGGAAATGACCAATGAACGTGCAGCTGAAATCCTCAACCCTACCCACTACGATGGCACCTTCGACATCACCATCCATTGCGAGTCCCAGAAAGAGCAGGACGAAACGATGGCGATGCTGCGCAAGGCTAACTCCAGCGCAGGAGAGGTAATGAGTCCTGAGAACATGGCTCATTCCTTGATGGCCCTCTGCAAGGCTCACTCTGATGCCGGGAATGGCTGTCCGGGCTGTCCCTTTGACAAGCCGACCAGCAACAACGGCGATGGCGAGTGCCGTCTTGGCGTTCCTGACAGCTGGGATTTTTGAGGAGGTAAACCATGAAGAACGATGCCGTGTTCGATCTTCTGCCGGAAGAAGAACTGCTTGCCCAGCTTGCAGAGGAGTGTTCCGAAGCCGCCAAAGCGGCCTTGAAACTCCGCCGCGCCCGCGATGGCGTGAATCCTACGCCAGTGTCCGAGGAGGAAGCCTTCAGCAACCTCGTTGAGGAGCTTGCCGACATCTACCTTTGCTCCATCGTGCTGTTTGGCGGTGAGCTGGACGATGACGACCCCTGCAATATGTGTGATGCGGTCGGCGACCGGATGGTCGAGATCATGGAGCAGAAGCTCGCACGCTGGAAGTACCGCTTGATGAAGAAGGAGGCACCCAATGTCCCTGAAGAATAAAGCCGTCCTCATCAGCATCCGCCCTGAGTGGTGCGACCTCATCGTGCAGGGCAAGAAAACTATTGAGGTGCGCAAGACCCGTCCGAAACTGGAAACGCCGTTCAAGGCGTACATTTACTGCACAAAAGCCCCGCAGCACCTCATCACCATTTTCAAGGATGGCGAAGAAACAATGGACGGCGAAATCCATCACGGAAAGCCTGTATTCATAAAGTTCAATAAGCTACTGCCGGACAACATACGCGGTAATACCCAGATGGTTATTGGTGAGTTTACCTGTGATGACATCCGGCGCATCGGACTCGAGCTCTGCGTCGTCAAAGAAGATATTGAAACAGCAATTACTGGAAGTTGCCTCAGTATCAAGCAAGCGAAGGAATACGCCGGCTGGGATATCGGTATGAACTATGCCGACATGAAAGACCTGTATGGTTGGCATATTTCCGGCCTCAAAATCTATGATAAGCCCCGCAATCTGCACGAGTTCGTCCGCTTCAATTTTCAAAGCATGAACGGAACCGATGTCTGCGGGAATGAGAGTTGCGAGCATTATCAGCCGTCTGGAAGCTATATGCTCCCACCGACCCGCGAAATCAATGGCTGCTATTTGAGCAAGCCGCCCCAGAGCTGGTGCTATGTTGCTGAGGTATAGGAGGAAGAAGCAGAGTGACACGTAAAGAAATGTTTGACCTCAGAATTGCAAGTGATGGATTTCGTGGTGCGGTCAGAAAAGCGCTGTTTGAATGCTCCAAATTTCCGTCCTGCACTGAGCGAATGATCGTTGAGGGAAGACTGGCTGAAGCGCTGTATTTTTCAGAGCGGATGATGGAAAAAACGTACAAAGACCTTGAAACGGAGGAAAAAACTAATGTGGGCTGAAATGTCTGATGCAGCCAAGTGGCTGGCTGTTGGAGCTGCGATTGTCGCAGCCGTTATCGTAACTGGGCAGACGTACCCGCTGTGGTTCTTTCTGATTCCGATGATCTGTTGATGAGGAGGTGCTGACCGTGGAATTGAAGAACAGCGAACATTACAACGACCCGATGCCGTATGAGGCGCACAAGAACATCTGCAAGGAGGAGCAGCTTGAAGCTGCTCGAATGCGCACCATTAGCGCGTTGGTCAGCGCATTGAAGCAGGTAGCCGATCTCGCCGGGTTCGAGATCGTTGGCCGGGTTGCTCTCATGGATAAGGACTCCGGGAGGATTTTCAGATGAGTACCCCAAAGTGCGAGATGTGCGGCCGGGAAATCCCAAACGCCAAGAACCGTCAGAAGTTCTGTCCTGACTGTGTAAAGAAACGTCAGGCTGCACAATCCCATAAGTCATACCTCAAGCACCGCGAGTATTATCTGGAACGTAGCCTTGCTCAAGCTGAACACCGGAAGCAGGAAGCGCTAAAGGAAAAAATGCTGGAGGAGCTTCTGCTCGCCAAAAGGCCGGAGCCGAAGTACAACATCACGCAGGTGGTCAAAAAAGCAAAAGACCTCGGCATCAGCTACGGCTGGTGTTCGTATCTGCTTTCGGTCGGAAAAGTCTGTATGGAATGAAAGGAGAGCGCTTATATGACGCTGATTACGAAGTCCGAAGAATTGATGGCCGCTTCTGTCCGGCAGGGTGTTGAGCTTGCCGCCATTGAGGCCAAAGTGCTGCTGGGCTATCTGGAGGGGCATGACTACAGCCTGATGATGGATGACAAGTTCCATCTCGCTCTGCATGACAATCAGGACGGCGAGAATGCCGACAACGATCAGCCGTACACCATCCGGGACTGCATCGACTTCTGTCAGGAGATGAACAGCGAGCTTCTTCTGGAGGAAGCTGGAAAAGAAGGCGGCGACCCGGACTATTTCAGCGAGCTTCAGAAGGACGAGCTGATTCTGGGCATGATGATGGAACGTGCAAAGGTAGCGCTTCCGCCCCGGACCAGCACCTACGATGTGGTCATCGTCGAATACCTGAAGAAGGTCGTACCCGTCGAAGCGGCGAGCTTGGAAGAAGCCAAGATGCTTGTCAACGAGGCGTGGGACAACGGAACCTACGTCTTGACCGCAGATGACTTTGCCGGGGTGAGCTTTACGCCCGGCCGCTGATGTCGTCCAAAAAGCAGTTGCATTATCGGTAAGCATCTGTTAGAATAGAGATATGTGGCACTATACCGAGTAAAAAGGCCCCACACGGGGCTTTTTTGCTGCACTGATACAAACACTCTTTGGATGCAAAGGCAGAATTCCAGACGAAACTAGTGGCACTCCTGTGTTTTGAAAATGCTCGCATTTTCGCTGCTTTCCATACCGGCATCCCGACTCCCGTCAGCATAGGGGATGCGATGCTGATTCTTTGATTATTTTTCCCGCTATTCTGTTGTTGATGAGCCTGATCCAGGGCTTTTTCATGAAGATCGCACGGCTGTTTTCCGTGCACAGAAAGGAACAAAAACTATGCCTTCTTTGACGACCTATAAGCTGCTCAAGCAGGAACACGACGCCCGGCGGGGCGAGTTCAAGACCGTGCACGGCACGGTGCAGACGCCCGCTTTTCAGAACGTGGCTACCGCCGGTGCCATCAAGGGCGGGTTGTCCGCTCAGGACCTGAAAGACATTGGCGCACAGGTCATGCTGTGCAACACCTACCACCTGCATCTGCGCCCCGGCGACAAGCTGGTAGCCGATATGGGCGGTCTGCACAAATTTACCCGCTGGAACGGCCCCATTCTGACCGACAGCGGTGGATTTCAGGTATTCAGTCTGGCAAAGCTGCGCAAGATCACCGAAGAGGGCGTGACCTTTGCCTCCCATCTGGACGGCCACCGCATCTTTATGGGCCCGGAAGAGAGTATGCAGATCCAGGCAAACCTTGGCTCTACCATCGCCATGGCCTTTGACGAGTGCGTAGAGAACCCCGCACAGCACGATTATTCCAAGGCCAGCTGCGAACGAACGACCCGTTGGCTGAAACGCTGTAAGATTGAAATGGCCCGCCTGAAGCACGAGGGCATTTCCGTGAATCCCGATCAGCTGCTGTTTGGCATCAATCAGGGCTGCACCTTTGCTGATCTGCGTGTGGAGCACATGAAGCAGATCGCAGATCTTGATCTGGACGGTTACGCCATCGGCGGTCTGGCTGTGGGCGAGCCCACCGAGGTGATGTATGAAATGATCAGTCAGGTGGAGCCCCACATGCCCAAGGATAAGATCCGCTACCTGATGGGCGTTGGCACCCCCGGCAATATCATTGAGGCAGTTTCCCGCGGCGTGGATCTGTTTGACTGCGTGATGCCCAGCCGTAATGCACGCCACGGCCACTTGAACACCTGGGGCGGTATCATCAACATCAAGAATGCAAAGTATGAGCGCGATGAACGCCCTATTGATCCTGCCTGTGGCTGTCCGGTCTGCCGCAGCTATTCCCGTGCCTATATCCGCCACCTGTTCAAAGCGGAGGAGATTTTGGGAATGCGCCTTGCCGTTATGCACAACCTGTGGTTCTATAACCATCTGATGGAGCGCATCCGGGATGAGCTGGATGCAGGCACCTTCACGGCTTTCCACGATAAATATGTAAAGCTTCTGGATACCCGAATTTGAGAATAAGCCTTGCAACAGGTCGTTTAAAAAGGTATAATAAGCTTATCTGAATTTTGAGAGGAGATTTTGCCCCATGCAATTTCTGACTACCACTTCCGAAGGCTACATCAGCCTGTTCTTCACACTGGCTCTGATGCTGGTTCTGCTGTACTTCATGATCTATCGTCCCCAGAAGAAGCAGGAGAAGAAGGATGCCGCAATGCGCAGCAGCCTGGAGATCGGCGATCAGGTCACCACCATTGGCGGTGTCATTGGCCGTGTTGTTGCAATCAAGGATGATACCTTTGTTCTGGAGACCGGTGCTGACCGTGTGAAGATCCGCTTCACCAAGACTGCAATTTCCGCTGTTGAAAAGCTGAACATGGACATGGCTGACAAGAAGTAAGCTTTTTCTTCAAACAATTAAGAGCATATCAAACGCGTCTTCCTGCATAGATTACTGGCAGGGAGGCGCGTTTTTATGTCTGAGAAAAAACTTTTCCCGGCGGAACTCCGGGTTCTTCTGCTGGCGGGGGCAGTCGGCGTTATGGTCACAGCGGGCTGGCTGGCCGCAATGGCAGCGCTGATGACAGCACAGGGTTATTCTGGTGCCGCCGCACCGCCGCTGGCAACAGCAGCCGTTGGTGCAGGGAGCCTTTGCAGCGGTTGGATCGCTGCATTTTGCAAAAAGGAACGCGGCCTGCTGTGCGGGCTTGTACAGGGCCTGTTTTATGCGGCATTGCTCGTGGTGCTCAGCGTTCCTTCCGGTACGCTTACGGAAGAGCCGCCGCTGCTGCGGTTTGCTGTGCTGATCCTGTGCGGCAGTATTGGCGGATTGCTGGGCATGGTGACCCGGGAGAAAAAGCGCCGCAGCTGAACAAATAAAACAAGGAGGTTCGATCATGTGGGTCTATCAGCAAACAGGAACGCCAGCGCACTTGCCAGAAGCCGCGCAGCCGCTTCCCACAGGTGAAGCTGCGCTTCTGCCGCAGCCGCGGAAAACACTGCCGCCAGAACGATCCGCACCGGAAGTGCCTTCACCGCTGCAGAGACATAACACGGAAACCCGGCAGAAAACCTGCTGGCTGCTCGTCTGTGCCTTTCTGATCGGTTCTGGCTCAGCTGGCATGCTTCTGGCTTTCTGCGAAAAGCAGCAGCCGGACTGGCTGCAATATTACCTGCAAAGCTGGCGCGGCCTGTTTGCTGCTGTAGATGCACATACTGCGGCCAGCCTTTTCGGAACGGAATATCTTACGCTTGCTGCGGCCGCGACCCTTCTGTTCCTGATGGGCTTTTCCGCACTTGGGCCGGTTTTGATCTTTTTGTTTACGATGTTCTATGGGCTGGGAAACGGGACGCTGTTTGTGCAGCTGCTTTCCGACACGGCACTGAAAAGAGAAACGTGGCTTCTGCTGCTTGCATTTCTGCCTGCGGCAGCTGCTTCTGCAGGGCTGTGCACGCTCGGCACAGATTCTCTGCGGGTGAGCAGCCAGATCCGCGTCTGTTCCTTTTTTGCAACAGGGCCTGACCGGGAGATCGTCCGGCCACATGGATTCATCCGGCAGTATCTGCTGACGCTGACGTTATTTGTGCCGCTGTGCGGCATTTCTGCAGCGCTTGCAAGCATTGGAAGCAGGCTTTGAGTAAGGGCTTTTCTTGCGGGTTTGCTTGTTATATGCTACAATAGAGAATAATAAAGCCAAGACAATGTAACAGGAGCTTTTTTGATGAAGGAACCAAAACTGAAAACTGTATATGTGTGTTCCAACTGCGGCGAGACAAGCCCCCGCTGGATGGGCCGCTGCCCAAGCTGCGGCAGCTGGAACACGATGAACGAGGACGTTGTAGCGGAAGCCCCCAAAGCAGGCACGGCCGCAGCCAAACAGGCGGCAGCCGCCCGCCCGGAAGGGGTGACCACCCTGACCGCAAAACGCCTTTCTGAGATCAGCATGACCGAAGAAAAAAGCCGTATTCTGACCGGCATTTCGGAGCTGGACCGTGTACTTGGCGGCGGCATTGTGCTGGGCGGCGTTGTGCTTTTGAGCGGTGAGCCGGGTGTGGGCAAATCTACTATGCTTCTGCAGCTGTGCGGTGCCATTTCCAACCAGCACAGCGTTTTGTATATCACTGGCGAGGAATCGGTGCGGCAGGTCAAGCTGCGCGCTGCCCGGCTGAAAGTGCCGCAGGATAACATCTTTCTGGCAGCGGAGAATGATGTGGACGAGATCTGCGGCCTGATCGAAAAAGAAAAGCCGGATCTCGTGGTCATCGACTCCATCCAGACGATGCGCTGCATGGATATCTCGTCCTCCGCCGGTACGGTAAGTCAGGTCAAGGAAAGTGCGGCCCGCCTGCTGGCCGTGGCCAAAAAGCAGGAGATCCCCATGTTCATTGTGGGCCATGTGAACAAGGACGGTGCCATTGCAGGCCCCAAAGTTATGGAGCATATCGTGGATACGGTGCTTTACTTTGAGGGCGATAAAATGCTGCCGTACCGCATCCTGCGTGCGGCCAAGAACCGTTATGGCTCCACCAATGAGCTGGGCATGTTTGATATGACGGGGCAGGGCCTTGCTGAGATCGAAAACCCTTCACAGATGCTGCTGGAAGGCCGTCCTCTTGGCGTTTCCGGCAACTGTGTGGCCTGTACCATGGAGGGCAGCCGTCCCATTTTGAGCGAAATTCAGGCCCTTGCAACCAAAACCAATTTTCCAGCACCGCGCCGTGCCTGCAGCGGCTACGACTACAACCGCATGAATCTGCTGATCGCTGTGCTGGAAAAGCGTGCAGGGTATTTCTTTGGAAACCTGGATGTATATATCAACATCGTGGGCGGCATTGCGCTGCGTGATACTGCCTGTGATCTTTCTGTCTGCTTGAGTATGGTCTCCTCGCTGCTGGACAGGCCCGTCAGCGATAAGCTGATCGCCATTGGCGAGGTCGGCCTTGGCGGTGAAGTGCGCAGCGTACCCAATCTGGAACAGCGCCTGCACGAGGCAGAGCGTATCGGCTTTGAACGTGCGGTGATCCCGAAGCACAGCCTGAATCATCTGAGCCCGGCAGATTATCCTGGAATGCAGCTGATCGGCGCGGCTTATATCACCGATGCGATCAATGCCCTGAAATCTGACCGCTTATAAGAGGAAAAACAATGTCGATCTATCTGGACGAGAAAAATCCCGGCAAGCACAAGCCCTTCGATGATGCTGCGCCGGACATTGTAGAATACGTCCGCTATCTGGAAGTGATCGCGGGCAAAAGCGCAAACACGGCGTTCAGCTACTACTGTGATCTGCGCGGATTCAGCCGTTTTATGAAGCGCCGCCGTGGGCTTGTGCCCGAAGACAGCGAGATGAAGGATATCGACCCCAAAGGGCTGGACACCGCATTCTGGGCCTCCGTAACAAAGGAGGATATCTACGAATATCTGTACTTTTTAAACCGCGAGTGCAGCAACAAAAAGTCCTCAACGGCCCGGCGGCTGGCAAGCCTGCACGGCTTTTATGATTACCTGGTCAATCAGGTCAACCGGCTGGATGCAGATCCGACTGCGGCCATCCACCCACCCAAACAGGATAAGGTACTGCCCAAATATCTGACGGCGGAGCAGTCCATGGAGTTATTGGAAAGCACGCAGACCCAAAGCGATTTTCCGGAGCGGGATTATTGCATGGTGACGCTGTTTTTGAACTGTGGAATGCGTCTGGCAGAGCTTGTCGGCATGAATCTGGACGACATTGATTTGGAAAACCGCCAGATACGCCTGTTTGGCAAGGGCCACAAGGAGCGCATGGTTTATCTGAATGATGCCTGCATGGAAGCATTGCGGCTGTATCTGGGCAAACGCAATACGATGGAGGGGCTTCTGCCGCAGGAAAAGGCGGTCTTTATTACCCGACGGCGCAAAGAGCGTATCTCGAACCGCAGGGTAGAACAGCTAGTGACCGGTGCAATGAAAGCCGCCGGATTAAAAGGCTTTTCCACACATAAGCTGCGCCACACTGCCGCAACTCTGATGTATCAGACCGGCAATGTGGACATCCTTACACTCAAGCAGCTTTTGGGCCACAGCAACGTGTCTACCACACAAATTTATACGCACCTACAGGAATTTCAGGTGCGCGCGGCTATTGAAGAAAACCCGCTGGGCAAGGTCAAAAAGCCCAAAGCATCTTCTCGCATCTTGGATACAACAGAAAAGGAAACAGGGGAGACAGCAGAGGATTCAGCTCTGGATGAGGAACTTTCGTCTGCGCCCATGAAAGCCTTTGAGGGTGCGGCTCAGGATGGCATCGGGCTGGATGCTTCCGTGCTTGCAATGAAGCCTGATGCGAACGCTGGAAACGGAAATTCCCGAACCACATAAGAATACCCATAAAATGAAACGATACCGTCTGTGACGCGTCCAAAGTGCGGACATGTCATCGGCGGTATTTTTATAGATATATTTATATAAATATAAATAATGGAATGATAAGCTGTGATCTGGCCAACGATTTGAAACCGTACGAGCAAATGGTCGTTCACAGAAAAATAAAAAGATCAGAATGACCACAGAACTTATAGCAACATAAAAAGAGAATCTGGAAAAATAAAATGCAAGCGCGCATGGCAGCGGCAGACTGTGCAGCTTTTGTAATTTGTAAGTCCATAAAAAGATTGTAGCACCAAAAAACTAATGAGACATAAAAATATAAAAAACGCAAAAGTTGAATCATACGGTATTACAGATGGCTGCAGATCCGCAGGTCGCGGAAAAAGGCCGGATTCAGGAAAATAGAGATTTTTCGCTTCCCTGCATTTCGCATAACGTGCATTATACGAAAATTATGCAATCAAAAAAATAAGACCGCCCTTCTCTTCTGGTTATGAGCTCAGCGGTCTTAAAATACTGATGGCTGTATGGTGTTGGGTTCAGAATGTTATCGCTTCTTCTCCTTTGGTGATGCTATGCTGATACTTTTTAATTTAAAGTAAACCCGGCAAGCTGCTCGGCCTGCGGCTGTGTGCCAAAGTATGCACAGATCGCTTCGTAATAAACGCGGGCTGTTTTTTTACAACCTTCTTCGCTGCCGAACTGTGCAACATCTGCTTCATTCGTTACAAAGCATTGCTCTGCCAGCACTGCCGGACAATTTACATCTTCCAGCAGCGTAAAGCTTCGCTCTGCACGCACCTCGGTGTGGGTACTTTCCACCAGTTGCTTCTGATCGTTTTCCAGATAATAAATGTATCGGACTCCCCCGCGCCCACGCAGAGATGCTCCTGCAGCCTGCATTCCTTTGGCAAGCAGCTGCGCAAAGTAAAAGCTTTCCTGATGCCAAGTCCGGCCCGGCACTGCCGGATAGCACTCAAAGCCGGATGCAGTGGAGCCATTTGCAGCTGAGTTGCCGTGGATGGAAAGCAGCAGCTGCGGTGCCTGTTCGTCCGCTCTGGCGGCACGCTGGGCGGGCGTAGTGGTTTCATCAAAGCTGTCACGGGTCTGCAGCGGAATAAAATTAGAGTCCTGCTGCAGCAGCCGGATCAGTTCCGAGGCGGTTGCTGCGGTCATATCTTTTTCTTCGATCACTCCCCTTGCACCCGGGTCTGCTCCACCGTGCCCGGCATCGATCACCACGCGGTAAGGAGGATCACCGACCTGCGGACGGAATTCTTCACCGGCGATGCTTTCCGCTGGCTGAGCTGCCTGCAGAGTCAGCGCTGCATGCCAGAGTGAGCAGCCAAACCAGATACCCACTGCGCAAAAAAGCAGAATGACCGTATTTTTGAGCACATGAGAAGTCTGTTTTCGTCTTTTTGAGTGCGCGGCTTTGGAATATCGTTTTGCCATTTTGGCTTACATCCTTATATTAGATTCTTTATAGAATACGATCCTGCTCTGCAAATTCCTTCAATGTGAGAAAAAGCTACCCGAAAAATCTTTCGGATAGCTTTTTCTTTATTTCAGCTCTACCACGGTCACGCCGCTTTCACCCTCGCCATAACGGCCCAGACGGAAGCTTTTGACCATGCGGTTGCCGCGCAGATGCTTGTGGATAGCTGTGCGCAGCGCACCGGTTCCATTGCCGTGGATCAGATAAACCACTGTCTGTCCGTTCAGGATGGCACGGTCGATAAAGGAATCCACCTCCGGCAGCGCTTCGTCCACCGTCAGGCCCAGCAGATTGCATTCCATCTTGGCGGAACGCTGTACCCTCTCTACCCTGCCGTTCGGGCGGTTGGCATCGCCGGTCAGGCGAGAATAACGCTGCTGTGCTTTAGTCTGCGGTTTCTTTTCCTTGACCAGCTTTTCCGGCTGTTTCAAGCCCTTGAGCGGAACTTTGGTCTTGATGATGCCTGCACGCACCAGAACGTCGCCGTTTTTATCCGGCAGGGCCAATACGGTGGCCAGCTGGTTCAGCTCTGCAATGCAGACCTCCTGCCCTACCTTGACCTCTTTCAGCGGCACAAATTCCTTGACGGGGTTATGCACCGCCTCGGAGCCGATAAACAGCTTTTCCGATTCTTTTTTGGCGATCTCGCGGGCGCGCTGAGCTTTCTGCTGGGTGCTCATGCGCTCGTCCTTCTGCAGCTGACGCAGTTCATCGGTCAAGGCGTAAGCCTGACTTTCCACCTGCTGTGCCAGCGCACGAGCCTTGGCACGGGCAGCTTCCAGTTCATTTTCGCCCTGACGGATCAGCTCATCACGCTTTTTCTGCGCGGCTTCCAGCTGGTGGGAAGCTTCATTTTTCAGCTCTTCCACCTCGTTCTGGCTTTCCTTCAGCTGCAGCTTCAGATCATCCAGCTGTCCCAGAACGGCATCCAGACGCTTATCCTCTGCGGAAAGATGCTGCTGTGCCGCTTCGATCACGCGCTCCGGGATGCCCAGCTTTTCGCTGATGAGGAACGCATTGGATTTGCCCGGCACGCCGACGCTCAGCTTATAGGTCGGGCGCAGCGTTTCCAGATCAAACTCACAGCTGGCATTGACAACGCCCTTGGTTTCCAGAGCAAACACCTTCAGCTCAGCGTAGTGAGTGGTGGCCATCAGCAGCACGCCGCGGCGGCGCAGCTCTTCAATGATGGCCACAGCCAGCGCAGCGCCTTCGGCGGGGTCGGTACCGGCACCAAGCTCGTCCAGCAGCACCAGTGTGTGCGGCATGGCAAGCTCCAGAATGCCGGTGATCTTTTTCATATGACCGGAGAAGGTGGAAAGGCTCTGCTCAATGCTCTGTTCATCGCCGATATCCACCAGAAATTCGTCAAATACGCAGATCTCGCTGCGCTCGTCAGCCGGGATCAGGAAGCCGCACTGCGCCATGGCGCACAGCAGGCCCGCTGTTTTCAAGGTGACGGTTTTGCCACCGGTGTTCGGGCCGGTGATGATCAGCGAATCGTAATCCCTGCCCAGAGCAATATCCACAGGCACGCACTTTTTAGGATCGATCAGCGGGTGGCGCGCACGGATCAGCGAGAAGGAATCGTCGGTGCGGACAGCAGGCTTGAATGCCTTGAGATCCAAAGCCAGCCGTGCCTTTGCCAGCAGAACATCGATCTCCAGCATAGCCTTGTAGCTGTACTGGAACTGCGGCTCAATGGCGGCCACCTGTGCGGTAAAGGCCACCAGAATGCGCTCGATCTCCTGCGCTTCCTGCGCACGGTACTGCAAAATGCGGGCATTGGCTTCCACAACGGCCTGCGGCTCCACAAAGACGGTGGCTCCGGTAGACGAAACATCATGAATAATGCCGCTCACCTCACCGCGGTATTCGCTCTTGACCGGCACAACATACCGGCCATTGCGCATGGAAACCACACTTTCCTGTAGATACTTGGAGGTATCCATATTGCGGACCATGCTCTCCAGACGGTCACGGATGCTGTTCTCCGTTGCGCGGATCTTTTTGCGCAGGTCGTTCAGGGTATAAGAGGCCGTGTCTGCCATGGCATCCGGTGCCAGAATGGCGCTGGAGATCTGCTGTTCCAGGCCCGGCTGCGGTGCCAGCGCATAGAACAGATCGTCTGTAGGCAGAGCGTCGTGCTCCGAAGCACCATACCAGCTTGAAAGATTCTGAAAATTACGCAGTGCACCAGCCACCATCAACAGCTCGCCCATTGAAAGTACGCCGCCTTTTACGGCGCGGGCCGCCAGCTGACTGACATTCTCCACGCCGCCAAAGCGCGGGGAGCCGTTTTTGATCAGCAGGGTGTTGATGGCATCGGTCTGTTCCAGCGCATAGCGCACCTCGTCCGGGTCGCACTGCGGCTGAGTGGCAAGCAGCATTTCGCGCGCTTCCTTGCACACGCAGCCCTCTGCGGCACGGGCGATGATCTTATCCAGTTCCAGAGTTTTTAAGTAACTTGTTTCCATAGGTTTCCTTTATGCTCAGGGCAGCAGGGTCTTTAAAAAGTCATAGCTTTTCAAAGGCTTGTCCATGTGGGTCAGTGCATAGCGCTCTGCCACTGCGGAAAGCTTTTCCAGACTGCCCACAGAAATTTTGAATGCAAATATTTTTTTGTCGTCCACAAGGCAGATGTGCCGCAGCGCATACAGTGCGCCCTGATCAAGGTTGCAGGTCTTTCCTGCTTTTGCGGCGCAGTCTGCACAGAGCAGATGGCCTTCCTGCACATCCAGATAGAACGCAGCACCATCATAGGCGCTGCAATCGCGGCAGCACACGATCTGCGGCATAAAGCCGCACTCGCTCATGGTGCGCAGTTCGAACACGGCCTTGATCACCCGCAGATCCGTTTTGCTCTCGCTGATCATATAGAAACAGTTGAGCAGCAGCCGAAGCTCCCGCTGTGCCTCCTGCCCGGTGGGCGAAAGGGTCATTGCCATTTCAGCCATATACATGGCAAGACTCATGCCCTCAATGCTGGACGAGATGCCGTGAAAGACATTTTTCACTTCCGCTTCCCGCACAGTGTACATGTTGCGGCCCGGCACCAATGTGAACTCGGAATAGCAGAACAGCCCGCACGCGCTGAACAGTTTGCTCTTCAGCCGCAGGCTGCTCTGCGCTGCTGCCGAGATCACGCCCAGTTCCGGTGTCAGGATCGTCAGAATGCGGTCCGATTCCTTATAGCGGGTCTCCTTCAGCACCAGACCCGTGGTTACAAAGGCTTCCATTTTCTTGGTCCTCTGCCGGGGTTTCTTCCGGCCGCTGTTGTTTATAATCGAGATAACGAAGAATGTTTCCCGTGCAGGCAAACGCCTGCCAGCTTGCTTGTGCATCCATTTGCAGCACCTCTTCCCTGTTACGGATAGTGTCAGGTTTATTTTAACCGTTCATCCAAGGGAATTCTGTCCTGCTTTGGCAAGTGTCAGCGGTTATTGGTGTTCTGCTTGAAGCCAAAGTTGTTCAGCAGGAACTCGTTATCACGCCAATCGGATTTTACCTTTACCCAGCACTGCAGATTGACGCGGCAGCCCAAAAACTCTTCGCAGTCTGCACGGGCAGCACTGGCAATTTTTTTCAGCATTGCACCGCCTTTTCCAATGACCATGCCCTTGTGGCTTTCGCGCTCGCAGTAGATATTTACATCAATATCGATCAGGTCGGTGCCCGGGCGCTCTTTGAAGCGCTCCACCACAACAGCAATGCCATGGGGGATCTCGTCGCGCATGAACAGCAGGGCCTTTTCACGGATGACCTCCGCCACAAGCTCCTTTTCCGGCATATCCGTGTAGGCATCATCATCAAAATAATGCGGGCCTTCCACAGCATAGCGGCTCAAAGCATCGAACAGCACTTCGCAGCCGTCGTTATCACGGACGCTGATGGTGTAGATATCGTCGAATACACCCAATGCCTTCAGCTCTTCTTTGCGGGCTTCCAGATCAGCAGGCTCCTTGACAAGGTCGGTCTTGTTGATGACTGCAATTGCCGGGCCGCCGCTGCTGCGCAGCATATCCACCAGCACCATTTCCGATTCATTCAGTGCGCCGTAAGGCTCAAACAGCATCATGGAAACATCCACATCTGCAATGGAATCGCTGGCAGTCTTATCCATCCGTTTACCCAGTTTGTTGCGTGCCTTGTGCACACCGGGTGTATCCAGCAGCACATACTGCAGCGGCCCGCGGGTGATCACGCCGGTAATGCGGGTGCGGGTGGTCTGCGGCTTGGAAGTGACGATGGCTACCTTTTCGCCAACCAGAAGGTTGGTCAGACTGGATTTGCCAACATTGGGACGGCCAATGACAGCCACAAAAACGGAAGAAGTATCATAATGCCCCTGAATGGGTGTAGCGTTACTCAAAATCTAGCTCCTGTCTGTATTGTGCGGCAACCGCACGGTGAATCAATTACTCGGTATAGCTTACGGTGCGCGGCAGGCCCAGCTGCAGCAGAACAGCTTCCTCTTTCTCACGCATCCGCATGGCTTCCAGACCGCCATTTTCGTGGTCGTAGCCCAGCAGGTGCAGCATGGAGTGCACCGTCAGGAACGCCACCTCACGCTGCAGCGGATGGCCGTAGAGGTTTGCCTGCTCCTGTGCACGCTCCATACTGATGACGATGTCACCCAGCATTTTGCAGCCGTTGTTCTCGTCAACATCATATTTGCCGTTTACACCCAGAGGGAAGCTCAGCACGTCGGTGGGCATGGGCTTGTTGCGGTACTGGTTGTTCAGCTCAGCAATGGCAGCGTTATCCACAAAGGTCACGCTGATCTCTGCAGGAGCTTCAAAATGCTCATACTCCAGCACGGCATTACAGGCACGGCGGATGAGAATGCGCAGACCGGAAGGAACCTTGACGGCCTTCTGTGAATTGGTGATCAAAACTTTATTGGACATAAATCAGTCCACTCCTTTCTGTTTTTGATGGCTTTATATGAATTCTGGTGATTTTATTTTTCAGGGTGTGCAGCCTTTTCGTAAGCCTTGATAATTTCCTGTACAAGACGGTGGCGCACAACATCTTTCTCAGTAAAATAGCACTGTGCAATCCCATTTATATTTTTAAGCACGTGCAGTGCATCCACAAGACCGCTGCGGGTGCGTTCCGGCAGATCGATCTGGGTCACATCACCGGTAACCACCACCTTGGAGCCGACACCCATACGTGTGAGGAACATTTTCATCTGCTCCGGTGTGGTGTTCTGTGCCTCATCCAGAATGATAAAGGAATCATCCAGCGTGCGTCCGCGCATATAGGCAAGCGGTGCAACCTCAATGATCTGCTTTTCCACAAGGCGCTCATAAGTTTCGGCACCCAGCATATCAAACAGGCCGTCATACAGCGGGCGCAGATAAGGGTCTACCTTCTGCTGCAGATCACCGGGCAGAAAGCCCAGCTTTTCACCTGCTTCCACTGCCGGGCGGGTGAGCACGATGCGGGAAACATCCTTGGCTTTAAAAGCCTTTACCGCCATGGCAACGGCCAGATAGGTCTTGCCGGTACCCGCCGGGCCAACGCCAAAGGTGATGGCATTGGTGCGGATGGCATTGAGATATTCCTTCTGGCCCAGTGTTTTGGGCCGGATTGGCCGTCCCTTGACCGTTACGGTAACAAAATCTTCGGTCAGTTCCTTGACCCGCTTTTCTGCTCCATCGTGCGCCAGACTGATGCAGTAGCGCACGGTCTGGTCTTCCAGCGGTGTATGATTCTCGATCAGAAGCAGCATTCCCTCCACAGCGCGGCTGGCCGCGGCAACATTGGCCGGTTCGCCTGAAAGCCGCAGCTGCGTGCCCCGGCAGACCGCCGTAACAGAAAATTCGTTCTCCAGCAGACGGATGTTCCGGTCGCAGTTGCCAAAAACAGCTGCGGCAACCTCTACACTATCCAGTTCAATATTCTTTTCTGCCATGTGCTCCTCCTGAAAGGATATATTTTAATGCTTCTATTGTACCACCAAAATCTCGAGAAGAAAACTGTGAAAAATACACAAAATATTTTCATCCGTTCCATCGGTTTTTTCATACGCCAAGGCAGCTGCCCATGCAAAGCGTCAGCGGCAAAAAAGAAAATGCAGAAACAGGAATGCATCCTGTACGCTTGTCAAGCCCTTTTGTGCCACAACCACAGAGAAAAACAAAACATATCTTTGGCCAAAAAGGCAATAGCAAACTTCTCCCCTGCGTGCTACAATAGCAAGCGTTGTGCGGCTTGCACCCGGCCGGCCGCTCCGGAATGCTGAAATCAAAGGAGAAGGAACCATGGAACAACTTTTTCTGATGCCCGGTGAAGAACGCTGCGAACGCTTCAAGGATGGCAACGGTATTCCGAGAGTTCACTACTCCTATCGCTCGATGCACGGTGCATTTTTCGACTGCGAGAGCCGCAGTTTGGAGGAAGCCCAGCGCCTGTGTGAGGACTGGCTGGTAGGCCAGGACCGCTGCTACCGCAACTGAGATGAAAAATAGAAGCCTCCGCTTCCCTGTCGGTATTGTCGCCGGGAAGCGGAGGTTTTTGCTTTTTACAGGTTTATTTCCACAGTTGAGCGCAGACAAGTTCCAGCACACTGCCCGCGATGCAGCGGGCCTTATCCGAAATGAGAAAACAGTTGGAAAGCTCCTCTTTGCGGGGGTCTATATCGGCCACCTTAAAACCGGGCGTTACCGGATAACTGCTGCGCAGAAGCCCGCGCAGAATGCCCGTGATCTGCGTGGTCACAGAGATCATGGCACCATCTGCCGTGCGGATCTGCGCAATGGTCTCGCCCGCTTCCACAATATCTCCAATTTTGCGGAGATCCATAAATATACCGGCCGTGTCGGCATGGATCACGCGCTCTTTTCCGTAGCCGCCAATGATTCCGGGAATGCCGGTATCAGGGATGGCACTGCCTTCCCGAATGATGCGTCCCAGCCGGTGGCCGCGTTTGGTCTCCACCACCACATCCACATCCTGCCCGGCCGTGAAACCGGGGCCGAGTGCAATGGTCAGGGGTGCCATATCCCGCGTTGTGCCAAGATTCTTTTTGGCAAGGATCGCATCCACAAGGACATCCGGCTTTGCGGGCGCAATGCTTTTGCCTTGCGGGTCTACCAGAACAGGAACGGCATTCTGTTTCCAGATTTCTTCTGCCTGTGCCAGAGTTTCGATCCGTACCGCACGCAGACCTTCCACGGCGGTCTCACCTTCATAAACGGCTTCGCACAGAGAAACCTGCCGCCGGATCGCCGCCGGATGCTCCGCTTCCAGCACCAGCACACGCAGGCCTGCGCTCCACAGCCGGTGAATGGTGCCGGTAGCAAGGTCGCCACCGCCGCGCACAAGGATCAGTGCATCCTTCTTCATTTGATCTCCTCTCCGGGCTGGAGTCGAGTCAATACGATCTCCATAGACCCACCGCAGGCAGCAATTGCTGCATCATCATTTTTGCCGTCTGCCGAAAAATGCAGCCGTTGATACGCCGGAGCAGCTTCCGTCAGCATTTCCTGTGCAGCCAGAATGGTGCGGTGCTCCATAATACCGCCGCCCACGCTGCCCACAATAGAGCCGTCTGTGCGAACCAGCATTTTTGCGCCGATTTCCCGCGGCGTAGAGCCGTGCCGCGCCGCAATCACGGCAAGCACCGCCTGCTGCCCGGCGGCATCTGTCTGAGCCATGGCTTCCAGAAGGGCAGATGAAAAGCCCTCCGTCTGCGGCCGCGCATTCTTGATCAATACGATCTGTGCCAGAATGGAAAGTGCGATCTCCTCTGCCGTCTGTGAGCCGATGGAAAGCCCGATGGGGGCGTACAACGCCTCCACTCTTTCGGCATCGATACCGGCTTCCAGAAGTTGACGGCGCACCAGTGCGGCACGCCCGCGGCTGCCCATCATGCCAACATAGGCTGCAGGCTTTTTTAATATCACCTTCAGGCAGTCCACATCAAATGCATGTGCCCGGGTGACGACCACAAAATAAGTCTCTGCGCCGTCAGGTACCTGCGCAAGCGCTTTATCAAACGGCAGACAGAGCACTTTATCGGCTCCGGCCAGCCGCAGCTGCTGTGCATATTCCTCGCGGTCATCCATTGCAAGGACCGTCAGGCCCAGCAGCTTTGCAAGCCGCACAACGGCTGCAGCCACATGTCCACCGCCGCAGACTACCAGCTGCGGCACCGCGCCAAAGCGCTCCGCAAAGATGTCTGTGCCTGCAACAGAGTGGATACCAGCTGCTGTGCAGCCCTGCAGTTCTGTCAGGTGCTGCAGCAGTACGGTGCTGTCTCCCCTCTGCCACACAGGCCTGCCTTCCAGCAAAAGCAGCTGGCTCCCCGCGGCATCGCCCTCTAACTGGGCCACCATCGTCCAGCCGCCCGCAGAACGGGCTTTTTGCAGCATTGTATAAAGCGGCATTTTACCCATGCGTCATTCTCCTGTTTTATCTTTATTACTGTTCTACTGCTGCGGCCTGATCGTAACGTGCCGGGTCCAGCCGGTTCTGCCACTGCTCAAATTCTTCCGGCAGCATCCGCCAGGCAAGGCCGCAGCCTGCGGAGATCTCGCGCGGCAGTGGGATGAGCCTGCCCGGAACCTTCTCCGCAAGGCACTGCTTTTCCCATTCCATGGCATCCAGCGTTGTGCGGAATGAAAGAACAATATAAGTTTTTTTGATGCGCATATCAGATCTCCTGTGCAAGCTCCTGAACAGCGGCTGCGGTCTGAAGCACTTCGGCTTCCGTATTGAAATGCGAAAAGCTGAACCGTACCACGCCCTGCTCCACCGTGCCCAGCGCTTTATGCATCAGCGGTGCACAGTGCGCACCGGCACGCACACAGATGCTGTAGTCCTCCCACAGAATATCTGCAATGCGGGCTGAATCTTCGTCTCCGATGTTGAGCGAGATAATGGGAGCGTGCAGCGGCATTTCCGGGTCGCCGTAGATCTTCACGTTCGGCAGATCTCGAATGTTTTTATAAAAGAGCGCCGCCAGTGCAGTCTCTTTTGCACACAGCGTTTCCACGCCCTGAGCCAGAATCCATTCCACACCGGCACACAGGCCCGCCAGACCCGGAACATTGAGCGTCCCGGCTTCCAGAGCGGTGGGCATCTGTGCGGGATGCTGTTCATCAAAGCTGTGTATGCCGCTGCCTCCCACTACCAATGGCTGGATGGAAAGCCCCGGGCGCACATACAAGCCGCCTGTTCCCTGTGGGCCAAGCAGCGCCTTATGCCCGGTGAAGCATAGCACATCAATGCCCAGTGCCTGTACGTCAATGGGCTGTGAACCCGCCGTCTGGGCCGCATCCACGATCAGCAGCAGGCCGTGCCGGTGCGCAAAACCCGCTGCTTTTGCAAGATCCGTTCCGTTGCCGGTCACATTGGAAGCACCTGTTACGACCAGCGCTTTTGTATTGGGCTGAACCAGCTTATCCCAGTCATCATATTGCAGCCGTCCGCGCTCATCCACGCCCGCAAAACTGAACTGCAAGCCCTGTTCCCGCAGCCGGTAGAGCGGCCGCAGAACAGAGTTATGCTCACATACCGTTGTGATGATATGATCGCCCGGTGCAAAAAGACCACCCAATGCAATGTTCAAGGCCTCCGTTGCATTTGCCGCAAAAGCAATACAGGACGGGTCTGGTGCATGGAGGAGCTTTGCCATTGCGCACCGCGCAGCATAAACAAGACGGCTTGCGTGCAGCGTTGGCTCATGGGCACCCCGTCCCGGATTGCCTGCCGTGCGCATTGCGTCCAGCACAGCCTGCTCTACCTGCGGCGGCTTGCGCAGGGTCGTGGCAGCGTTATCCAGATAGATCACGGTTTCACCACGTTGCCTGCCTGCGTCAGCTTTTCCACGATGGTGTACATGTTGGTCACACTGCCAACAGCAAGCTTTTCGGTCAGGCCATAGAAATTCAGGCAGGTGCCACAGGTCATGATCTCCACGCCCTGTGCTTCCAGTGCCTTCAGGTCATCCAGCATGGGCGAACCCTCACAGGTCAGGGACGCGCCGCCGTTATAGAACAGCACTGTTTTGGGCAGCTGATCCTGCTGGGTAAGTGCGAACACAAAGGCCTTGAGCAGGGACTTGCCAAGGTCATCTGCGCCAATGCCCATTTTATCAGAGCTGATGGCAATCACCGTGTCCGTGCGGGTGTCCAGTGCACAGGCCGGTGCTTCTTCAGTGGGTGTTTCGGACGCTTCGCCGATCGTGAACAGCACGCGGTATTCCCGCTCGGCCAGCTTTTCGGCGCTGTACTGATAACCTTTCTGCTGGGCCATTTTGGTAAGGTTCTGCACGGCGATCTCATTATCCACCAGCACATCCACCTCACCGGCACCCTGCAGTTCAGAGATCGCCTTTTTGGCTTTTACAACGGGCAGCGGGCATGCGTCGCCACGGGCATCAACTTTCAGCATCATAATTGTAGGCCTCCATCAGTATTTTACAGTGATTTCCTGTTCGGTTTTAGGTATGATCTCACCCACGATCTTTGCGGGCAGGCCAGCGGCCTGCAGCTCTGCTTCCAGCGCATTTGCTTCTTCTGGCAAAACGGCCAGCAGCAGTCCGCCGGAAGTCTGTGGGTCAAACAGCACCTCTTCCATTGCAAACGGCACATTTTCAAAAGTGACATATGGCCCGGTATGGTTGCGGTTGCGCTGTCCGGCAGCGGTATACAAAAAATCATCTGCCGCTTTTTCGGCTCCCGGTAGAACCGGCACCATCCGTGCATCAATGATACAGGAAAGCTTTCCGCCCATCATCTCGTGCAGATGGCCCAGAAAACTGAAACCGGTCACATCGGTTGCCGCGTGGACCGTATACTTTCGGCTGATCTCGGCAGCGTTTTTGTTCAGCGTTGTCATGGACGCAATGGCACCGGCCATATCTTTCGGTGCCGCTTCGCCCACACGGTTTGCCGTGCAGATCAGGCCCACGCCCAGAGCTTTTGTTAAAATCAGCTTGTCGCCGGGCCTGCCGGAATCATTCGTATACATTTTTTTCGGGTCCACAAGGCCAGTCACCGAAAGTCCGTATTTCACACCGGTATCGGCAATGGAATGCCCGCCCGCAAGGCTTCCACCCGCTTCGGCCACCTTCTTGGCTCCGCCGCGCAGAATTTCGCCCAGAATGTTCAGATCCATGCTCTCCGGGAAGCAGACAAGGTTCAGTGCAGTCTTCACCTCGCCGCCCATGGCATAGACATCACTCAGGGCGTTGGCCGCTGCGATCTGGCCGAAGGTATAGGGGTCATCCACCATCGGCGGAAAAAAATCCACTGTCTGTACCAGCGCGATATCATCTGTTATGCGGTATACAGCCGCATCATCCCGGCTGTCGTACCCGACCAGAAGGCTCGGGTCTCTTGCACCGCGCGGCAGCTTTTCCAGAATACGGCTCAGCGCTCCGGCCCCCAGCTTTGCGGTACATCCGCCGCCGGTGCAGAACACGATCTTGCCTTCTTTGCTCATACACGTTCTCCTTTCTCGAAATGAGACGTAACGCAGGAAATCCGATAAATTTTTTTCAGAATATCAGCCACCTGCCGGGCCAGAGCAGCCTGCTCTTTTGTATCGGCCTGATTGAGTACAACATAAAAGCTGCGATCTCCTACAGCCTTCCTTCCACCGTTTTCACTTGCAAGCAGATTTGCCAGAAGTTCCGGTGTCAACTGCGCATCCTGCGGAATACAAAGCAGCTCTGCGGCAAGCTCTGCCCGGAAACAGACCTCCCGGAGCGGATGCCTCAACGCAGAAAGCCCTGCTACGGCCAGAACCGTATCGCACTGCGGTAAAAGCACCGGCTCGTGCGCAGCGGGTGCCTTGCAGGGCATCCGTTTTGCGCCGTCCGCTTCAATGAGCACGATATCTGCAAGGGTCATCCAGCGCTCCAGCTGTGCCTGCGGCGGGGCCGTCAATTTGCCGCCGTGTGCAGCGGTTCCGGCCACGGCATAACTGCCGCACTTCCACAGGCGGAAAAGCTCTGCATCCGTCTGTGCCCAGACCCCGCCGGGCGGCTGCATAATATGGGTGGTGGTAGCGGCCAATACCCGCCAGCCCTTGCGGGCGCAGTGCGCAGCCAGATTGTACATCAGTGTGGTCTTTCCGCCGCCGCCCACCAAAGAAATAACATGTCCCTTCTCCGCAAGAAACGGAAAAATTTTTTCGTCGATCATTTCTGCTTTTCTGCAACTGCCATGGCGATTTTTTCCGGTGTGATGGGCAGCTCATAGAACCGGGTACCAATGGCATTGTAGATCGCATCGGAAATGGCAGGCAGCGGTGTGTTGATGACCACCTCACCAATGGACTTTGCGCCAAAGGGTCCGTTTGGTTCATAGCTGCTCTCGAATTCAACCTTGATCTTGCCCACATCGGTGCGGGCCGGAATTTTGTACTGGAACAGAGAGTTCTCTTCCGGGTAGCCATTTTTATCGTAGGTGATGTTTTCGGTCAGAGTCATGCCGATGCCCTGCAGCAGACCGCCCTCAGTCTGCACACGGGTCAGGTTCGGGTTGATGGGCGTGCCGCAGTCCACACAGGCATCAAATTCCAGCAGCTTTACCTCACCGGTCTCGGTATCCACTTCCACCTCAGCAGCACCAACCATGAACGGCGGCGGCGACAAAGGCGAAGTATGTGTTTCGGTGGCTTCCAGCGGAACCATATGGCCGAACTGAGAAGCATACGCGATCTCGCTCAGAGACTTTTTCTGTGTGGGATCTTTGCTCTTGAAAACATCTTTTCCATCAAATTCCACCTCGTCCTCGGTGCATTCCAGCAGCTCTGCGCCCAGCTTGCAGATCTGGCCGCGCAGCTTCATGGCACACTTTTCGGTGGCCTTTCCGGTAACGTAAGTGGTACTGGACGCATAGGAGCCGGAGTCATAGGGCGAGGTATCCGTATCAGCTCCGAAGACCGTGATATTGTCCAGCGGGCAGTCCAGCACTTCGGCGGCGATCTGCGCCAGTGTAGTGTCACAGCCGGTGCCCATGTCGGCCGCACCGATCATCAGGGTGTAGAAGCCGTCGTCATTCAGTTTCAGGGTGGCACTGCCCACATCCATGCCGGAAATGCCGGAGCCCTGCATCGCCATGCCCATACCGACAGCGCGCACCTTGCTGTTGCCCATATCACGGGCAGGGTATTTGTGCTCCCAGTCGATCATATCCCGCACCTTGACAAGGCAGCGGTCCAGCGCGCAGCTGGTGTTGACAGCCCCATAGTAGGCGGGCATCACATCGCCCTCCTGTACGGTGTTTTTCAGCCGCAGCTCAAAGGGGTCCATATTCAGCTTATGAGCCAGTTCATTGACAGCAGATTCTACGGCAAACAGTCCCTGCGTTGCGCCGTAACCGCGGTAAGCACCGGCAGACATGTGGTTCGTATACACCACATCACTGATAAAGCGGAAGGCTTCTGCCTTGCCGTACAGCGGGATGGACTTGTGACCGGAAAGGCCCACGGTCGTAGGGCCATGCTCACCGTAAGCACCGGTATTGGAAAGGGTGTACAGATCAATGCCCTTCACAACGCCGTCCTTCGTGGCACCCAGCCGCACATGGATCTCCATTTCGTGACGCGGCGAGGATGCGATCTGGCTTTCCACACGACTGAAAATGATCTTGGAGGGCTTTTTGGTCTTCCAAGTCACAAAAGCCGGATATACCTCACTGACCGCCGTCTGCTTGGCACCAAACCCGCCGCCGATGCGGGGCTTTGCCACGCGCACCATGGATTTGGGAATATGCAGTGCGTTCGCAATATTGCGCCGTGCATGGAACACGATCTGCGTGGAGCTGAGCACATTCAGCCGCCCATAGGTATCAATGGAGCAGTAAGTGCGGAAGGTCTCCATCATGGCCTGCTGGCAGGCTTTGGTGTGGTACACATGGTCGATGACCACATCGCTGGCTGCAAGCACTGCGTCGATATCACCGGCTCCGCATTCATCATGGGCACAGAGGTTGCGCTTATTGTCGGCTCCCACCGGGCACAGACTGGCCCAGTTGTCCTCCGGATGCACCAGAATGGGGTTGTCCTTGGCAGTGTGATAGTCCAGCACTGCTTCCAAAACCTCATATTCCACCTTGATGAGCTTGAGAGCCTTATCCACGCACTTTTCGTCCTTACCGGCCACAATGGCCACCACATCGCCCACAAAGCGCACATGGCGGTCAATGAGCAGGCGGTCACGCGGACTGGCTTCCGGATAGGTCTGGCCAGCCTGCGTGTAGCGCGGCGCATCCTGCGGCACATCCTCCCATGTAAAGATCGCCTCGATGCCGGGCACCTTTTTTGCTACAGCCGTATTGATCGTTTTGACGATGGCATTTGCGTGCGGAGAGCGCAGCAGCTTTACGATCAGGCAGTCCTGCGGGATCACATCGTCCATATAGACGGGCTGGCCGGTGACCAGCTGCATGGCATCCTTTTTACGGAAAGGCTTGTTGATGGTACTCATTCTGCGGCCTCCTTCTGCTTTTTCCATGCCAGAAAGTTCATGATGCCGCGCAGCTGGCCCTCATAGCCAGAGCAGCGGCAGAGGTTGCCGGAGAGATATTCCTTCACTTCTTCCTCACTGGGGTACGGATTCTCGCGGAAGAGGGCCAGCGCGTTCATGATAAAGCCCGGGTTGCAGAAGCCACACTGCTCTGCACCCTGATCCGCGATAAAGCCGCCGAACTCCGCGGCTTCTTCCTGCAGGCCTTCCAGTGTGGTAATGCTATGGCCGCTGGCACGCGCTGCCAGTACCGAACAGGACAGCACCGGTTTCTCGTCCAGAAACACCGTGCACAGACCGCAGTTGGAAGTCTCACAGCCGCGCTTGACGCTCTTGCAGCCGTGGGCACGTACAAAATCGATCAGCAGCATATCTGCAGCCACATCCTCTGTGACCTTGATGCCGTTCAATGTAAGAGTGATCTGCATTTAATTTTCCTCCTGTGCCGTGCGTGCTTCCAGTTCCAGAACAGCACGCTTTGTCAGAACGCCTGCCAGATGGCGGCGGTACTCGGCATTGCCGCGCATATTGGAGTCAGTGACAATTTTTTGCTTTACTTCATCGGCAAAGTTCTGCGCCAGTTCCTGCGCAGAAACACCCGCCTTTGCCGGCAGCTCAAACAGCACAGCCTTGAGCGGCCGCGCACCGATTGCAATGCGATAGCTGCCGTTTTCCAGACGGGCGGCAGCGCAGGTAAGCACCGGGATATCAGTCTGGCTGTTGCGCACGGACTGATAGAAAAATTCTGCTTCTTCCTTTTTAACGATCAGCCGCACAAGGATGTCCCGGTCATAAGGGCGCTCAGCATACTCCTGCAGGGATATGATCCCACCCTTGTACAACTCTACCGAACAGTCCATGGCCATAAACAGCGTGAGCACATCGGAAAAGCCGAACCGGCTGTAGATGCTGCCACCCACAGTTGCCAGATTGCGCAGCTGCACGCCCACGATATGCCGCAGCGCTTCCTTTACTGCGCCATGGGTATACGCAGCAAGACCGGCGTGCTCTTCCAGCTGGCGCAGTGTAACCATGGCACCAATGGAAAAGCTGCCCTCGGTCTCCTCTATGGTGTCCAGTCCCAGACCGGACAGGTCGATGGCTGTACCGACATTGATGTTCTCCATTTTGAGCCAGATCATGCCGCCCAGCACACGGTTGGCCTTTTTCTGGTTCAGCTGCCACGCTTCTTCCAGACTTTCGGCCTGCTTATATTCTCGGATCGTCATCATAGATGCAGGTTCCTCTCTCTTTTTTTCTCTGTTCTTTTATTTTAACACAGATTTCGATATAATACTATTGTGAATTCGTTTCAGAAAGAGTGGTACTATATGAAAGAACTTCTTCCGGTGGGCTGTGTCATCATGGCATCCGGTCTGAGCCAGCGCTTCGGCTCCAACAAACTCCTTGCGCCGTTCTGCGGGGAACCGATGCTATGCCGCGCATTTGCGGCGACCGATACTCCAAAGCTTTCGGCCCGCATCGTGGTGACACGTTCGGACGAAGTTGCGCAGCTTTGCCGCTCCCGCAATGTTCCGGTGCTGCTGCACGATCTGCCTGGTCGAAACGATACGGTGCGGCTGGGTCTTTCTGCGCTGCTGGAACAGGTGCCGGAGCTTTTTGGCTGCATGTTCCTGCCGGGAGACCAGCCGCTTTTGTGCCGCGAGACAGTGGAAGCCATGGCAGGCATCTCCGGATGGGATCACAGGACCCGGCTGGAACGGCATAAAGAAACAGAACGGGAGATCTTCCGTCTGGGATTCCGGGTCCGTAACGACCCGTCTCCCCTTACTGGAAGTCCCGTTCTGTTTGAAAAAGGACTTTTTCAGGAACTGCTCACCTTGCCGCAGAGCATGGGCGGAAGTGTTCTGCTTCGGAAATATCCCGCGCATGTTCACACCGTTTACATTGCGGATCGGAATGAATTGGCCGATGCCGACACGCCCGAAGCACTTGCGCAATTGGAAGCGCTGGCCCGGCAAAAGCTTTGAGCTTTATTCTGCCTTGTCATCCTTCGGCAGCAGCACATTCAGCAGGATCGCCACGAACGCAGCCGGAACGATGCCGGACTCGCCGCAGATCAGCTGGAAAGCGTGCGGAGCCTGTGCCAGAATGCCGCTGTTGGCACCCATGCCGTAGCCAACACCCAGAGCCACCGAGACGATGGTAAGCTGACGCGGGGTCATCTTTTCCTTGGTGATGAGCTGGATGCCGCTGACCACGATGGAAGAGAACATCATAACGGCAGCACCGCCCAGAACGGCCTGCGGCATAATGGAGATCAGTGCGCCGAGCTTGGGGATCAGACCGCACAGGATCAGGAAGATGGCACCGGAGGCCAGAGCCATGCGGTTGACCACTTTGGTCATGGCCACCAGACCCACGTTCTGGCTGAAGGAAGTGTTGGGCAGTACACCGAACAGAGCCGCAAAGGAGGAGCCCAGACCGTCACAGATCACACCGCCGGACAGCTCTTTATCGGTGGGCTCACGATTCATGCCGCCCTCCATGACACCGGAGATATCACCCACGGTCTCAACAGCGGTAACAACGAACATGATCATCACCGGCATAATAGCGCGCATATCAAACACGATCTTGACCGGCATCAGCTTGGGAATGGCAAACCAAGAGGCCTGTGCCACCTTATTCCAGTTGAGCACCCATGCCTTGGTAAACTCTACACCATCGGCAGTGACACCGGTGGTGGACAGCACCAGACCCATGACAAAGGCCGCAATGTAACCAGCCAGAATGCCGATCAGGATCGCGGAAGAGCTGAGGAAGCCCGTGGTCCAGTGCTTGAAGATCAGAATGACCACCAATACGAACAGGGCAAGCAGAAGATTTTCCATGGAGCCAAAGTCTTTTGCGCTGTTGCCGCCGCCAAAGGAATTGATGCCCACCGAGATCAGCGAAAGACCGATGGAAAGCACAACCGTACCGGTGACGACCGGCGGGAAAAACTTGCGCAGGGGCTTGAGGAAGAAGCCCAGCACGCTTTCAAAGATGCCGCCGATGATGGATGCGCCCATAATGGCACCATAGGCCAGTACACCGCCGCCCATGCTGCCGACAACACTGTTGAACACGCCGATAAAACCGGAACTGGTGCCCATGATGATGGGCACACTACCGCCCACGGGGCCGATGGTGAACAGCTGTACCAGCGTGACTACGCCGGCCACAAACATGGCGCTCTGCAGCAACGTGACCTGCAGATCTGCAAACTCACCACCCGCAATGCCGCAGGCGCTGGTGATGATCAGCAGCGGGGTCAGGTTGCCCACGAACATGGCGCAGACATGCTGCAGACCCAGCGGGATCGCCTGTTTCAGGGACATTTTTGCGTCGAACTGATACGCCGACTCTTCGAGCTTGACTTCCTTCAAATGTTCCACTCTCCTCAAATCTTGACAAAAATCATTCTTTTCGACTGCTTTACCAAAAAAGCGGATTTATTATAGCAAAACTGCGTATCCTTGTAAATTAAGTATGACTTTTTCGTGAACGGCTGTTTCCCGCTGAGAAACACAAAAAGCAGGGCGCTTTGTGCGTTTTTTCCGCTTTGGTCGGAAGAATTTCGCGCAGAACTCCTGCTTTTTTGTTTTGTTTTATTTGATTTTTGTGCGATATGGAAATTTTACAGCGTTCTCAGCCCGTAATCTTTTAAACAGCGCTGGATGCCCTGCTGAGTGGTGTCGAACCGGATGCCGAAGCGTTCCAGTTTTGTGGTGTCCATCCCAAGGTTCCGGCCCCAGCTTTCTTCCTCGATCTGCACAGCGATTCCCAGCGTTTCGGCAAACTGCCGGGCGGTGCATACCATGTTTTCGGCATTGCCGCTGCCAAAATTGTATACACCGCCGGGCAGCGCCATGGCAGGCTCCAGATTTTCGATCACCTGCCGCACATAGGTCACGCCGCGGTGGTCGTTCCGGGAGAAGCGCAGAGCCTCTCCCTTCAGCGCGGCACGCAGAAGATTCAGCGGCAGATTGCCCCGGATGGGCAGCCCATAGCCGGGCAGGTCATACATCCAACTGGCACGCAGATGGACCGAGTCCGGGCAGAGCTCCAGCACACGCTGCTCTGCTTCCAGCTTGTATTGGCCGTAAATGTTTGCGGGATGCAGGGCCAGTGTTTCCGGCAGCGGCCCCTGCTGCTGCACACCAGCATAGACCTGATCCGAGCTGAATGCCACCAGCTTTGCCTTCGCCTGCTGCGCAGCCCGTGCCAGCCAGACTGGCAGCTCCACATTGGCACGGTAAGCTTCTGCCGGATGCTGCGCACAGTAACTGGTATCGGAAAGAGCGGCGGTGTTCAGGATCACATCCGGATGCAAAGCTTCCACCTGTGCACGGGCGAGAGCTTCATCGGCTGTACAGAAAAAGCCTTTTGGAAGGGCGCAAAGCTTGTACTTTCCCTGCCACTGCTGCAAAATGCGGGAGCCGACAAAGCCGCCTGCACCGGTGATAAGAATTTTTTTCATGATAATTTCCTCCTGCAGGGCAATGAAAAAGTGCTCAGCAGCATGACAGCCTGCCGGGCACAAAAATTTTAAAGGAACAGTTCCAGCATGAACACGACGGCACAGCAGGCCACAGATACCTGAAACAGGCTTGCGCCGAACCAAGCAGCTGCAATGCCTACCACCAGCGCCATGGCACCGGCAGCCGGGCTCTGGGTCGCGTTGACAATGGCCGGGAAGGTCATGACCGCCAGCGTCACATAGGGCACATAATACAGAAACGACTGAATGAAGCGATTTTTGATGGGCTTGCGGATCAGTGTGAGCGGAAGGATGCGGATGGCATAGGATACCAGCGCCATCACTGCAATGTAAATGTAATGATTATGCGTCATACTCTGCCTCCTGCTCTTCTGGATTTACCGGAAAAAGAACTGCTGCAGCGCTGGAAATGAGCACTGTGAGCAAAATGGTGCGCGTGCCCTCCGAAAGAGCGGAGATACCCGGCAGGTAATTGCACACAAAGCTCAGTGCAAAGCTGATGGCAACAAGTGCAGCTACCACCCTGCTCTTACGCGCCGGAGGAATGATGATGGCAAGGAACATGCCGTAAAGGGCAACGCTCAGCGCACTGACAGCCCGCAGCGGCAGCAGATTGCCCGCAATGATGCCCAACGCCGTACCGATGGCCCAAGCCGGTGCCGCCAGCAGAATGGCACCGTAGGTATAATATGGATTCAGGCTGCCGGGCCGTGCAATGGTGATGCCAAAAAGCTCGTCTGTCACATCATAACCGATGAGCAGCCTGTGCCAGAAGGGTGTGCCCGGCGCAAAGCGCTGGGCCAGTGCGCAGCTCATGAGCAGATAGCGCGCATTGGCGATCAGTGTGATGATGGCCACTTCCAGATAGGTCGCATTGGCCATGATGATGGCAAATGCAGCGTACTCGCCTGCCGAAGCGTTGTTCAGTAGGCTGACCAGAAAGCCCTGAAACGGGGTAAAACCTGCCCGGCGGGCCGCAATGCCCAGCGAGAAGGAAACAGCAAAATAGCCCAGCGCAATGGGAACGCCATCCCGCATGCCCTCACAGAAAATCTTTTTGCTGAAAGCCCAAGCCGGCCTTTCTGCATTGACAAGCTCCGGGGCAAGGAGCTTACTTTTGGAATTCATCTTTGTTTTTTTACTCCTTTCCTATTTCAAACACCGCTTTTTATTATACTCTCCCGCACACAGAGAAGAAAGGGCTTTTTCACTTTCTTTTCGGCACAAAAGGAAAACGCCGCCTGAAAAGGCAGCGTTCTTCGTTGATTTATGCGCCCGGCACCAAAAAATGCATCGCCTGCGGCAGGACCTGCGTACCGGCTTCCAGCCCATTTGCCGTCAGGATCTGTGCCGGTGACACATGGAACCGTCTGGCAATGCCGAACAACTCCTCCCCTGCCTGTGCATAGTAGATGCGCAGTGCGATCTCCGGGTCCGGAGTCGTCAGCGGTTCGCCCAGCTCAATGCTGCCGATGCCCGAATGTGTGCTCCGGCAGAGGATGGCTCCTTCGGCACGGGCGGTGACCGTCACTTCCAATGTGCCGCCAGTGCAGCTGCACTGGATGTTCTCGGTACTCAGCCAGCATTCCGGGCTGAACTGTGCACCCGGCGGGGCTTCTACTGCGAGCGGAAAGACAAGCTCCAGTGTTTTTTCGTAGCTTTCCAGCTCGGCAAGACTGTTTTCGGCAAAGGCGGTGGCAACGGCACGCACCGTAAAGGCCCAGCCGTCGCGGTAAGGTGTTACCTGCGCCGGTCCATAAGACACAAAGCAGGCGCGCAGCTGAGCATCCGCATCTGGCAGCGGCCCGGAGACCGTGGAAGATGCTGTCTCGTTCAGCATACAGGCAAGATCTTCTGCTGCCAATTCCTGCGGCGTGACGGCGGTTTCAAACTGCGTAGAAAAGGCATCCGCTACGTATTGCAGCTGGCAGGGCCGCCATGCGTGCAAATGCATCATCACGCTGGCTGTCAGTTGGCCGCTGGCTTCCTGTTCGCCCTCCGCAAGGGCAAAGCCCACCGGCTCCAGCACGCACATGCATCTGCAGTCCTCTGCTACGCCTTCCAGATCCACCACCTGATTGAACGGCAGGGATGCCGCCTGACTTTGCAGGCTGCTTTCGCCTTCCGCACGCCAGGCGCATTGGGCACGTACCTCGCCCTTGACCACTGCCTTGCCCGCCAGCAGCTTTACCTCCCGCACGGCGGCGCTGCCGGTAATATCCAGAATGGCTGCGGGCGGCTTTGCAAACACAAGCTCCCCTTCCACAGTGACCAGCTTTTCCAGCACCGCGGTGCTGCGCACGCCGTTCAGCGTCTGCAATTTCTGTTCAATGCCGCCATCGGCCAGCGCCGTGATCAGTTCCTGTTTATCCTGTGTATGGATAGTAACCACAAGACCATAGGCTCCGCGCACCTCGATGCGGTGCGGGTTTACCGCCCGGCAGTTGAGGTATTCGGTCTGCCCTTCTACCATGGCCATCCAGCTGGTGAAGGAAAATTCCGGCACCTCCAGCTGCTTTGTAAACGGCAGCTTCTGCTCGGTCTGGCAAAGCCCGGCCCCGTCCTCGCCCTGATAAAACACAGTGCAGCGCAGATAGCCTTCCAATGTAAGCCGCCCGGGCTGCAGCTGCTTTTGCAGCACCACCGGTTTTGCAAAGCATTTGACCAGCTTGAACACCGGCGGAAGATAATCTGAAATCAGGATCTCGGTTTCCAGCGGAAGTTCTGCCTTGACGGTGCAGCTCGTGCCTGCCTGCGGCAGCGTATCCCGAAAGATCTTCAGTTCCATGCAGTGTGCTCCTTTCCCTGTCCGTCTCTACTGGAAAAGTATGCACATGCTTTGCAGGATATGCGCGCAAAAAAGGCACCGTGCAAAATGCACGATGCCTTTGGGCCTTTTGAAACAATCAGATCGTTTTGCGCAGGACAGCCGCCTGCATTACATGGTATTTCTGCATCAGCCGGACGGCAGCCGATGTGATCTTCTCGCCGCTGACCACAATGGGGATCGCAGGCGGGCAGGAAACCGTCGGCATAGCGCAGATACGCCCTACCGCCTGCTCTGTGGGCACCTGCTCCTGCGGGGCAAACACGGCCTGCCGGATGCTGCAGCAGGTGTGCAATTCGTGTTCCAGCTCCAAAAGCTCACGATCGGTTTTTTCCGGGAGCGGGAACGGTCCTGTAAGGTTTTCCACAATGTGGAGAACGGCAGAAGTCAGCCGTTCAAAGTCCTGCGGCGGATTTTCCGGGGTGAACATCAGCACAACATAGCGCGGGTCGGCATATTCGCACTCGACCTTTGCGCTGCGCAGCGCTTCTGCAAGCTCTGTGCCGGTCATGCCCAGTGTAGCAGCATCCAGCGTGACCTTGAGAGGTTCGCTTTCCAGTGCCAGCGGCCCCGGGCAGTGTTTTGCCGCAGCGGCTTCGTTCAGCTCCCGGCGCAGGCGGGTCAAATATCCGCAACACTGCAAAAGCCGCAGCGGATAACCCTCCGACAGAACCTGATTGCATTTGTCCAGCGACTGCAAGATCAGGTAAGACGGACTGGTGGAACCAAACAATGCCAGTGCATTGCGCACAGCGGCTTCGTCCTGAATGGGGGCATTTTTGCCCAGATGCAGGTATGCGCCGCCAGTGACAACGGGCAGCGTTTTATGGCCGGAGTCGCAGCACATGGCCGCGCCCAGCGCAATAGGATGCTGACCGCCCTGCGGCAGAAAACGCAGGTAAGCACCGTGGGCATTATCCACCAGAAGCGGAACGCCAAAATCCTTGCACACTCCGGCCAGCGCTGCAATATCCTGCACGCCGCCCAGATAATCCGGACTGGTGATGTAGACGCCAAAGGGCCTTTTGCCCTGCTGTGCCAAACCCTGCAGAGCACCTGTCAGCTTTGCAGCTGACACCGGGCAGCTGCAAAGTGCACCGGCATCCTGCGGCGCAGGCCAGAGCCACTGGATATCAAAATCCAGCAGCGCCGCCGCATACAACAGCGCTTTGTGAGCGTTGCGCGCTGCCAGCAGGACCGGGCGCTGTCCGGCTGCGGGCGCAGCCTGCAGTGCAAGGCACAGCATTGCACGGATGCACTGGGACGAGCCCTCTGTGCTGTAATAGGTATGCACCGTGCCGAACAGCCGGGTAGCGTTGGCTTCGCTCTGGGCAATGATGCCGTCAGCCCCATACAGTTCATCCGCACCCTTTATTTCGGTAATGTCCCACGGCTCAAAGCCCAAAAGGCTCTGGCCCTTGTGGCCGGGCATATGCAGCCGCGAGGTGCCGGACTGTGCGTAACGGCGCACAAAATCCACAATAGGCGTGGTCGTGCTCATTCGCAGGCTTCGCCATCAGCACAGGCGTTACAGGTAGAACCAAGCTCAATAGGCACCTCGATGCCCTTGGCGGCAAGTTCCTGATTCTCAGCGACCTTGATCATGATAGCGCATTCCATTCGCTTTTTGAACAGCTCGCAGCCGTACTCATACACACCGGTAATGTTGCCAGTAGCGTGGTAGGAGTTTGCTGCACAGCCGCCGGAGCAGTACAGCTTTGCCCAGCAGTTCTGGCACTCCTTGCGGGCATAGGCGTTGCAGTGCTTGAACTCATCGCGCACGGCAGTGTTCGTAACGCCCTTCCAGATATCGCCCATCAGGTACTTGGGGTCGCCCACAAACTGGTGGCAGGGGTACAGATCGCCCCAAGGAGTAACAGCCATGTACTCCGTGCCGGAGCCACAGCCGGAAATGCGCTTGTAGATGCAGGGGCCGCCGGTGAGGTCGATCATGTAGTGGTAGAAGGTAAAGCCGCGGCCCTCGCGGTTGCGCTTGATCATTTCCTTGGCAAGGATCTCGTACTGTTCCTTCAGGATGGGCAGATCTTCCTCGGTCAGGGCACTGGGGTCGCCGGGCTTGGACACCACAGGCTCCATGCTCAGCTCAGTAAAGCCGAGGTCGGCCATGTGGAAGATATCGTTGGTGAAGTCGGTGTTGTAGTGGGTGTAGGTGCCGCGCATGTAGTAGTTCTTGTCGCCGCGCTTCTTCACGAACTCCTGGAACTTGGGCACGATGGTATCGTAGCTGCCATGGCCTGCATAGTCCTTGCGGAAGCGGTCGTTGACCTCTTTGCGGCCATCCAGACTCAGAACGACGTTGTGGCACTCCTTGTTGCAGAAATCGATCACATCGTCATCGATCAGCATACCGTTGGTGGTCATGGTAAAGCGGAAGTTCTTGTTATGGATCTTCTCCTGCTCACGGCAGTAGGCCACCAGCTTTTTGACCATGTCAAAATTCATCAGCGGTTCGCCGCCAAAGAAGTCCACCTCAAGGTTGCGGCGGATGCCGGAGTTTTCGATCAGGAAGTCCATGGCACGCTTGCCCACTTCAAAGCTCATCAGCGCACGGTCGCCCTGATAGCGGCCCTGCGAAGCAAAGCAGTAGGAGCAGTTCAGGTTGCAGGTGTGTGCAACATGCAGGCACAAGGCCTTGACCACGGTGTTGCGGTTTTTAAAGTCGAAAGCCATATTCTCATAGGTATCCGGGGTCCACAGCTTGCCTGCTTCCTTCAGGTTGGTCACATCATCGATGCACTGATGCAGATCTTCCTCCGTGACATCCTCGCGGTCTCCATACTTTGCCATCATAGCCGAAATGATCTCGTCAGCAGTATGCTCCGGGTACATGGCAATGATATCGTATGCAACATCGTCCACCACATGCACCGAGCCGCTGCAGGTGTCCAGCACGATGTTATAGCCATTCAATTGATACTGATGTACCATTTTACTCTCCATTCCAATTACACAAAAAAATGCCGCCCGGCAAAGGCGGCATGGGGTTTGCAAAAATTACTTGTTGCTGTTCTCGCACTGCTGGTTAGCCACGCCGCAGGAGGTCTTGCAAGCGGACTGGCAGGAAGTCTGGCACTCGCCGCAGCCGCCGGTCTTAACGCTCTTGGTCAGGTCACGAGTAGCAATGGTCTTAATACGTTCCATAATAGAAAACCTCTCTAGCTCTCAAAATTTCATCGCGCCGGGCAAAGCCCGGTACGCATTTATCTTTGCTTATGATAACACGCAAGGAGCTTTCTGTCAAGATTTTTATGCCGCTAACCTGTTTAAAGCTGCCCGGCAGGCTGATATTTCGTCAGGACAGTATGCAGGCCAAGCTCCCGCGCCCTGGCCAGTAAGTACCGGTAGCGGCACAAAAGCGCCTGCCGCTCGTAAATGCGCTGCTCGATCAGGTCTGTATCTACCTCCAGATCAAACATCATCTCATTGCGCCGCAGGCAGAACAGACATTCCTTCAGCTCTTCTTCCAGTTCTGGGTGATAACGTTCGTGCTCGGTATCCCGCGGGATGCGGCTCGAAAGCAAAGTTTGGGTGTTCTGGGCATGGGTTCGTTCCAGCATAGGCCGTCCTCCTCTTCTTTGTGTATCTTGAAGGTTTGTACATTTTAGTATATGAAGAGACCGGTGCAGAATATGCCAGTTTATGGTAAAGCAGAAACTTCTCCGCTGGTGCGCGCATTTTAAAAAAGTTTGCAATTTTTTCAAAATCACGCTTGACAAGTATCACTTTTCCGCGTATAATAGCACACGTTGAGCGGCTCACACTGCGAAACGCAATCGAATATTGGGGATTTGCATAGTGGTAGTGCGGTAGACTCTGACTCTACTTGTGGGAGTTCGATTCTCTCATCCCCAACCAAAAAGCCATCCGGTTTATGCCGGATGGCTTTTTTCGTTCTATATTGTTATACAAAAACAGCGTACCGTCTTTGCGACGGTACGCCCATTTTTATGCAGTTATTACAGGATGCTGATGCGGCCTGCGCCGTAGGGATTCTCGTAATCCAGCAGATAGCCCGGGTAATCGGCCAGCGGGCTGTTTGCGGTGGTCAGATGCGGCAGACCCTCTGCATCTACACCGCCAAAGGTCATGGCATAGGTAGACATCACAAGGTAATCCTCAGACACATAGTCCTTGATCAGCTCTGCGCCATCAAACATGGCAAAGCCATCGCCCAGATTGCGCAGAGTGTAATTCATGCCAGCCAGAGCGTAGGTCTTGCTCTCGTCCAGCGGTTCATAAGTACCGGAAGCCTTGTTGTAGATCTTCACGTTCTGCACGCGCGGAGTGCCGGTGGCACTGCCAATCCAGACATTCTTCTCGTCGGTCTGCACGGTGTTGGGGATATCGGTGTGGATCTCGTAGGAAGCGCCTGCCACATGCAGGAAGCCGCCGTTCTCCTTTTCCGTTCCGGCAAAGCGGGCTGCAAACTCCAGTGCATCCTGGATCTGCTTGCCGGTGACAGACATCAGACAGGCCACATTGCCAAACGGGCTGACCTGCTTGCAGGTCTTGAAGGTCCAGTAGCCGGCTTTCTCATCGGCGCGGATGCCGCCGCCGTTCATGATAGCGATGTCACAATGCAGCTGTTCCACCTCATTGAAGTAGGAGTAAATGCCGTCGGCCACGAAGTCGCCGAGATTCGTCTCTGCCATGCGGATGCGGCGCTTGCCAGTCTCGGGGTCGGAGATGTAGAAGTTCGTATCGGCAACAGCGATCTTCTCACCCAGCATGTCGTCCACAGAAGCGACCCATGCGTTCTGGATATCGGCAACGGCACTGTCGGAGCCTTCGTAAGAGGAGATCAGACGGGTGGCAATGGAGCCGTCAGCCTTGATGGTCATTTCGCCAACATTTGCAAAATAAGAGCCGGTCTGGGTCAGGGCGACAGCCTTGCCGGACAGATCCTTCACCCACTCACACTCCATCTTGGTGTGAGAATGGCCGTCGATGAATGCATCGAAGCCGGAGGTGTGCTCGATGACTTCCTTGCTGGTCCAGGGCGAAGAGGAAGGATCAACGCCCAGATGGCCCAGACCGATCACATAGTCAGCCAGAACCTTGGCCTTATCAATGGACTTCTGCACAGCCTTGTACAGCTTCTGGCCGTCGTCACCGCCCAGAATATCATAGATATAGCGGCTCTGGCTCTTATCCATGAAGTAAGCCGGAGTAGACTTGGTGAAGGTCTCGGGCGTGGTGATGCCCACAAATGCGATCACGCGGCCGCCGATGGTGAAGTATTTGACATCCGGCAGAACGCGGTTGCCCAGCGGCAGATTGACCCAGTTGCTGGAGAGGTACGGGAAATCCGCCTCAGCCATTACCTCTTTTGCACGGGCCATGCCGTAGTCGAATTCATGGTTGCCGGGAGTTGCAACATCGTAGCCAGCGGCATTCATCAGCTGGATGATAGAGGCACCTTCGTCCATGGAACCATATGCGGTACCCTGAATATGGTCGCCCGCATCTACCAGCAGGACATTTTTGCCTGCATCCTGATAGCTCTTTTTCAAAGCTGCGATGGCAGCATAGGTCAGTTCCGGCGATTTTTTGTCGATGTAAGTATGAACATCGTTGGTGTACAGGATCGTAATGTCCTTAAAGCTGCCGGGGTAACATGCAGACGCAGCGGGTGCGCCCAGACTTACGGCAGCAACGGCCGTGGTGACACCTGCGGCCTTCAGGAAGCTGCGGCGGGAGATAAGCTGTTTCATGGAAAAACGACCTCCTCTTAAAACTCTCTTTTGTTTTTATCGGGCGCACAGAACCAGCCCGACGCTTGTTATATTAAGCATAACACACAAAACACCCAAGAACAACCCGGAATCGCACAATTTGTTCACAATTCACGGTACTAAGCCACACTTTTTGTGCAACATTATTCTTTTTCAGGGCAAAAACAGCCCGCATCTGCAGCCAGTCGTTGACTGCAAAAGCGGGCTGTTTTCAAAGGGGATTCAAAAATGGATCAGAGCAACGAGCTCAAATCGCATTGTATTCCTTGAGGAATTTCTCAAGGTCGGTACCCTCGATCTTTTTCAAAGCTTCCTTCATGGCAAGGCGCGGGATGAGCGGCAGATCCATGTCGGTGATCTTCTTGCCGTCGCGCAGCTTGACCGTTGCATCGATCAGGGCACGTACATCATAGGTGCTTCCCCAGACCTCGGGCACACCGCGGTCGATGTCCAGCAGGGTGTACACAGCTTCCATACCGGTGCGCATGGAGTATTCTGTGGTGAAGATGGTGTCACGGCCGGTCTCGGCGAACTGACCCAGGAAGGCAAAGTTGACAGCACCCTCCGGCACAATATCAGGACGGTCGCCCATCGCACGCGGCATAAAGAATGCATCGATATACGGCATCATGACCGGGATGGTGTTGGCACTGTGCTCGGCCAGCTCTTCGATCTGATCCTCGGGCACACCGATATGGTACAGCCATTCCATGCACAATTCCTTGCCGGTGCAGTCACGCATGGCCTTTTTGACGTAGTTGCCGGGCTTATCACTGAACAGGCCGTAGACCCAGACGCACAGCTGGTTCTTGGGCTGGTCTCGGAACTGCTGCTGACGGTTCAGCGTCCAGCTGAGCAGCCAGTTGGAGTCCTTAACGGTGACGATGCCGCCGGTGACGGTGTGGCCACTGAACGGGTCACGCTTGCAGATCTTCTGGATATACTGCGGGATCTTGTCGTCAAGCGTAGTGATGGTGGCGCTTTCCCAGTTGGAATGTTCGGGGTCGGAGCAGAACTTTTCAGGATTGCCGAATGCGGGGTCCTGTGCAGCGATCTTCTTCCACAGGTCCCAGCCGTTGCCCGGCTTGATGGTGGGATCAAAGCCTGCTGCCTTGTCCTGTGCGCCCATCGTGCAGCTTTCCACGCAGCCGCCGTTGGTGATGAACAGCAGATCATTTTCGGTCAGGTCAATGGAGCTGATCTCACCTGCGTGCTCCACAACCACGCTGCTTGCCTGCTTGCGCTTGCCATTGATATCAAATTTCACGTCCACGACCTTGGTCTCATAGTGGAACTGCACGCCGTGGTCCTTCAGGTAAGTGACCATGGGCAGGATGATAGATTCATACTGGTTGTAGCGGGTAAAGCGCAGGGCGGTGAAATCCGGCAGACCGCCGATATGGTGGATATAGCGCTTGAGGTAGAGCTTCATTTCCAGAGCACTGTGCCAGTTTTCAAAGGCAAACATGGTGCGCCAGTACAGCCAGAAGTTGGAGTTCAGCACTTCATCATCAAAGAAATCGGTGATTTTCTTATCCTGCAGCTGCTCGTTGGGGGTGAAGAAGAGCTTCATGATCTCCATAGCACCCTTATCAGACAGGCCGAACTTGCCATCGGTGTGGGCATCCTCGCCGCGGTTGACGGTAGCACGGCACAGTGAATAGTTGGGGTCTTCCTTGTTAAGCCAGTAGTACTCATCCAGCACACTGGCACCCTCGGTCTCCAGAGACGGAATGGAGCGCAGCAGATCCCACATGACCTCGAAGTGGTTATCCATCTCGCGGCCACCGCGCATCACGTAACCGATATCGTATTTGTAGCCGTCGCAGGCACCGCCGGGGATGGGGTCTTTCTCAAACACATGCACATGCTCGCCCTTCATCTGGCCGTCACGCACCAGATAACATGCAGCCGTCAGTGCGGCCAGACCGGAACCAATAATATATGCAGATTTATGATCGACACCCTCCGGCTTTTTAGGAGTTGCAAATGCTTCATAGTTGCCACTGGAATAGTACATAGAAAAGCCTCCCTGCTTTTTATTGCTTTTTTCGGCATCCTTGCGCCGTCCTTATGGCAACAGTATACCCCGCGCCGCTGCAGCAGACAACAAACAAACTTTAGCGGGTGTATAAATTTTATACAATCATTCTGTTTTGCTGGAAATACGTACAAATTGTGACAAAAGCCGCCCTAATAGCGAATCGTTCTGTGATATGGAGTGCTTTATAAATCAGTTTCAGCAAAAAGAAAAGCACCCAGATTTCAACGAATCCAGGTGCTTTTTGTTGGTGGAGGCGATGGGAGTCGAACCAATTCCCACCGTTCTATCGTGAAAAAATCGCAATTTTCAGGCTGAAAATGTGGCGTTGCTATGGGCTGAAATTCTGCACATAGAACCGCACCCAGTTCCCTAAAATCGGGAAGTGTGGTAAAAAGTGTGGTATTTTTCAGCCGTGCAGCAGCTTCATAAATACCGCGTTGACGGCCTGCGCTGTGGCTACATCCTCACCGGTCAGGGCGTGGGAGTAAATGCCGTATGTGTCCATATCTTCGGAGTGACCTACAAGCGCCTTGACCTCACCAGCGGGCAGCGTCTTGATTGCGGAAACAAAGCTGTGCCGCAATTCGTACAGGCTGACCGGCTGCAAATCGTTGGCAGCGCAGAACACTTTCCAGCGCTTATAAAACCGGCGCTCTGTTTCCAGACAAAACACGCTTTCACAATGGCCGGTAACAGCCCTTTGGGCATCCAAGACGGCTTTTGCAACATCGGGCAGAACGAACGACCTGCAAGCATTTTCGTTCTTTCCACGCGTCACCTGCCCTTTTACGTTGACGGCACGGGAAACGTTGACTGTGCTCCCTTTGATATCTGCCCAGCGCAAGCCCACCAGCTCCCCCGGACGCAGGCCGGTCAAGACCGCGAATCTGTACGCATGAATAAAATCATCTGGCACGCGCTTGCCCCGATAAAGCGTTGTATCCACCGTGAACAGCTTTATTAGATCATCTGGCTGCAAGACCTTTTTGCCTTTCAGACGCGCCCCGGCGGGTATCTGCACATCCTCCGGCAGATAGGTGGACAGCTTGCTTTTGCGGCAGTATTTGCAGAAGGCACGGAGATCCCCGGCGAGTGATTGCAAGGTTTTACGACTCTTGCCTGCCGCGTGGGCTTTGTTGATGATGGCTTGCAAGTCTGCATCTGTAAGGGCATTGACCCGTTTTTTGCCGATGATCGGCAGCACCCAGGTGCGCCACCGGCTTTCGATCGGTTCATAATTGCTTGCGCTGGTGGTCTGCTTTAAGCCCTCTATCCAGAGTTTATACACATCCTCTACCCTGCCCACCTTCGCGCCTATGCCGTCCTCAAGCCACACATCAGCCTTGCGGTTCGCTTCCCGCTGGCCTGTGCGGCCGGGAATGCTGCTGTAAAAATACCGGCGCTGGCCGTCCTTCTGCACCGCCACCCGCCACCGACTGAACTTCTCTTGCCAAACGGCCGTATTGGTTCGTTTACTCATCGCGGTAGAATGCCCTCAGTGCCTGCAACGGCGGCAAGAACTCGTTGCAAATCTGATCTGCCACTCCAATGGCGGTCTTTTCATCATAGACGTGAGAGGTTATATTTCGGGCTGTAAGAACATCGTTCCAGCCCTTTGCATCCACGATCATGCCAGCCGCAAAGGCTTCTTTCAAAATCGCGCGGGGAGAGGAAAACGGAATGGTGCTTCCCTGATCTTCCAAGTATTCCTTGATGGACTTCCACGCCAGCTCTACGGTAAATTCAAAGCGCTGGATCAGGCCGTCCCGGTAAAGCGCATCCTGTTGGCTCTTCTGGTAAATGGCTACCGCCTGTTCCAGCTGGGCCAGAGCGCTGATATAATGTTCAACTTTTTGCAGCATAAAGTTCTACACCGTCCTTTTTTATATTTTCCAAAAATACCGGGTTCATCCCGTCTTTGATATGCACGATATCAAATTTCAGCAGCGTGGGCAGTTCTTCGCATTCCAGCCAGAACTCCGACCGGTTATTCTCTGGCATTCCATACACCGCTAGATCAATATCGCTGTTATATCGGTTATCCCCTCTGGCACGGGAGCCAAACAACACAAGCCGCTTTGCGCCGTACCGCTTTGCCAGCGCGGCAATCCGGCTATAAAGTTCTTCCATTATACTGTCTCCTTTTAGGCAACGCAGTTTCATCGAAGGAACGGATTTTTCAGTTTTGCTCAAAAATGAGCAGAACCCTCTCGGTGGTCGCCCCAGCATCAACCACATCATAACACTGGACATGGCGACGTACGTAACGAACTCGTTCCCCTCCCTATGGTGAATCACCGCACCTACAACCATAACATAACAAAACGTTAGGTTATGGGCATAACGTTTCACTGTCGAATGGGAGTTTGCCAATTTTTTTCAGCACACTATACGCAGCACGAGAGGCAAGCTGGGCCGGAGGCGCAGGGCTGTCCAACATATCGCACATCTCGTCGTATTCGTGGTCAATCGGATGTTCAAGAAGCCACTTCTGCATTTCGGCAATACGTTCCGGTGTAAGCCAACTACTCATAGAATTTCACTCCATTCTTTTCTCACGGCAACGGATTTATATACCATCTTTCGACATAGTCGCCGTAGTGCTCAATCTCCAATTGCTTCGATTCTTCCATCGTCATAAGTTCTGCGCTTCAGACTGCGCTTTCAGTCTGCTGTAAAGTGCATAAAATTCGATAAATAGCCGTCGCTGAAACTCTTCTTCCTCTATAATCTCCGGCGTTACGATTCTACAACGGCTTGGAATATAGTGGGTGCGTTTATATTCGGCAACATATGCGTCCCGCCGACGAATACACGCCGAGTGGAGCCGTTGGTTTTCTTCAAGTGCCTGTTTTATTTCATCTGCATCCATTTTGGCGGCCATGCTTCGACAGCATTCTTTATACTCTTTTTCGTCCCTACGATATGCTTCCTTATATTCGTGAAACAAACGGTTTTGCTCAACTTCTTCGGCTATAATCTCAGGTGTGGAAACAGACACGCTCAGAGTAAGGCCATGTGCCTTCCTGTATTCAGCTTCAAGCACATCTTGCCGCTTTACGCTCTCTTTCCAGCGCTGCTGTATCTGTTCTTTCGTGTATTCCATAGCTTTCACCATGCGCTCAGGCCTGCATATAAGCGGCTGTGAGCGCTTTTATTTTTTGTCCGAGTCTTTATCAGCCGCGTTATCTAGGACGCTCTGGACGGTCGCTGTGGGGCGCTGTTGATATTCTGGTATCTTCGCTAAATCCTCAATAACTCCAAACGCCTTTTCTTGTCCCCGATCATTCATAGAGTGATAAACCGCAAGAAGTTTATTATCTTTTTCCGCGTTGTCCTTAATCATTTCTACTGCTTTATTAAGCGAATTTGAAAAGTTTTCTGACATCAATTCAAGCGGCGACATAAGATCGCCTGTGGTGATGTTTAATGCCGTTGCAATTCTTTTTCTTGTTTCAATTTTAGGAATAACTTTTCCTGATTCATATTTTCTAATCGCAGAATCCGCCATTCCACATTTTTCAGCAAGCTCTTTTTGCGTCATTCCTGCATCAAGACGAGCTTTTTTCAGAAGTTCACCTATTGTCATAAAATCACCCCTTTTTACTATATCAGCTAACGCACAAAAAGTCCAGACCAAAAAGAATCTATTTCTCGCAGTTGACAGACCAATACTTATCTGTTATAATTCATGGTAGACCACATTTGGTCTATTTGGAGGTGATAGTCATGAAGATATCCAAAAGCAAGCTAACCCTTGCCCTTGCTCGCAAATGCTGGAATCAGCGCGATCTCCGCGACAACGCGGTTGTGTCAGCACAGACCACAGTGAGCATCAACAAAGGCAAAGATGTCATGCCCGCCACTGTGGGCAAAATTGCCCGTGCACTGGGCGTGGATGTGACCGATATCATCGAACAGGAGGAATAATGTGTACAGACCATTCAAACGGCTTCGTGTCCGTTTTGTCGAGTGCGACATGAAGCAATCCGAAGTAGCAAAAGCGGCCGGTATGGCTCCTTCCACGCTCTGCGCCCGGATGCAAGGCAAGCAGCCATTCACCACATGGGAAATCTCCCGTGTAGCCGAAGTGCTGGACATTCCCCGCGACCAAATCGGGGCATTTTTCTTTGATGAAGAGCCAAGAAAGCGGGGTGCATGATGGCAAAAAGTTTCAAGTTCTTCGAGTCCTATCTTGAGGCAACCCGCACACTCAGCGTCAAAGATCGAGGAGATTTTCTCTTCGCAATCGCTCAGTATGGAATAAACGGCGAAGAAGTTCCTCTCAAAAAGTCACTTCAACCCCTCTGGCTTTTAGTCAAACCCAACCTCGACAAGAGCCGAAAATATCAGGAGAGCGGCGAAAAAGGTGGAAGACCTAAAAAGCCCCCTTTGCAAAAATCGGAAACCCTTCTTTCTGAAAACGAAAAACCGGATATGGACATGGATAAGGATAAGGAAATGAAGGTGGAAGAGGATAAGGATAGGGAGATTTCCGCTGACGCGGCGAGCGCTTCTGCTCTTCCGACCTTCGATATCTTCGCCGACTTTTCCAACGGTGACAGCGAGCTATTGCAAGCCCTTCGGGCCTATGACCAAATGCGCAGGGAAAAGCGCAAGACCTTAACTGACACCATGCGGCGCAGCCTGTGCCAGCAATTGGATGACGAGTTTCAGCCGTGCGAATGGGTGGAAATCGTCAAACAGGCCACCCGGCAAGGCTGGCTGAAGTTCTATCCACTAGATAAGGACAAGCCGACCACCACGCCACCGCTGGAGGAAAGCTCCAGCGACCAGTTGACCCGCATTCTGAACAATCTGAAAAACATGAACGGAGGTATCTGAAATGACCATTGAAAAACTGAAAGAACTGATGCAGACCCGCATGGACTACTTCGAGCAGCACCTTTCCGACGAAACTGCAACGGCCCAGCTGAAAGCCTACACGGCCAATCTGGGCACTGTGCCGGACGAGATTGCGGAATCCGCGTTTTATGTAGCACTGGGCAAGTGCCGTTATCAGAAGCAGTTTCTCGCCGACTGGCAGGACGTTATCCGGGATATTCTGCGCAAGCGCCTTCCCTCTGATGCAGCCATGTGGAGCGAAGCTCTGAGCGCTGCTCACCGGATTTCCGACTGCTATGCAGTTCATGCAAACGGCGGCTATGCCGGAGAAGACAAGAGCGAGCGTTTGGAAGCCGCACAGCAGATTTTCGAGAGTCTGCCCGCTGTGGTTCAGCGCTGGGCAGGTTCGCCCCGTGAGCTGTGCAATCTGGTAAACCACAACACCAAAAGCGAACTGAACAAGTTCATTCGTCCCGGATTCAACAAGATGCTGGCAAATGCTTCATTGCAGGAGTTTCGGCAGCCTGAAGCGGTTCCTCAGCTGAAGCAGAACATCGCACCCGCCGCCCAGATCGGACCGGGAAGCAAGACCGCCTGACCCCTACATGACCGCATAAAGAAAGCCGCTCTCACTGTTCCAGCAGCGAGGGCGGCAAATAGGCGGTATTTCGATTATCAGAGCCGATATACCGCCTCTAGTTTATCAAAAACGGAGGATTTTCGCAATGACTTTGTATCATTTTCAGTGTATCGCCCCGCTTCTGCTGTGGTGCCTGATCGGCGCTGTGGCCTGTTGGAAAAATGGCCTGATGTAAGGAGGATTCTATCATGTTGACTACTCTGAAATTCGCAAATCGCCCCATTCACCTGTTCTGCATCGCTGGCCGCAAGTATTATGTGACCCGCAGCAATGCGTTTTCCCAGTGTGGTGGTTTTGGGTTCGTAGACTCTCAAAAAGTGGCCGTCTTCGCGCCCACCGGAATGAGCTACCAGCAAGCGGCGCAGAAAGCCGCGCAGGAGATCGGCAAATGAAAATCAAGATCACTTTCACGACGGAATAAAACGCCACAGCAGCGGCCACGCTGGACGCTCTGAGGCGGATGCACCCCACCGCTAGAGCACACGAAAACATTAACAACACCGGTGTTTCTGCCGCGTTTTTGACCGTTACAAATCCGAAAAAGCCGCATCACACCAAAGAAAACCGTTGACAATTCCCCCTCAGACGTTCTATAATGGAGCATAAGGCATAGAGTACCGCCGGAGAAAGTCCGGAGGCCATAAGGCACAGGGAAAACGCTTCGAGCGGTTCTCTGTGCTTTTTTATTTCACTGTACGGCTCAGGTATAGCCGGGAAAGGACGCAACCATGACCGAAACCACCACTGTGAACACCAACCAGCAGGAAACCACCACTCAGCCGGAGGGAAACGGCAGCACTGGCAAGGTGTTCACCCAAGAAGAAGTAAACAACATCGTCCGCGAACGATTGAATAGAGTAAAAGCAGGCGCAGCCGAACAGGACGAACGTGCAACCGCTCTGGATGAGCGGGAAGCCGCCGTGCAGCAGCGTGAACAGGCCATGCAGCAGAAAGAGAGCCGTGCAGCCTGTGAAGATCATTGCAAGGCCAAAGGCTATGACACAGCTTTCCTTGACCTGCTGGACACGTCCGACCCGGAGAGGTTCACCGCGCTGTTGGACAAGCTGCACGAGACGGCAGCGGCAGATCTGAAAGCCCAGCAGGAAGCCGAACAGGCCACACAGGCAGAGCAGAGCGCCGCCCAGCGCCTTGAGCACATGGAGCTTGATAATGCCCTTGCACAGCAGGCCGCAGGACTGAAGTTTTCCAGCGAGAGCGCCCGGCAGTATTTCCTTGCCCAGTGCAAAGAGCAGGATTTTGCATTGCAGGGCGGTCAGATCGTGGGGTTTGACGAGTACGTCAAGCAGTATTCCGCATCTGATCCAGGCGCGATCCTGCCCGCTGGCGGCATTGCCCGCTTCTCTGCATCGGCTCTCGGTGCCACGCTTTCCTCTGGCTTTCATGACGCGATCGCGGACGCATTCAAACCGAAAGGATGATTTGAATTATGGCAACCGTAGATTTGACTACTAAATTTCTGCCCAAGGTAGACGAACAGTTTACCACTGAGAGCAAACGCAGCCTTGTGACCAATCAGGATTTCACATGGGACGGCGCAGCGACCGTCCGCGTGTACAAGGTCAGCACCGGCAAGATGAACGACTATGCCCGCAATGGCGACCCCGCTACCGGCAGCCGCTTTGGTGAGGTGGAACAGCTCAATGCCACCACCTACCCGCTGACCATCGAGAAAGACCGCTCTTTCACCTTTGTCATTGATAAGCTGGACGAGGACGAAACGCAGCAGCAGCTTTCCGGTGCAACCGCTCTGGCCCGCCAGAACCGCGAGGTGGTTATCCCCGAAGTGGACGCGTACACCTACGGTGTTATGTGCACCAACGCAGGCGCAAAGCCCGCAGCCGTGGAGCTGACTACCGATAACATCTATGATGAGATCTGCAAGGCCGGTGCCCTGATGGATGAAGCAGGCGTGCCCGAAACTGGCCGCGTGCTGGTCGTCACCCCGGAGATTTACCGTATCATGAAGAAGTGCAAGGAAATCGTCCTTGATACCGAGGTGGGCGAGGATATGCGCTTGCGTGGTGTGGTATCCAATCTGGACGGCGCAGCGGTGCAGAAGGTGCCCGCCAGCCGCCTGCCCTCTAAGTTTGGATTTATGCTGTGCCACCCCTGCGCGACCGTGGCCCCGCTGAAGCTGAAGGATTACCGCATCCACTCCGACCCGCCGGGCATTTCTGGCAGTCTGGTGGAGGGCCGCGTGGTGTATGACGCTTTCGTGCTTCAGAACAAGGCAAAGGCAATTTACTATCAGGCTACCACCTGATAAGGCATCATCCGGGCGCATGGGGCAACCTGTGCGCCCTCTTTTTCTCAGGAGGTGAACCAATTCACCATGACCACAAAGAAACACCTCAAAATGACTAATCCGGGCGAGGTGCGCAGAGCTATGACCAGAATTTCCAACATGGTCTTGAATGGCGAGATTGCCCCACAACAGGCAAACACCATCATATACGCCGGAAATGCCGTGTTAAGCTCCATCCGCGCCGATGAACAGGAACGGCGCTTGACGGAACTGGAAGCCAAATTGAACGAGCTGGAAGGTACAGGAAATGAAACGATTTGACGCTATCCAAAAACGTATCCTAGCGCTGATAGCCCAACGGGAAGCTGTCAAGGGTGCTCCGTTTTCCCGCTTCCTTCTTCATCTGGACGATGGCAGCACTGTGAAAACAGTCCCGCGATTCATCGAGGCGTTGAGCGGGCTTGTTGAGCTTCTGGTTCATGAAAAGCACAGGGTTCTTTCGGTTGAACTGTCTAAAGGTTTTTGCAGCCCGAAAGAATCCGCCCTCTTTGAAAGTATCGCTCTGGGAGGTGTGCCGGTTTCTCCCGAACGGGCCGCACTGCTCCGGGAAGGTGATTCTTTCCCTTCTCCGCCGCAAAAGCTCTCAGAGAAGGCCGAAGAACCAGTGATGAACCACAATCTCATCTGAACCACAAAAAGGGGAGTAGCACAATGGATGAACCACGCACAAATCACACTGATCAGCAATCCACAAACGCAGCTCTTGCCGCTCTCGCTGCATCTGGTAACAGCTTCGCACTAGGCCAACTCTGGGAGATCAACAAAAGTCTACTCCATAGTCTGTTTTGGCAATGGTACAACAAAAACAAATCCGTTGCCGATTCAGCCGGACTAACAATGGAAGATTTCGATCAAGAAGCGTTCTTCGCTGTTCAGGCTGCCGCCAAAGCCTACGACTCGGAAAAAGGTTCCTTTACAACTCTTCTAAGCTACTATGTGCAGTCTCAGATAAACCGCGCTGTGCTGGGAGAGCATAGCTGCATCGAGATCACAGAAGAGGGCAAATGGGTAAGAAAATCTGCAAATCTTCTGAACAGCTGCACAAGTCTTGATGTACATCTGGACATCGACGATGAAAATACCACAGTTAGAAGCGATCTCATCGAAGACCCCGCAGCCTCTCAGGCATTCCAAAACGTCGAAGACAATAACTATACCGAGAAGCTACACAACGACTTAGAAAAAGCAATCGACACGCTCCCCCGTAGACAAGCTGATATTATCCGTCGTCACTATTTCGCCGAAACACCGCTTGCTGACATCGCTCGCGAAGATGGAATCAGCAGCAGTGCCGTACACACCAGCGAACGCGCGGCACTTTACACGTTATCAAAAAACAGAACCCTTCTCCGCTGGCATGACGAGATCATTTCAGAACGCGCATGGAATGGAACCGGCTTTTGTGCATGGAAAAGTCATGGCAGCGTTCAGGAACGCACCGTGGAATATCTGGAAGAGCAAATGCCGAAAATGGAACGCGAGTTGGAAGAACGAAGAGCCTTTCTTGAACGCATGATACAGCTCGCCCCTGAACACCGTGAAGCAATCGAAAGCACCTCTTTATACAAAGATGCATTCAAAAGCGTGGTAAATAGTGTGGTATAAGCAAAGAAAAGCACCTAGATTTTAGCGAATCTAGGTGCTTTTTACTGGTGGAGGCGATGGGAGTCGAACAACAAAAAATGATTGAGTGACGTCAAAAACATATCTGCAACGCGCCTAAGCACTTGCTAAAAAGGTAGTTTGGTTGGTTTGTGGCCCATGTATTTTGCTACGTTTACAAAAAAGAGTGTTACCAAAACTGTTACCAGAGTCAGGCCTGTGCCTTTTTGAATGCCGCGGTGGTAGCGGCAGCAAGATCTTCCCTCTGACCGTCAAGCTCGTGCCGATACACTCCGGCAGTGTCCATGTTCTTGCTGTGACCGACCAGCATCTTCAGCTGGCTGTCAGTCAGGACGCTGGATTCAACACTGACAAAGGTGTGCCGCAGCTCGTAAAGTGAAACTTTCGGCTCAAGCCCGTTTGCTTCCTGATAGGATTCCCAGCGGCGATAGAGCGCGTGTTCTGACGGGATCTGAAACAGCGGGGTATTGTAGTTCAGAAGTATACCTTGAGCCTTCAGAAGCTGCACCTGTGCCTCGTATGCCTCGCGAGCTTCCTTGCCCATGTCAAAAGAGCGGATTGCGTTTTCGTTTTTTCCGGTCGTCTGTTCCCGGTGCACGTTGATGCTGCGCCGAAGGTTGACCGTGTTCCCTTTGATGTCTCCATACCATAAGCCAATCAGCTCTCCGGGACGAAGGCCGGTCGCAACTGCAAAGCGGTAGGCGTAGATGTACTCGTCAAATACCGGCTTTCCGTAGTAGGTACGGGTATCTACGCTAAACAGCACCTTTAGAGCGGTGGGCTGAAGAATTGTGCGTTTTCCCATTCTCGCATTCTTCGGGATAGACAGATCAGGATGCAGTGTCGTGTACTTGTTCCTTCGGCACCACTTGACAAAGGCGGTTTCCGCCGCCCGAATCGTCATAAGCGTTTTGCGGCTCAATGGCTTGTCTGAAATCGGCTTGCGCTGGTTCTTCTTCTGGGATCGCTTCCGAAACGAAACGTCGATTGCCTTTTGAAGGTCGCCCTCGGTCAGCTCGTCAATGCGGATGTTCCCGCAGGTCGGCAGGATATAGCAGTCCCCGTAACGCTGGCATTGCGTAACATAGGATGTGCCACAGGTGAGCTTCAGCTCTTCCACCCACTCTGAATAAAGGGCGCTGACCTTCTTTTTTCCGTCTCTGATGCTATCATCAAGCCAGGCATCCGCTTTTGCGTTTGCTTCCCGTTGTCCTGTTCGACCCGGCGTACTGCTGTAAAAGCGCTTGCGGGTGCCGTTCTTCTGAACTGCGATGCACCAGCGCTTTTCCTTTTCGACCCAAAACGCTGTGTTCGTTCTCTTTTTCATCGTTCTGCTCCTTTCGGTTGAAATTGCAAAAGCATCAAATTTTTTGATATTTGTTGACAGCAACAACCGTTTGATGTAACATATGGTTGTGAGCAGTTGTTTTGTGAGCTTTGGCGAGGTCAACAAAACAAAAAATGGAACCATGGAGGTAACACGCAGATGCAGGATAAAACGGCTGTTCTCGGAAACACCCCGGGTGTTGAGGAGGACGAGCGATACATTGAAAAGGCGTACAGAACTCTCTCAGAGGATAACCGCAAAAAGCTGGAAGTATACGCTGCCGCGCTGCGAAGAACCCAGCTCGCACATGAAGGGACTGATTGAAACGGTTCCTTTATACATTGGCCCTTCGGCTTTGCCGATGGGCTTTTGCTTTAATAGCGAACAAAGAACGGGATCTGCATTCAGCAAACCCCGCTCTTACAAGTGAATGATATTCTACGCCACATGGCACCCCGTCATTCCCGGAGGATAAACATAGAACGAGGATTAACTTTTGTTTTCTTTTTCAAACTGAGCTTTGAGCAGTTCGTACATATTGACCATTGGAAGCTCGATTTTTCCATGATTAAGAACCATAGAGGACATAACCTCCATTTTTGAACGGGCAATGCCATACACCGCTGCAGAGCCGTTGAACCACAATTTTGTTTCAAAATCTTCGTCAGGTACGCTCTTATCAATCATAAACTTGCCGTGTATAACCATGTGATACTTGCAGGAAGCTTCTGAGCCATCCTGCAATGAATAAACGCCGTCAAGAATGAGCCTGACATAAGCAGCCTTCTTAGAAGGATCATCAATTGGAACTTGCTCACTGATAGAAACGGAGAGCTGATGCGTTAATTCACACTGCGACACAGCATCAATGATATTATTATCAAAAGAGCATTCCGTAAGAAAGCTTCCAAGATACTGAATGTCAGCTTCAAACTGCTTTGCATCCATTGTGTGCACCTCCGGTTGGCTTTTTAGGTGTTTCAGGGAACCGAATCAACCTTGACGAAGAAAAGTCAGGCGTTTTAAAAGCTGTGTTGTTTGCAGCATCAGACTTCACATTTTCAGGTTCGGTGGACATGATTCTTTCATCGGGCTTCAAAGGGCACTGTACCGACAGCCCCAAAGCATCGGCAATGTCAATCAAAGTGTCGATGGTATAGTTGCAATCCCCGCTTTCCCAACGGGAAACAAGGCTTTGTTTTACCCCCATTTTATCAGCAAGATCTTTTTGCGCCCAGCCTTTTGCCATGCGGGTGTCGTGTATCATTTGCTGAATTTGGATATTTACAACGGCCTTTGCAAGTTCGGCAGTAGTCATGTTTTTGGCTATGGCAGCGATAAGGTCAGACAATGTTGTTCTATGAGACATTTTCATTCTCCTTCCATAAGTTCTGCAAAACGCGTTTTAGCAATAGGTGTGTGGGTACTGTATTCAGTGTTTTTGTGTCCTTGTCTTTCGTAGAAAGAAGATAGCAAGTATATTAAACCATCTTTATAAACAAAGAAAACCCGAAGATTTGAAATTCCAAGTTTGAACCTCATAGCACAAAGGTTCTTTTGCCCTGCCAAATGTTCGATCGGTGCACCCGGAGGGCCAATTGCGGCTTCCCCATTTTCCACAAGCTGTTGAATATACGATGCTAAACGTTTGAAAAACTTATCCTCTGAACCTGATTTTGCAAGTAAGCCAGCAAGCTCATCTCGGAAAACATCATGAACAATAACTGAATTTCCATATTTTGCAAGCAACATCACTAGTTGCAGCAGTGTTTCAAGATCATTCAATATAACCACATCCTGTCTGCGCCTATACTATTATATCACTTATAAGTGATATTTACAACACTTTTATACATTTTTACACTATTATTATAGTAGGATGTCTGTACTTTACAGCTTTTCTTTCCCTTGTTCCTGCCCAAGCAGGAGCAGCTCTGCATATTCTCTCAGCTTCCGTATACTTTCGGCATTCAAGCCCTCCGTCAGGCGGTCAACGTCTGACTGGGGGGCTTTTTCTTTTTGCTCAGGTGCTGGATCATCGGTCTGGCCGGTGAGGTAGTCAACGGGAACATCGAAATATGCTGCAACCTTTCTGGCAGTAGCATCTGTAATGCCACCGCCATTCTTCCAGCGGTTCACGGTTGGCTTGGAAAGCCCCATCTCTAACGCCGCACCGGATGGAGTCTTGTCCACGCTGGCGCATAGCTCCAAATACTTCTCGTAAAATGTCATAGTATTCACCGCCTGATTTTTGTATAACTTTTACAAAGTTAGAAAAGTTACCCGAAAACGCTTTACAGTTTACAAAGTTACTGCTATACTATACACAGTAACCCAAGTTACTTACAGAATAACACAATCGCTAGACAAAAGCAAGGAAGAACGCACGGAAAACCGAGCAAAAAATAGGATGAAAACACCATGAACTCTTTATCTATCAACATTCCGGCCAACTTTATTGCAGATTGCAATAACACCCTCAAGCGGCACGCTCTTGCTCCGACCGATGCAAAGCGGTGGGCAGTTCTGAACGGCAACACCGTGCAGGGCCTGTGGTGGGCAATCAAGTTCGTCAGCCAGCTCCAGACCGCTTACATGAGCGAGAAGGAGCTGAAGCACGCGATCCGTCTCACCCACTTCCGTGGCGCAGTTTGCCCAGAGTTTAAGGCTTGAAATTGGAGGACTGAATCATGAAGCGCTATAAGGTGTATGTCTACAACACGGTTGATAAGTTATGTGACTGCTACGAGGTCCTTGCTGATGACCCGGTGGATGCCCGGAACGTGGCAGTGCAGCGGTTGATCGACGAGACCGGGCACGGTCTGGATGTCTACGAAGTGGACGACGTGTGCGAAGTCAAAGAGTAAGGGAGGGCTGAACGATGGACATTTACGAGAACGCAGCTCGGGGCAGGCGCATCCGGGAAGTAGCTGATGCGGACAGCGTTAGTTATGTTGTGCCCACAAGGGGTTACAACTGGTTCCGCTGGAAGGGATGCCGCCGGTCTGGCCAGTGGATTCACAGCGCGGAAGCCGAGACGCATTGCGATGCACTGCAAGTCTACGCCAATGGCGCATGGCACCCGGTCGTTGCTTTTGCTTACGGTTATATAGGCCCGGCGGCTGACTACACCGTGGCTGGCGTGAAGATGTTTAAGGAGATCTGAACGATGAAAAAGGAAACGCTGAAGCCTTGCCCTTTCTGCGGGCAGGAGCATACGACCATCACTGAATCTAATACTGAGGGCATTCGGATTAGATGTCCGAAATGCAATATCACATTTACCCGCGATTTTTATGAACACCGCGGGGAATTGGGCAGGCAACGAACTATTGAAGCGTGGAATACTCGCCCTGAATAACCCCGCCTGATGATGGCTGCCCGGCAGCAGCCGAAACCACCCGGCAGCCAGCCGGGCAAGGTCGCGGGTGCCAACCGCAGAAAGAAGGCGAAGGAGATGGACAACAACAAAAAGCCCAGCGAACCGCTGGAACCGGAACGCTGGACTTTGAAGAATGCCTCGACCGAACAGCTCGTTACAGAACTATCAAGTCGAGAAGGTGTGGCATCTTACCGTGTCGAGCCGTATCAGTTCAAGACAGTAACTGCCGAGGGACCTGCGCTTGTTTTTATCGTCACCGATTAAGCAATGCGGCTATACGGATACACGTTACGAATGTAAGCATGGAAATACTTACCGTGCGAGGAAGCAGCCATCAGCCCTTGATAGACACTTTCCGGCACGCCGGTGTATTCGTAAATGCGTCCGCCGTGGAATGCGATGCAAAGAATACCATTCTCATAGCCAACGCTTTCCAGATTCGACGAAGAAACGGGAATCATCCGCATAATTTTCACCTCCTTTCCGCTCAAGTATACCGCAGAAGGGAGCCACCCACAAGGAGGTACATCTTCACCATGAACGACATCATCTTATCCACCCAAAACGGCGAGCCGGTGGTATCCAGCCGCCAGATTGCAGAGAGCTTCGGCAAGGAGCACAAGCACGTTCTGGATGCAGTAAAAAATCTGGTGGCCGAAAATTCGGCTGCCAAATCCATGTTTCACCCCGCTACTTTTGAGAACCGGGGCAAGCAGTACCCTATGTACCTTATGAACCGGGACGGGTTCAGCCTGCTGGCGTTCGGTTTCACCGGCAAGGAAGCTTTTGAGTGGAAGCTCAAGTACATCCAGGCATTCAATGCCATGGAGAAGCAGCTGATGAATCAGAAGCAGGCCGTGCTTGACGGCTTGTCCCCTCAGCTCCGGTATCTCATCAACTTGGAACAGCAGCAGAACCAGCAGGCCAAGCAGCTGGCGCAGGTCAATGAGCGTTTGGATGCCGCCTGCGAAGCACTCAGCCTGAATGTTGGTGTGGACTGGGAGAAACGGTGCCAGAGCGTTATCAAGGGCATTGCCTTCAAGCGCGGCGGAAGCAGCCAGGATTATGAGGATGTCTGGAACGAGATCTATGATGCTATGGATGCCCGGGGCTTTGACATGAAGCGCCGCACCGCAAATGCACAGGCGCGGTCTGCATCCTATGGAATCGCTCCCACCAGCGTAAAGAAGATTACCCGGCTGAAAGTGATTTCCCAGTCCTGCGACAAAAAGCTCATCTATGCGTTTGTAGATGCAGTACGGGAAAAGGCCGCAGCTGCTGGTGTCCGGGTGAACAAACTAGATGAAATCCGCCAGACGAGCCTGTTTGACAGCAACGCTACGATGGACAAAAGCAAGATCTAAAAAGAAGGTGATAATTTGAAGGTAAACATGAAAAAAATCGAATCCCTGATGATTTTACAGGGAGTAAATGTTACCGAGCTGATGCAGGCTGCTGGCCTTGAGCGGGCCACCTACTACTACATCAAAAAGAAGGGCGGCACCAGCCCCCGGACTCTCAAGGCCATTGCCGACACGCTGAACGTTGACCCCCGCGAGCTTTTGAGTGAGCAGGAGAAGGAGCAGCGTCTTGGCAAGGAGACCGCCTGATGAACGGGCGCAACAAATACTGGCGGGAAGCCCGCTGGGACAAGAACCAGCCTGCACGGCTGGCACACATCAAAGAAAAGAGGTCGAAAAAGCATGATGAAGGTCGTACAGGGCACCTTCCGGCAGATTCCGTACTGGAAGCTGCGGGGGCGGTTCCACAGCTGCGGCTACCGCGATCAGGAAGTCGCTGAACATAGCGGCATTGGCCGGTACACTATGAGCGCCCGGATGAACGGGCACCAGCCGTGGACAAGTAAAGAGATCGCAGCAATTTGTGAACTGTTGGACATCCGGCAGGACGAGATCGGGGAGCTTTTCTTCCCGGAAGTGGGCAAGGAGGATGAAACCGCATGAGAATCAAATCTGGCGTTTGGTACTTGCTGGCGATGGGCAGCTTTTGCGTGGGCCTGCTGTACAGCATGGGCCTTGAGGGCACCTGTCAGACCGGAGGCATCGTTTCTGACGGTGCGTTCATTACGGCTATGGTGCTGATCCTGCTGGCAATCTTCTTCATGCTGCAGGGCTTTGCAGCCGAAGCGCGTGAGAAGCGGCCCCGCAAGATTCACCATCAGCCCCAGAACACCGTGAAGAGCGGTAGAAAGGCGGGCTGAGCATGGCAGTCAACAACAATATGATCTACACCCGCGTCTGTGTTGACTGCGGGAAGGTGATGCGTAATGTGGGCCGCCGCACGGAGCGGTGTCCGGAGTGCCGCGCTGTACATATCAGGGTGAAAGCTCTCGAAGCGAGCTACCGGGAGCGCACAGAGCAACTTATCCGCCAGCAGGAAGAGCGGGCCGGGGCAATACATCAGGGCCTTGTGGACGACAACGAGCGTTTCACGGCAAGCGCCGGAACCTACGGCAAAGGCCGCATCAAAGAGATTTTGGCCGCACAAAAGAAAAAGCAGCCCGCTGGTGTTGGCGCACCGGCAGGCTGCAAGGGTTGATGGAATTTGAAAGCCCCATCACCCCGATGATATCACAAAATCGGAGGTTTTTACAGATGGAAAAAAATTATGTTGAGATTCAGGGCCGCTTTTCCAGTGACGGCAGGTTTGTGGGCGGGAACTATGTCCCGGAAGTCATCGACAAGCTGATGAACGATGTCTATTCTACCCTCGGTCAAGCAGGAAGCCTGTACCGCTTGCGCGTCACGGTCGAGGTCGAAGATCTGGGTGCCGAGGTCAAGTTCGGGAAGCCTGCAAGCGAAACGCAGCACTCCCCTGCTCTGCAGCGTTTAACCGCTGGAAAGCTGATTCCTGCACCGGACATCTCCCATGCCGCCATTGACCCGGCACCGGAGGTAGCAGTATGAATCCGATGTATGATCTCGCCCTTGACGGCTACGGCCCGGCACTTGAGCCGCCGGACGACTACTATTTCCTGCCGCGATGGGCAGAACAGACCGAAGATCAGGAGGATGAAGAGTAATGGAAAGCACAAGCATTTACGCCGCTCTGGCCGCTGTGCAGAGCGAACTCAAGGCCCCTAAAGGGCAGATGAACACCTTCGGCGGGTACAGGTATCGTTCCTGTGAGGACATTTTGGAAGCAGTGAAGCCTATTCTCAAGGCTCATGACCTGCTGCTTACGCTCTCCGATGAACCGAAGGTTCTTGAGGGGTGGCACTACATCGAAGCCACTGCAAAATTGGAATCTCTGGATGGTGGCTGCATTTCCGTGAAGGCATACGCAAGAGAGCCGGAGCAAAAAACCAAGATGGACGCTGCACAGGTGACTGGAACATCCAGCAGCTACGCCCGCAAGTATGCCCTGAACGGCCTGTTCTGCATCGACGATACCAAGGATGCCGACACGGACGAATATCATGCGACAGAAGGTCGAAACCCCGCAGGTGTGAACAAGCCGCAGAAGCAGCCTGCTCCGAAGCGTGAAGCTCCTGCTCCGAAGCAGCAGCCCGCACAGGAACAGCCCTTTATCTGCGCCTGCTGCGGCAAACCACTTCAGCCGGTGTCTTATAAGAACCGCACCGTTGAACCGGCAGAGACCGCCGCAAGCACCAAGAAGAAGTTTGGACGCATCCTGTGCTGGACGTGTGCCAAGAAGCAGCCGAAGGAGGGCTGATCTATGCTGAACACGATTGCAATTATGGGCCGCCTGACCCACACCCCGGAACTCCGCACCACCACAAGCGGCAAGGAGGTCTGCTCTTTTGATATCGCCTGCGAACGCAGCTATTCTGCCAATGGCCAGCGCGAGACGGATTTCTTGCCCTGCGTTGCATGGGGCAAGGCGGCGCAGTTCGTGTCCCAGTATTTCGACAAGGGCAGCATGATCGCCGTCAATGGCAGCTTGCAGACCAGGAAATATCAGGACAAGCAGGGCAACAACCGCACTGCCTATGAGATTCAGGTGCGTGAGGTCAGCTTTTGCGGCTCGAAAGCCCCTGACAGCACGTCTACACGGGGGTTCGATGAACAGACGGAAAGTTATGCCCGCGAAGCTAGAAACGCTCAGAGCGCCCAGCAGGCGGCTGAGACCGGCACGGACGATTTTGCCGTTATCAACGACGATGAAGATTTGCCGTTCTGAGCGGAAGAAATGAGGGAGAGAAAAATGCCAGCAAAAAGAAATATTATGCCGGAAGAGGTGCGAAATGCAAAGCTTCTTCTCAGTAAGGGCCTGTCAGATGCAGAGGTCGTATCCATTATCGGTCGTTCCGTATCGGCAGTTGTCAATATCCGCAACGGTGCATATGACTTCATTCTTGCGGATGTACCGAATGATACCCCGGATGATAGCCGGGTTTACATCCTGCTGAAATCTATCGACAGCCGCCTGTACCAGCAGAACGAGGACATGAAGAAGGCCATTGACCAGCTGGTGGGCCTGAACAGTGCCCTTGTTGAGCTTCAGAACGAGATCAAGGTGTGCGCTTCCTGCATGTCTGCAATGCTGGATGCCCTGAACGACCTCAAGAGCCAGAACAACCCGCAGACTGAACCGGAAGCCGCCCCTACGAAGTATCCGGGCAAGGATTTTTCGAACTGGGGAGAGGTTATTCGCCGTGTTGAGGTCTACGGTGACAAGTTCATTGCGGACAACCTGCGCGGAACCAAGGCCAGTCTGGACGGCGTTACGCTGTATCTGGCCTGCACCCCCAGCACGAAGAAGTTCCTCAAAAGCAGCGCTGTTGCAATCCCCCGCATCAAACAGCAGTTCCGGAACGTCATCGGCTACGGCGTAGAGGTTAAGATCATCGACCTGTAAAAACCAAAGAAAACCAAATGGTTTTTACGAAAAGCGTTTGGTTTTCAAAAACGGGAAGGAAGTGGTTAGTAGTGGACGATATTGAAATGGCTCGCCCGAAAGGCTTGTTGATCCTGTTCACATCGTTCAAACTTCTTGACATTCTTGATGATGCGGCATTCCGGCATGTTGTGAATGCAATGCGGGACTATGTGGAAACCGGGAGTGAACCGGAAGGCCTTGAACCTATCGAACAGGTGGCGTTTGAATCTCAGAGGGAAGCGCTTGACGGGAATATTGAGACGTACAGACGTGCTATTACTGCACACCGAGAAGCAGGCCGAAAGGGCGGCAGGCCAAAGAAAACCGACGGAAACCAAAAGGTTTTTGACGATAACCAAACGGAACCAATTGGTTTTTCTGAGAAACCAAACGAAACCAATAGCCCCCTAAAATTAAAAACTAATAATTACTCAGATACTAAAGTATCTGATAGTAATAGCGCTGAAGCGCTGCCCCCTACCCCTAAAAGCAGATTTTCACCGCCGGATGTTGAAACGGTGAAAAACTACTTTGCGGAGAAGGGTGGCACAGAAGGGCAGGCTATTCGGTTCCATGCCTACTACGAATCCAACGGCTGGAAGGTGGGCCGGAATCCCATGAAGAACTGGAAGGCTGCAGTATCCGGGTGGATATCCCGTGATAGGGATGAAGCAAAAAAGGCGAATGCCCCGCGCAACCGGGCGTTCATGGCAAGCCGCCCGGCAGAGGAAGCCGAAAATGCAAAGAATTTTCTGGCAGACGCAGCCCGGCGAAGGCCATTAAAAAAGCAATAGCCGCTACATATGCGCTCAGAGCGCCCTGCACGGCTCCCTGAACGCGGTTTTAGGGCAAACCGGCAAAGTTATACTGCAAAACACAAAACGCCGTTCAGGGCCATTTCTCGCGCCCTGAATGCATGGAGGTAAAAAGCACTATGAACCTGTATGAGATCAACTCGCAGATTTTGGACTGCATCGATCAGGAGACCGGCGAGGTTATGGACATCGATCGGCTGGAAAAGCTGAACATGGCAAAGGCCGAGAAGGTGGACAACATCGCCTGCTGGGTAAAGAATCTCGAAGCCGATGTTGCGGCCTTTGAAGCGCAGGAAAAGGCTTTTGCTGACCGCAAGGCAGCCGCAAAGCGCAAGATCGACAGTCTCAAGCACTACCTGACCGATGCTCTGGGTGGGCAGAACTTCAGCAGTGACCGGTGCGCGGTGAGCTTTCGCCGCAGTAAGGCCGTCTGCGTGCTGGATGAAGCCGCTGTTCCTGCTGAGTACATGACCGAGATGACCACCCGCGCACCCAACAAGACGGCCATTGCGGCCCTGCTCAAGACCGGCACGGCAGTGCCCGGCTGCGAGCTGGTGGAACGTGTGAACCCGTCCGTGAAGTGAGGGAGGGAGAACGATGGGAGATGAACACGCAAAATGACATACAAGGAGTTTTTGGAGCGCAAAATCGACATTGCGCCCCTGTCCGGTATCGAGATTGACCCCGCCGAGGTCAGCCCGGCGCTGAAAGATCACCAGCGCGTGAGCGTCCTGTGGGCGCTGCGCGGGGGCCGCCGTGGCATTTTCGCCCGCTTCGGTTTGGGAAAGACCATCATGCAGCTCGAATGGTGCAGGCTGCTCCAGAAGCACGAGGGCGGCAAGACGCTCATTGTGATGCCGCTGAACGTCCTGCCGGAGTTCAAGGCCGACGCTATGAACCTGCTTGGCATGGACGAACCGCCCTACTGCCGCACGATGGCAGAAGTGGAGGCCAGCACAGCCCCCATCGTCCTGACCAACTACGAGCGCGTCAGAGACGGCGACATTGACCCGCATAATTTCACAGCGGTCAGTTTGGACGAGGCCGCCACACTGCGCAGCTTCGGCAGCAAGACCTATCAGAGCTTCATGCAGAAGTTCAAGGGTGTCAAGTATAAACTGACCAACACCGCGACACCCAGCCCGAACCGCTACAAAGAGCTGATTCACTATGCCGGGTTCCTCGAAATTATGGACACCGGACAGAGCTTGACCCGCTTTTTCAAGAGGGACAGCACCAAGGCCAACAATCTGACCTTGTATCCTGGCCGCGAGCGCGAGTTCTGGATCTGGTGCGCCAGTTGGGGCCTTTTCCTGCAAAAGCCGAGCGACCTCGGATTCTCGGATGACGGCTATTCACTGCCGCCGATGGATATCCGATACCACAAGCTGAACAGCCTTGACCGGCCCGCCGAGTTTGAAGCGGACGGCCAGATGAAGCTCGGCCATGATGCCGCCATGGGCTTGTCGGATGCAGCCAAGGAGAAAAGGGACAGCATCGATATTCGCGCCGCCGAGGTAGCCCGCATCATTGCGGAGGCACCGCCGGACGAGCATTTTGTGGTCTGGCACGATTTGGAGGACGAGCGCAAGGCGCTCAAAAAGGCCGTGCCGGAGATGGTCGATATCTACGGCAGCATGGAGCTGGAAACCAGAGAGCAGCGGGTCATGGACTTCGCACAGGGCCGCACCCGCATCTTCGGAACCAAGAAAAGCCTGTCCGGTTCCGGCTGCAATTTCCAGCGCCATTGCCACCGCGCCATTTTCATGGGCATCGACTACGAGTTCAACGACTTCATTCAAGCCATTCACCGCATCTACCGTTTCCTGCAAAAGTCCCCGGTCATCATCGACATCCTGTACATGGACACGGAGACGGAGGTGCTGCTGGCGCTGCAACGCAAGTGGAGACAGTACGATGAACTGAGCGAGCAGATGGAGGAAATCATCAAAGAATACGGTCTCGGTAGCCTTGCGCTTGAGACCCTGAAGAGAACGATAGGATGTGAGAGAGTGGAAGTCAAGGGAAACAATTACACGGCCATCAACAACGACTGTGTGGAAGAAGTCCGGAACTGGCCAACGGACAGCATTGACCTGTATGTGACTAGTATCCCGTTCGGAAACCATTACGAATATTCGCCCTCGTACAATGACTTCGGCCATAACCCGGATGATGCAGAGTTCTTCCGTCAGATGGACTATCTGACCCCGGAACTGCTGCGCACCCTGAAGCCGGGTCGCGTGGCTGCAATCCATGTGAAAGATCGCGTGGAGTTCGCCAACGTCACCGGCCTTGCAGCGCCGACCATTGAGCCGTTTCACGCGGACTGTATCGCTCATTTCCGGAAGCATGGGTTCGCCTATTTCGGAATGATTACGGTTGTCACGGACGTTGTCCGGGAGAATAACCAGACCTACCGTCTGGGATGGACGGAGCAGTGCAAGGACGGCACGAAGATGGGTGTTGGCTGCCCAGAATACATCCTGCTGTTCCGCAAGCTGCCCACCGATTGCAGCCGTGGATATGCCGATACGCCGGTGAAGAAGTCCAAAGAGGAATACACCCGCGCCCAGTGGCAAATTGACGCTCACGCATTCTGGCGCAGCAGCGGCGACCGGCCTTTCACCCGCGAGGAACTGGAAAAAATCCCGACCTCCAAGCTGCAAAACGTATACCGCAAGTTCAGCCGGAACAGCGTCTACTCCTACGAGGAACACGTCAAGCTCGCGGAAAGTCTGGACAAGGATGGCCGTTTGCCGTCCACGTTCATGGTGGTCGCTCCCGGCTCGTGGGACATGACCGTCTGGGACGATATCAACCGGATGCGCACCCTAAACACCACCCAGAGCCAGCGGCGGCAGAACCTCCACGTCTGCCCGCTTCAGATCGACATCGTGCAGCGCCTGATTGAGCGGTACAGCAATGAGGGCGAACTTGTTGCTGACCCCTTTGCAGGGCTTTTCACGGTGCCGTATGAAGCGGTGAAGATGAACCGCAAGGGCAAGGGCGTGGAGCTTAACCCGGATTATTTTCGTGACGGCGTGGGCTATCTGGAATCTGCGGATGCAGAAAAGGATGCACCCACTCTGTTTGACCTGTTGGAGAATGGAGCTTGAACATGAGTAATGACAACATGAGCCGGAACGCCGAGCATTATGCAGATCCGACCCCCTGCGCAGCTTTCCGCAGCATGCAGAAGGATGAGCGGCAGAAGGAAGCTGCCAAACTGCTGCAAATCAGCCTCCTCGTGCCCCTGCTTCGGCAGGTGGCCGAGTGGGCAGGTTTTGAGATCATTGGACGAATCCCCTTGCGGGACAAGGCAACTGGAAAGGAGTATCGGTAAAATGACGCAGAGAGAGATTCAGGAAAACCTCATTCGCACCGTTCGCGATATGCTGCTCACCTCCTGCGAGAAGATGGGCGCTCAGAGCATCGAACATTGCTGGACGCGGCACGATGGCACGGAGGTAAAGCTGATCCTTGCCATTCACCCGGCTGGTGAGAAGGAAGAAAAGCCGGAGGATAAGCTGTACACCTATGCGAGAGCTGCTGTCCAGAAATTTGGCATGAACAAGCAGGTCGATATGGCTATCGAGGAGATGTCCGAGCTTACCAAAGCACTGCTCAAGTACCGCCGGGCATCGGATTGCGCGACTACTGTAAAGAGCGGCGACAACATCCGTGAAGAGATGGAAGATGTCAGAATCATGCTGGCCCAGCTCGACTGCATCTATGGCCATAGTCCTCAGTGGGCCGAAAAGAAGCTGGCCCACCTCAAGGAGCTGGTCAAGGGCGAGGAAGGTGATGGAGATGTCTGAGCATTTCAAAATTGATTGTAACCTCGTGGATGACCGACGTGCTATTGCCGCTATTCTGGCTTATAACGGATATGTTGTCCGCATGGGAAAAGAGAAACGGGGCGGTAAGTCTGCCCAGATCTATTTCGTGGAGTATTGGAGAGGCGACGATGAGCGAGAAAATGAGCACTGAACGCGCGGCGGAGATCCTCAACCCGGCGCACCGCGAGAGTTACGAGAGTATGGAGCCAGTGAACGAGGCTTGCAGGATGGGCCGGGATGCTCTCCTGCTGAAGATTCCTCGCAGCCCCTTCCCGGACGGCGACAAGAGTATTCTGGCTTGCCCCAACTGCGGCAGCGGTGAATACCTGCACAACATCGACACGGCCCGGAACGTGTTCTGCGGCCAGTGTGGACAGGCTATCAAGTGGGAGGACGACGATGAATAGACCCAGAACGGCGGCCAGCATTCGCCGCAGCTATACCGGTGCCCGAAGCCGCGCAGAGGGCGAAGGCTTTGAGCACATCATTGACAATGCCTGCGCCTATTACAGATCCATCGGCCTTGCAGACATCGAAAAGACCCCAGAACCGATGCGTCCGATTGGAAGCCCGGACCGTGCTGGCCGGTTCCTTGCCTGCTACACGAAACAGGCCCAGCCGGACTACAAAGGCATTCTCAAAGGCGGAAGAGCCATCAATTTTGAAGCAAAGCACACTGACAGTGACCGGCTGACCTTTGATCGTGTGTTGGCCGCACAATCGCTTCGTCTGAGCCGCACAGAAGCCCTCGGAGGTGTCGCCTTTGTACTATGCTCATTTAGCGGCAGGGCTTTCTACCGCGTCCCGTGGGCCGTCTGGAAGGACATGAAGCGCCTGTTTGGCCGAAAGTACATCACCCCTGCTGATTTGGTGGAGTACCGCGTCCCGTTCGCAGCGCCCGGAGTGTTGCTATTTTTGGAGGGAGTAAAGGAGAAAAAAGATGATCTTCACATGTGCACCTGAAAATGAAAAGCGAGACGGTGTAGACTACCGCGATGTCAAGGCATGGTTTCAACAGTGCAGGGACTACAAGATAGACGTGGATAGGCAACTTGAACGTATTCACAGGATCTATGGCAGCGCTACAAAGATTACGCAGAACCTTTCCGGTATGCCTACTGCGTCAGGAAACGGAGACAAAATCGGTAATGCTGCTGTGGATATCATTGAGGAACAGACGCGGTATCGGGAGATGGTGAAGCGGCTGACAGCGTTGCAGAACGAGGCAACAAAGCGGGCATATTGCCTTGTCGTTGCTACAGAGTGTGCAAATGCGATCGTAGATTTTTACGTTAATGGAAAAACGCAGGATCAGATTGCCGATGAAACAGGGGTTTCCGGTGTTGATATTGTCCGGAAGCGTATTAACCGGGGTTGCAAAGCTCTTGCAGAGATCTGGTCAGACTTCAGCACTGTATGAATTGTACAAATTGCATAGAAAGGCACCGTTTATTTTGTGATGTCCCGGCACTCCCGAAACGGGGCGCAGTAAGGTAAAATCAGTACAAGCGGAACCGCGCACAGCGGAGCGCCGCTTCTACGCAGTCTCCGAAACGAACCTCCATGATAATTTCCTCCTTTTGGCTTTGCATGCATTTTTCTCTCTTCCGTTTCGCGGACTGCTCTATGCGATACATTGAAACAAAGGCAGCCTGCCGCTCATGAGAGACAGGAGGCGGTTCGATTCCGCCGTATCGCACCGTATGGCGCATGGACTAGACAACCCGCAAGGCCGCACGTGCAACCTCCCGTGCCAAGAAAAGACCTTAGAATCCTTGCCAAGGTGTAGCTTTCCTGACAGGATGTGCGCCAACCAACAGCCCCGGCGGAGAACCGGAGCTGTTTTTATATGGCCGCCTGAGCGCAGTTTGGAGCGCGGCGCGTGTGTGTAGACACGGCTGGTTCGATTCCAAGGGCGGCTTTTTACTCTGGTAGCTCAATTGGCAGAGCGATGGTCTCCAAAACCGTAGGTTGCAGGTTCAAGGCCTGCCCAGAGTGCTTGCGTGCCCTATGAGGGGGCCGCGCGATAGCGGGGCATCTGGCCGCGAAAGTTCCGGATGCAGCAGCACCCGCCCGTTTTACGCCTGTCCGTCAAACTGAATGCATGGGTGCTGCTTATTTTTTTGATATCTTTGCCGTTCGGTTTTCCGGGCGGCTTTTTATTTGGAGAAAAAAGATGATTCAGAAAGAACTGCTGAAAATGCCGGTCTCCGATCTGGTGCCGTATGAGAACAACCCTCGCGTCATCTCACCGGAAGCCGTGAACGCCTGCGCGGAAAGCATGCGCCAGTGCACCGCGCTGGACCCCATTGAGGTGGACGAGAATAACGTCATCCTCAGCGGACACACCCGCCGCCTCGCTCTGATGCAGCTCCATGTGGACACCGCTGACGTGGTGCGCTACACCGGTCTGACCGAAGAGCAAAAGCAGAAATACCGCATCCTCGCAAACAAAACCGGTGAAATGACCGGCTGGGACTTTTCCAAGCTGGAACAGGAACTTGCCGAGGTTGATTTCGGAGATTTCGACTTCAACTTCGACAGCGAGGCACCGGACGATATCTTTGACGATTCGACCGACCTTCGCAGCGAGTATGACGAGCCGCACGATGACAAGCTGATTTGCCCCTGCTGCGGCCACATCGACCTGAAAGCCAAGTTCAAAAAATTTGAAGGAGTCGCTGGAGATGAACAAAACGGTGAGGATTGAAAATATTCCTCAGTGCTTTGGAAAACAACAACGCTCGTCTGGATGAACTGGGGTCGATGCACTACAACCTGATGTCCTACTACTACATCCCGAAGAACCCCAAAAGAGCACTGGGCATCATCGAGCAGAGCGAGCGCATCATGATAGATTCCGGTGCGCACACCTTCCAGAAGGGCAAGACAAAACTCAACTGGGAAGAATACACGGAATCCTATGCGCGTTTCATTCGTGAAAATGACTGTAACAAAATCGTTGGTTACTTTGAGATGGACGTGGACAAGGTCATCGGCCTTGAGCGCGTCATAAAGCTGCGTAGACGGCTGGAACAGGAAACGGACAAGATTATTCCTGTCTGGCACAAAGGGCGCGGAATAGAAAACTTCTACCGGATGTGCGAAGAGTACAGCGGCAAGGTCGTTGCAATTACTGGGTTCAAAAATGAGGACATCAAAGATGACCAGTATGCGCAATTCTTGAAGATAGCGTGGCAGCACAACTGCCGTGTTCACTGTCTGGGCATGACCCGGAAGGACATCTTGAAGAAGGTTCCCTTTGACTATGTGGATAGTTCCAGCTGGACGCAGGGCGTTCTATATGGCCGTTTGGGAAGCCGAAAGCTGAAAAACGAAGATACTGCCGAAAAACGCGCCGTCATGCGGCAACGGCAGTGGGAAGCTGCATATAAGGAGGCAATGAAGATGCAGGAATACTACGAACGTTACTGGTTTACTGCAACCACCCGACTGAAAAATTCTCTGGGGGGGGGTACTGATTATGCTGCACAGTAAAATCAAGCCCCTTATCTATGCCGCCATGACTGCGGCCATCTATTATGTCCTGTGCGTGGCTATCGCGCCCCTGAGTTATGGACAGATTCAGTGCAGGATTTCCGAGGTTATCCTGCTGTTCTGTATGCACAACACGTTCGCAGTCTATGGTTACACCCTCGGATGCGCACTGGCAAACCTGACCTCCCCGCTGGGCATCCTTGATGTCATTGTCGGTTCTCTGGCAAATCTGATTGTCGGTTCCTTCGCTCGCAAGTGCGGCAAGGCGCTGCCGACTGTCCTGTTTGGCGCTGTGTTCAACGGTATCGTAGTAGGCGCAGAGCTGTCCATCGTGTACGGTTCTCCGTTCCTGCTGAATGCTGTGTGCGTGGCAGCGGGCGAGGCTGTTTCTCTTTTGGTGGGCGCTCTGCTGTACCATCTGGTGGGCAAGCGCCTTGAAAGCATTTGGAGGTGAGTTGCGATTGGCCGCAAAGGTAAGTTTGAGCAGTGGTTAGAGCCGGAAGGTCTGGCACTGCTTCGCGGATGGGCAAAAGACGGCCTGAAAGACAAGCAGATTGCCGAGAATATAGGCTGCTCAATATCGACCCTCTGCGAATGGAAAAACCGATTTCCTGAATTTTCGGAAGCACTAAAAAAGGGCCGGGACGTTGCGGACTACATCGTGGAGAATGAGCTATTCCAGAGCTGCCAGACGCGCACTGTGACGGTCAAGAAGCCCGTCAAGGTCAAGACCGTAAAGGTAGACGGCAAGAAACGGCTGGAAGAAGAACGCATTGAGTATGCGGAGGAAGAGGTCGTTGTCCCGGCCAACACCACGGCACAGATATTCTACCTGAAGAACCGGAAGCCGGACAAGTGGAAGGACAAGCCACAGGAGAACACGACCGAAGCCCAGAATAACGATATGCAGACCCTTGCCGACTTGCTGCAACGGCCTGTTCCAAACCGCGATATCAAGGACTTTGAAGAATGAACATTCCGGCTCCATTTTCTGAAAACCAGATGCGGTTCTTCTGGAACTGCTTCGACCATTGGTTCAACGTTGCAGAGGGCGGCAAACGTGGCGGCAAGAACGTGCTTATTACGATGGCGTATTGCACCATTCTGGAAAAGCATCCCAGCAGAATACACCTCATTGCGGGTGTGTCTACTGCGACCGCCCGGCTGAACATTCTGGACTGTGACGGCTTTGGCCTGAAAAATTACTTTGAGGGCCGCTGCCGTGAGGGCACCTACCAGAACCGCGACTGTCTGTACATCCAGACTGCCACCGGCGAAAAGGTGGTGCTGGTGTCTGGTGGCGGCAAAGCCGGTGACGAAAAGCTCATCAAGGGCAACACCTACGGCACCGCGTACATCACCGAAGCCAATGAATGCAGCGAAACTTTCATCAAGGAAGTATTCGACCGTACCCTGTCCAGCCCGGACAGAAAGGTATTTCACGACCTGAATCCCAAGGCAGAGGGTCACTGGTACTATGAAAATATCCTGAATCTGCACGAAAAGAAGCAGAACGAGAACCCAGAATACGGCTTCAACTATGGGCATTTCACAATTGCCGATAACATGAGCATTTCGGACGACCAGCTCCGGGCTGTGCTTGCAACCTACGACCGCAGCACGGTCTGGTATGCCCGTGATATCCTCGGTAAAAGGAAAGCTGCCGAGGGCCTTGTATACCCTTTCTTCTCCGCCGGGCAGGACACCTACCTCTTTCACGGTGATGCTTCCCACATCGATGGGCAGTTTTACGTGTCCATCGACTACGGCACGCACAACCCCTGCAGTATGGGCCTGTGGGTCATTCATGATGGCAAGGCTCTGCGCATCAAGGAAAGCTTTTTTGACAGCCGTGCCGAGCGTGTGCAGCGCACGGACGAAGAGCACTATGCCGAGCTGGAACGCCTGACCAAGGGCTATTTCATTCAGGCGGTGGTGGTTGACCCGTCCGCCGCTTCCTTCATCGAGACCATCCGGCGGCACGGCAAGTATCTTGTGATCCCCGCTGATAACGACGTGCTGAACGGCATCCGCTGCGTGGCATCCCTGATGCAGGCCGGGCTTGTGACCATTCACGAGAGCTGCGCGGCATCCCGCCGGGAGTTCGGCCTGTACTCGTGGGATGACAAAGCCAAAGAGGACCGCGTCGTCAAGGAGAACGACCACGCCATGGACGACATCCGCTATTTCTGCTATACGATACTGGCCCCGCTGATCCGCTGGGCAGACTGGAGACGAAAATAATGTTTGATAGACTGCTTTTCTGGCTGCGGGAGAAAGCGCGGCTGCTGTTCGGTGAAAATACCACCGTCAGCGCCAGCGTGTCCTACAGCATGGAGAATGCGATCATCCTGTGGGCTCAGATGTACGATACCGGCGGGCCGTGGTGCCACGGCGGCAAGAACGCCCTGCACAGCCTGAAGCTGGCCCAGAGTGTTGCATCAGAGCTGGCCCGTCTGACCACGCTGGAAATGGAATGCATTGTTTCCGGCAGTGCCCGCGCCGACAGCATCAACACCATGCTGCAGCCTTTCATTGCAGATCTGCGCACCCCGGTGGAATACGGCTGTGCGCTGGGCGGCATCCTGTTCCGGCCTTTCCTCGATGCAGAGGGACGCATCCAGATCGATGCTGTGCAGGGTGACTGCTTCTGCCCTACCCGCTTTGATAGCTCTGGCCGCATGACCGGGGCTATTTTTTATGACCATCTGGTGCGCGGCAACCGCATTTACACTCGTCTGGAAGATCACGAGTTTTCCGGCAGCACGCACAGCATCACGGTCAAGGCGTTCCGTTCCATGACCAGTGCAGACCTCGGCATCGAGGTGCCGCTGACCGATGTACCGGAATGGGCCGCGATCTCGCCGCACACCGAGTTCTCCGATGTAGACCGTCCGCTTTGGGGCTATTTCAGAGTGTCCAGCGGCAATTCCACTGATCGGCACTCCCCGCTGGGCGTAAGTGTCTATGCCGCTGCTGTTGACACCATCCATGATGCTGATGAACAGTATGGGCGGCTGCTGTGGGAGTATGACGGCGGGCAGCTGGCCCTTGACGTTGACCAGACCGCCCTGCGGCCCGGCATCAACGGCGAGAGCGTTATGCCGCAGCGTGAGCAGCGCCTTTACCGCAACTGGTTGAACGGCAGTTCCGGGGCCAATGGCCGGAACCTTTACGAGGTGTTTGCCCCTGCCCTGCGCGATGAAAGTTATCGTCGGGGGATGGATGCCATGCTCAAGCGGGTGGAGTTCCAGTGCGGCCTTGCCTACGGCACCCTGTCCGACCCGCAGAACGTGGACAAGACCGCCGAGGAGATCAGGAGCAGCAAGCAGCGCAGCTACACTACCGTCAAGGATCTGCAGCGGGCGCTGGGCAATGCGCTGACCGATCTGGTATACTCCATCAGCAAGCTGCTGGATGCCCAGTGGAACAGCGGCGCAGCCGTTTCCCCGCCGGGCGACTGCAATGTGACCTTTGACTTTGACGACAGTATCATCTCCGACCCCAAGGAGCGCAAGCAGATGTACTGGGGCTACGTTACCGCCGGGAAGTTCCCGTTCTGGCGGTATCTGGTGGAGTTTGAGGGCTACAGCGAGGACGATGCCAAGGCCATTGCCGCCGAAGCGGATGCCGAGAACCGCAGCTCTGAAGCCCTCACCTTCGGGGGTGCCTGATGCTGCCGCCATCTTACCTCGACCAGATGCCGGATGCCTTTGTGCAGCTCTGGCAGCAGGTCGAAGAACAGATCCTGCAGGACGTTGCCCGGCGCATCGGCAAGATGGACAAAGTGACCGCTACTGCTAACTGGCAGCTGTGGCGCTACCAGCAGACCGAAGCGCTGCGCAATGATGTGGTGAAGCTGCTGGCCAAGTGCACCGGCAAGAGCGAAACTGCCATCCGCAAGCTGCTTTTGCAGGCTGCGACCGAAGCCATGGAGCGTGAAGATGCGATCTATTACCACTACGGCATGGAGCCGACCCCTTTTGAAGAGAGCGCCGCCCTGAACAATTTGCTGGATGCCGGTGCGCGGCAGACTTGCGGCACGTGGCAGAACATCACCGCCACCACGGCAAACACCGTCACAGGGGCCTTTGAGCGCACACTGGACGCTGCATGGCTCAAAGTGAGCACCGGTGCCTTTGACTACAAAGCCGCCGTCAAACAGGCTGTGGACAGCCTTGCAGACGACATGCCCATGGTCACATACCCCAGCGGCCACAAGGACAGCATCGAGGTGGCCGCACGGCGTGCCGTGCTCACCGGTGTAAACCAGACGACTGGCAAGCTGCAGGTGGCCCGCATGGACGAAATGGGCTGCGAATTTGTGGAGACGACCGCCCACGGCGGTGCCCGTCCTTCTCATGCAGAGTGGCAGGGACGGCGCTTCCATCGCGGTGGTGCGGTGGACTACAAGGGCAGGCACTACCCGGATTTTGAAGCCGCCACCGGCTACGGCACCGGCGCAGGCCTTTGCGGCTGGAACTGCCGCCACACCTTTTTCGCGGTGTTCCCGGAGCTGGGCGACCCGCCCCAATGGACACAGGAGCAGCTGCGGGAGCTGAACGCCCGGGACATCGAGTGGAACGGCAAAAAGTACACCGCCTACGAGATATCCCAGATGCAGCGTGCCCGGGAGCGGAACGTCCGCCGCTGGAAAAAGCGGTATCTGGCCGAGGATGCTGCCGGGCTGGACACCACCGACAGCGCTGTGCGCCTGAGAGCGGCCCGCCAGAGCCTTGCAGAGTTTGCACAGGCCACGGGTGGCCGTGTGGACAGCGCCCGTGTCAGCGTGCCGAAGTTTGGCAGGAGCGAGGCAAGTAAGGCAAGCGCAAAATCTCAGGCGCATCACACCGACTGGCTCAAGTCTATCAATGCGCAGAGTACCAGCCTGAATACCGTTGCAAAATATTATGATGCACGGTATAATAATACCGAAGAATATCGTTTGCTGATGCAATATGCCAACAGCGTAAAAAGTGGCTGGCTTTCGCCGCTTGCAGGTTTTGACCTGTACAAGAGTACGTACGAGCGCATCCAGACCGAGCTTGTGGGCAAGACTACTGCGGATGGTACTGTTATTACTGGACATACCGCCCATTTCATGGAGCGTATGTTCGGCACATTGGTCGACCCCGATAAGTTAAAATATGACCTTAAAATCATCCGGCGAAGCGGTGTTGGCTATGAAGCCATGCGTGATACCGTTTTGAATCCTGAGCGCATCAACCCTGTAAAAACGGATTCAAGAGGAAAGCGAAGCGTGCGCCTTATTGGCAAAGCGATCGTCACGATAAACCCAGACACGGGACAGCTGATTCAGCTGAATCCAAGGAGTGAGCAAAAATGACCTTTTGTTTTGAAGATTTAGATACTGATTCCAAGGATTTTTTGAAGAAGCATGTTCCCAGCGCTGTAAACTGCAGGAGTCTGGACGAGCTTCTTTTGGAGCTTGATGATTTCATCACATCGACCTTTGACGAAAATGACGAGCCGACAGCTCTTTCTCGTGAGGGCGAAGCAGTGTACGACAGAATCTACTGTTGCACGCCGTAATTCATAACATCAACTGAACCACGATGCACACGCACCGTGGTTTTCTTTTACCCATTTTTCAGGAGGTACACTATGGTTACTACGGTTCTTGTTGTTTTGATGATCCTTGCCCTGCTTGAGATCGTTCTGCTGAACGGTGCCCGGCTGTTCTTCATGATTGCATCCGCCGTGCAGCAGGCGCAGGACGACAAATACACGCCGCACCCGCACCCCAAAAAGTAAGCTTTCATTCACGGAAATACCCCATTTTAACCACTATGTGCCCCGAAAAAGGCTTCATAGTGGTTTTTTCATGCCGTTTTAGCTCATGTTGGCAGAGCACCGGACTTTTAATCCGGGGGTGGCGGGTTCAACTCCCGCAAGCGGCACCACAGCGGAAGGCGGCGCGTACCCCGTCTTGTCCCGTGCGGAATGAGAACCGCGATACAAAACAGCAGGGACTTATCCACCCAACAGACAAAAGAAAGGAGCACATCGCAAGTGAAACGCGAAGATGTGAGCAAGATCATTCCGGGTATCACCTCGGACCAGCTGGACAGCATCATGAACCTGCACGGCGCGGATATCACGGCCAAGGTGAACGAGATCACCACCCTCAAGGCCGAGAAAACCACCTTGACCGAACAGCTGTCCACTGCAAACAGCAAACTGGAAGGCTACGACCCGGAGTGGAAAGCCAAGGCCGAGCAGGCCAAGACCGATGCTGCGGCTCAGGTCGCCGCCCTCGAAAAGGGCTATGCGCTGGAACGCAAGGCATCCGGCCTGAAATTTTCCAGCGAGAGTGCCCGCAAGGCATTTCTGACAGATGCCAAGGCCCAGAATTTTGCCATGAAGGACGGCGAGATCATGGGCTTTGATGATTATGTCAAGGCTTTCAAAGAGAGTGATCCCAGTGCTATCTTGCCGGACGGCGGCATGGCACGTTTTTCCGCATCGGCGACCGGCGCACCCGGCCAGCCTGCAAACTCACATGAGGCCGCAAACGCTGCATTCCGCGCAGCGTTCGGCCAGAAAGGTTGATTCTTATGGCTATTGATGCAATCGCTCGCAATAAGGCTGAGGCCCTGATCCGGGAGCAGCTGGTGAACACCATCCAGCAGGACGTGCCCAAAAGCTCCACCGTCATGCAGCTGGGCACCCGCCTTGCCAATATGACCTCTAACCAGACCAAGATCCCCGTGCTGTCCATGCTGCCGCTGGCTTACTGGGTCAACGGTGACACCGGCATGAAAAAGACCAGCAAGCAGGAATGGGACAATGTCTATATGACCGCCGCAGAGCTGGCCGTCATTGTGCCTGTGCCTGAAGCCGTGCTGGCAGATTCCAGCTTCGACATCATGGGCGAGGTACAGCCCCGCGTCCGGGAAGCCATGGGCGCAAAGATCGACAACGCCATCCTGTTCGGCGGCGAGCGCCCCACCGAGTGGACGACCGATGTTCTGACCCTTGCGGCCAAGAACAAAGTCACCGGCCCCATTGACTACGCAAAGCTTCTGGGCAAAGACGGTCTGTTCTCCAAGGTTGAGGCTGGCGGCTTCGGCGTGGATGCCGTGGTGGGCGACCTGACCGCCAAGGCAGAGCTGCGCGGCCTTGTGGATACCACGGGCCGTCCCCTGTTCCGTTCCGATATGCAGGGTGCCACCACCTACGCGCTGGACGGCGCACCGATGTACTTCCCGGAGAACGGCGGCTTTGATGCTTCTAAGGCCCAGCTGATCGCAGGCAACTTCAAGAAGCTGGTGTACTCCATCCGTCAGGATGTTACTGTCAAGCTGCTGGATCAGGGCGTTATTCAGGATCCTTCTACCAAGGAGATCGTTTACAACCTCGCCCAGCAGGATATGGTGGCCCTGCGTGTGGTCATGCGCATGGGCTGGGCACTGCCGAACCCTGCCACCCGCCTGAACGCCGACCGCTCCAAAGTCCCGTTTGCATTCCTGACCGCCGCTGCCGTCGCAGCATAAGGAGGTCCCATGCTCTACTGCACCTATGACCAGTATGCGGCGGCGGGCGGCACGGTGCCGGAAGCGGCCTTCGGGGTGCTGTGCAGCCGTGCTTCCCGCATGATCGATGCCGCCACCTTTGGCCGGGCGGAGAGCCATGCCGCCGGGTGCGAGGCCTGCCGGGAAGCGCTGGCAGATGCCTGCACGCAGATTATCGGACTGTTGGCCGCTGCATCTGCGGCGGGTGCTGTACCGGGTGCTGCCAGTGTCTCCAACGATGGCTACAGCGTCACCTTTGGCAGCAATGCCAGTGTGACCGCCGCCGCCCGGCGGGAAGCCTATGAGATCATCCGCACCGCGCTGGGCAGTGACCCGCACGATTTGCTGTACAGGGGGATTTTGTGATGCAGACAGCCATTACTGTGGTGAACCTCATCCACGACACTGCCACCGAGACCGACAGGCCGGTGTGCTGGGTGTTCCCGGGGTGCAGCTGGCGGGAATGCCGCTCCACCTCCGGCTCCGGCACCGCCAAGGACCCGGAGCGCACCACCCACATCCGCATCCCGGCCAGCGTGTGCACGGCGGACTATCTGCCCTATGCCCAGTGGGCGGCGCTGTCTGCGGCGGAAAAGGCCAAGCACTGGACCCTGAAACGCGGCTGGAAGCTGGTGCAGGGCGCGGTGGCTGCCTTGACCGCCGAAGAGTACGCCCACCTCGAAAAAACGCACCAGTGCTGCACAGCGGCGGCTGTCTCGGACGACCGGGAACCGCTGCTGCCGCACTGGCACGTGGAAGGGAGCTGAGAACATGAGCGAGATCATTCCCTTTGGCCCCGCTGCGCCGTCGGCCAAACCGGTCTTTGAGCCGCCTGATGGTTGGAAATACCGGACAGACGGCGTGCAGATGGAGTTGAAATGGCGGCCGGATTTTGGAGCCGAAAAGACTGCCGCCCTGCAAAAGGCACAATATGCCCTTGCACAGGAAGCTGCCAAGCTGATTGACAGCTATGTGCCGTTCGATACCGGCACGCTGAAGAACAGCGTCAATCTTGCCAGCAAGTACGACGAGGGCTTGCTGGTCTATAACACGCCCTACGCCCGCAGGCAGTATTACCTGCACGAACAGGGCACTTGCCTGCATGGCGAGACCGGCCTGCGCGGCTCTTACTGGGGCCAGCGGGCACTGGCAGATATCGGTGCGCACCTTGCTCTTTACGGCGCGCGTGCCGTCACGACATTCTGGGGAGGGATGGGAAACTTATGAGCGAGACCATAAAGCCCACCATTGCCGCCCTGCGGGCATGGCTCAAGACCTGCCCGCTGATTGCCGACGAGCAGGAAGCCACCGGTGCGGCCTTCCGCATTGCCGGACTGGAAGAAGAATCCACCGCCTTTTCCATCGAGGACAGCCCCGGTGACCCCATCATCACCGAGTACATCTCCGGTTGGGAAATGGCGAAGAATTACCTCTTTCTGTCCAGACGGGAGTACAGCGAGGTGGATGCCGTCAACATCCAGAACAGCGGCTTTTTCGAGCAGCTTACCGAGTGGGTCATGCGGCAAGATGCCCGGCACAACCTGCCCGACCTCTCGGCCTGCGGCGGGGGCAAGACCCCTACCGGCATTGCCGTGACGAACAGCGGCTACATCGTCACAAACAGCGCGGGCAGCTGTAAGATGCAGCTGCAAATGCGCCTGACCTACTACATGCCAAAATGAAAGGAGTTTTGATATGACTGTATCCGAAGCCATTACCAAGTCCGGCCTGACGCCCAGCGCCAGCTACACCGGCATTGAGACGGCGAACGATTTTGTGCTGGCGTTCCAGATCGATAGCACCCAGACCAAGGAAAGCCAGTGGATCGTCTGCGCCGACCATGTGAAGGAGCATTCCGGTTCCCTGAACGCCACCACCGAGGATGCTCAGTACATCCGTACCGGCAACGTCACCGAAAAGACCGGCACCCAGCGCACCCTTGCCGTCAACGGCGACCGCTGCGTGGGCGATGCTTTTCAGGATTTTGTGCTGAGCCACAAGATCGTGTACGGCACCGGCAGCGATATCATTGTGCCCTACATCTACTTCAGCCTGCGCACCGGCAAGGGCGAGAAAGGCAGCGCTGCCATCATCGTCACCAGCGACGTGGGCGGTGCGGCCGGTTCCAAGGCCACCTTTGCCTGCGACGTGAAGGCCATCGGCACGCCGGACGAGTTCACGTTTGCGGAGCAATAAAAGCCCCAGTGGGGCTTTTAAGTGACCGAGCGGTCTTGCGCAGCAAGATGGAGGGGCCTCGCCCCGACAAGCTCGACTACACCACCGCAGCCGCCGGCTGAACTTTCCCGCATCTTTCCCCGCTCCGCACCGGAACGGGGATTTTTTATGCCGTGAAACAGTAAAAGAAGCTGGTGCAAATCCGGCACACGGCCCAAGAAAGGAGCCAGAACATGGTTATTTGTGGACAGGAATTTGAATTTTCCCTGATGAACGCCAACGACCTTGACCGCTTTGAGGACGCCAACGAGCAGATGCAGCGCCGGAGCGCCGAGGAGACGGAGCATTTCCATCGCGGCGGTGTCCGTCTGGGCGACCATGCACGTGCACAGGCACGCATTGCCATGGACTGCATCGACGAGATTCTCGGTGCAGGCGCGTCCGACCGTCTGGGGCTTAACGAAAACTACATGGCACCCATCTATGACGTGATCGAGGAACTGGGCAATGCCTTTGCCGCCGAGAAACAGCGCTATGCCGCCAGAGCCGCCCAGCCCATGAACCGCCAGCAGCGCCGTGCCGAGCAGAAAGCCCGGCAGCGTACCCGGACGGCGGGGCGCATCGTTGAAACCAACGAAATCATCCGTATGCCGCCCAAGGTAACTATTCACGAGGACCCCGCAGACAGGGCCCTGCGTCTGGCAGATGCCCGTGTCGCGGTGGACGCTTTGAAGGACGACCCGGAGGCCATGCAGCAGCTGGCCGACTACGCCCTGAAGATCGCAGCGGAGCGCCATGTCTGATCTGCTGACGGACGCACTGCCCACCGTATGGCATGGCCGGGCCATTGACCCGGACTTTCGGCACATGGTGTGGCTGAGCAATGTCTACCGGCGCGGGGCCGGAGACGACCCGTTGGCACTGGCGTGCCGCGCCGTCCGGCGGTTTTACCGGGACCCGCAGCCGCTGCTGAGCAATGCTCAGGCGTGCATGGAAGCGTATCAGCATCTCATCGAGTTTTGCATTGCCGGAGAGCAGGCCGCAGAACCCACGGCCAGCGCTGCCACCAGCGGCCCGGAAAAGCCGCCCGCCTTCGACTACCAGTGTGATGCCGGTTACATCGTGGCGGCGTTCCAGCAGGCCTACGGCATCGACCTGACCCGCGAAAAGATGCACTGGTTCCGGTTCCGTGCGCTGTTCGCGGCCCTGCCGGAGGAGACCCTCATGGCAAAGATCATGAGCTGGCGCACCATGGACCTGTCCGAGTACGAGGGCAGTATGCGTGCCCACTATGCCGACCTGCAGGAGCGCTTTGCCCTGCCTGCTGAGCTGAGAGGGGGTGCCGCCCGTGTCGTTTCGGTCGAAGAGCACGATGCCGCGTTCCTCGCGCGATTCCGGCACTAGCCGCGCCCCGGTGCCCTGCCCCTACTGCGGCCGGGCGCTGCCGGTGTGGGCAGAAAATGCCGCATCCGCCCATGGCCTGTGGGTAAAATGCAAAAATCCCGCCTGTAAGCGGGAGGTAGAGATCAAGTTATAACAGCCTGTGCCCTTGTGCCCGCGCTCTTTTGGAATGGAGAGAGGTGGACACAGTGGCAGATTTCAGCATCACCGGCGAAGTAAGGCTGAACAGCGACCCGGCAGAAAAAAGCACCAGTAAGTGGACGATAGCCGCCGGGCAGATGATCGCGGACTTTGCAAAACAGGCTTCGTCCAAGCTGGCCGAGGTGGTCAAGAGCGGTGTGGATTACAACGCCACCATGGAAAGCTACCTGACCAACTTCAAGGTCATGCTGGGCAGCGAGGAAGCCGCCGCAACGAAGCTTTCCGAAATTCGCAAAATGGCGGCATCCACGCCTTTCTCGCTGGATGACCTGACCAGCGGCACCCAGACCCTTTTGCAGTTCGGCATTGCGGCAGACGACACCACCGGCGTGCTGCAGCGGCTGGGCGATATCTCGCTGGGCAACGCCGAAAAGCTGCAGACCCTGACCCGCGCCTACGGCAAGATGTCCTCGGCGCAGAAGGTCACGCTGGAAAACGTCAACATGATGATCGATGCGGGATTCAACCCGCTGAACCAGATCTGCGACGCCACCGGCGAGAGCATGTCCGACCTGTACAAGCGCATCTCGGATGGCAAGGTCAGCTTCAGCGAGCTGGAAGCAGCTGTGGAAGCCGCCACCAGTCAGGGCGGGCAGTTCTACAACGGTATGCTGGAAGCCAGCCAGACCTTCAGCGGGCGCATGTCCACCCTGAAGGATAATGTCAGCGCCCTGACCGGTGAGCTGACCAGCGGCCTGTTTGCAGCTCTGGGTGAGCTGGTTGTCAAGCTGAACGAGGTGGTGGTCTCCTTCCTCGACAGCGACGAGAAGATGGCCCAGCTCAAGGAGACCATCGGCATTGCGACTGCTGTTGTGGCCGCTGCCGGTGCAGCGTTCGCCGGGTATAAAGCAACCATTGCGGCAACAACGGTGGTTACCACTGCACAGAAATTGGCTGTTACCGCATTGAACACGGCAAATCTACAGGCTGCCGCTGGCGCAGGCATTTTCAAAGTTGCAATGGCTGCACTGAACAGTGTGGTTGCAGCAAATCCGATAGGGCTGGCAGTAGCTGCATTTGCCGCTCTGACGGCGGGGCTCATCACAGCATATAAGAGCAGTGAAACGTTCCGTTCCGGTTGGAACACCTGCATGAACGGCCTGCGTTCTGCTGCTGATTTTGCTGTGAACAGCGTGTTGACAACGCTTAACATGCTGATGTCGTCCATCCGCGGTATTGCTGCCGCACTTGCCGCTTTACCGCAGGGTGCAGCGGCTGCGGTGGATGCTTATAATAGCGCTTACGCGGCTTCGCGCCAAAATTACACGCAGAAGCGCAATCAGAAAAACTGGGACAACTCCCACAAAGACCTCGAATGGGACGATGACAACGGATGGGTCCCGAAGGGCACAAGCAGCTCCGGCAACGGCAGCAGCCGTGCCGGGAGCCAGACAGCCATGAACCCCTACCCGGCCATCACCAGCGGAGCCAAGAAGGCCAGCAAGGCCACGAAGCAGGCCGCCGCAGAAGTCGTCAAGTCCATCTCGGACACCACGACCGAAATCGACGGCAAGATCACCCGCACCACCGAAAACATCACCGAAACGCTCTCCAACGGCAAGACACAGCAAAAGCAGGTCATCACCGAGACTTCCCGGCAGATGGTGGATGGTGTGCTGAAGGATGTGAAAACCATCACAGAGGTGGCCGCCGACGGCACCGAGACCGTCAAGCAGACCATGGAGACCGTCCGCGAAACCGCCAAGACGGTCACTTCCACCTTTGAGACGCTGGCAGACGGGGTCAAGACCACCACCCAGACCGTCACCGAGACCCTGACCGACGGCACCGAGACCACCAAAAAGGTCATCACCGAGGTCTACGACGACGTGGTGGACGGTGCCCTCGTGACCATCGAACGGGCCAAGACCATCGCCGCAGACGGCACCGTGCAGGTGGCCGAGCAGATCAAAAAGTCCAGCGCGGACACCTTTGACGGCCTGTGGAAGGAGCTGCAGACCGAGGCAGATACCGGCGTGCTTGGCACCTTCGACGATCTGTACACCGCCGTCAAGAATCAGGACTGGCTGGGCATCGGCAAGTGGGTGGCAAGCACCATCTACGGCGGTCTGACTGCCGACCAGAAAAAGCAGGTCAATGATTTTGCCCTTGGCATCGTGACTAAGCTCAACAAAGCGCTGGGCGGTGCCCGGGACCAGCTGGTACAGGGAGCCATTGATCTGGGCGGGCAGATCGTGCACGGCCTGACCGGCGGCTTTTCTGAGGTCTGGCAGCAGGCACAGGGCCTTGGCTCCACCCTGATGGAGATCTTCGGCGGGCTGAAAACACCGCTGAGCAACGCGGCCCTTGCCATCAGTCAGGGCATGAAAGGCGGCCTGATCTCTGCATTCCCGGAGATTCTTGCGTCTTTGGGCAGTCTGATCGGGTCTATCGGCGGCGCGTTCGTAGCAATGCTGGATGCCATCGCTGCGGCGCTGTTCCCTACCGGCTTTGGTACTCCGCAGGCTCTGCTGATGATCGCAGCGGGCGTAGCCCTTGCTGCCGTCATCGCGGGCATCGTCGCCTCGATCGGCGGCTCTTTCAGTAAGAAAGGTTCGTCCGGCGGCGGCTCCTCTGGCGGCGGTTCGTCCGGCTCCGGCGGCATGGGCAGCGTGGACATCACCACCGGCACCGGCAGTCTGGAAGATGCCATCAACGCCAACACCAAGGCGCTGGAAAAGACAAACTCTGCCCTTGCCGATATGATCCGGCAGGCGGGGGCACTGGTGCTTTCCGACAACATGCGTCTGGGCAGCACCGTGGCTGCATCCGGCACCGCACAGGTGGTGTCTGCTGCCAACAGCTACCACCGGGAGGGCGATACCAACATCACTCAGAACATTTACAGCAAGGCCCAGACGGCGGCAGACCTCCAGCGGGAAGCCCGCTGGGAAGCCGACAAGGCCAAGGCCCGCAAACGATGAAAGGAGGACACTGTGCTTTTTAAGGATCATCTCAAGATCGTGACAGATGCCGGTGCCGTCCTGCATCTGGGCTGGGACTACGACATCCCTTACTTTCTCGACCCGCTGAACGGGGTGGATGTAGACCTGCAGACCGCGCAGGGCATCCATCAAGTCGGAGCCACCGTGGAGGGGCAGAGCGTCTCCGGCGTGTCCCGCACCCTCGATGTGGTGTTCTGGGGCGCGTATGCGCTAGACAATGCCCGGGCGTTCAGCAAAAAGCTGCCCTACTTCACTAAGGGCACCCTGTACTTCGGTGACCGGTACTTTGCCCGTTTCGTGCTGCAGAAAACGCCCTACTTTTCCAGCTACACGCCGCAGCCGCGCTGTTCACTCATGCTCTACAGCGAAAAGCCCTTCTGGTACGACCTCAATGCCGTCAGCAGCGTGCTGGGCGGGTACGAAAAGGCGTTCTGCTTCCCGGTCTGCTACGACAGCCACATCTACGGCATCAAGCGGGACGGCACGGCGGCAGTGCTGCGCAACGAGGGCAGCCTGCCGGTGCCCTTCACGGCCACCCTGCGGTGCGACATGCCGGTGACCCACCCCAAGGTGGTGGATCTGCAGACCGGGGCCTTCATCGGCTTTGACCTGACCCTGCAACCGGATGAGACGCTGGAGATCTACCGCAGCACCTCTGACCGGCTGGCCTGCACTCTGACCCGGGCAGGCGTGACCGAGAACATCTTCTCCAAGCTGGACGAGGACAGCACCCTCACCGAGCTGCAGCCCGGCGATAACATGCTCTCCATGCAGGCCGAGAACGGCTCCGGCTACCTGCAGGCATCCGTGAGCTTTTACCCGATGGAGGCGGGCATCCTGCCCGAACCGTTATGAGACTGGACGTTTTGGACGCAGACACCCTTGCCCGCGTGGGCTGGGTGGACGTGTGGGTGTCCCTCTATTGGGACAGTCCCTATTACTCCGAGGGCAGCTTCACGCTGGAAGTGCGCCCCACCACCGAGAACCTGCAGCTTTTGCAGGAGGGCCGCTGGCTGGTGCGCAGCGACGAGAACCCCCGCATCCCCATGCGCATCTGCTCCCGCGCCAACCAGAACGAGGACGCGAATTTGGTCGTGAGCGGCTACCCGGCAACATGGCTGCTGACCAAGCGGGTGTCTGCGGTGAGCATCAAGAACCAGAACGCCGAAGCCGCCATGCGCAGCCTTGTGAGCGCCGCAAAGCCATGGCCCCGCCTTGCGCTGGGCACCGAGTACGGCTTTGACACCACCTTTGAAAAGCAGACCTCCGGCGGCAGTATTTTCGACTACTGCAAGACCATCGGGCAGGCGTGCGATCTGGGGTTCCGCATCGTGCTGGACGGCAAGGGCAGCACGAAAAAGCTACTCTTCGAGTGTTTCCGGCCCACCTTCGACCCGAACCGCAGATACAGCCCCCAGTGGGGCAATCTGCTGAATTCCGGGTGGAGCTTTGCCGACACCGACTACGCCAACGTGGCCCTTGTGCAGGGCGCTGGCGAAGGTGACGAGCGCGCCACCGTCTGGGTGGGCGATGTGAACGCCACCGGCTCCGACCGGCGAGAGCTGTACATCGATGCCCGTGACGTGCAGCCGGAGGACGGCGAGACCAGCACCAGCCAGAGCTATCTGGAAAAGCTGGCTGACCGGGGCGGCGAAAAGCTGCTGGCCCAGCTACGCACCGGGTCCATCGAGTTTGACGTGGACGACGACACCCTGCAGGTGGGCGATGTGCTGAGCGCCAGCCTGCCGCAGCTGGGCTACACCGCCATGGTGCGCGTGGCCGACATCATCACCCAGAGCGAGGACAGCGGCACCACCCGCACCATCCGGCTGGGCACGCCCACATGGCACAAGACCTGAAAGGAGGACTTTATGGCTGATATCATTACTTACCCCGAAAACGGCATTACCTACGATGCCGACGACGCTTCGGGTTACCTCGCCACCCGCCTGAGCGGCGTGTACAGCGCCGAGGAGGATTTCTCCGTCACAGCACAGGGCGGCCTGAGCGTGCAGGTGAGCGCCGGTCAGGCATGGGTGCGCCCGGCGCGGTTCAAGGGCCGCAGCATCATCATGGAGCAGCCCACCACACTGCCCCTGACCGCCGCCGATGCCGTGCGCAGCCGCATTGACCGCGTGGTGCTGCGCTACGATGCCGCTGCCAAAAAGACCAGCCTGCAGGTGCTGGACGGCACGCCGGACTCCGCTGCCCCCGCGGCCCCGGCCATCACCCGCACCGAGCTGATCTACGACCTCTGCCTTGCCGAGATCAAGCGCCCTGCAGGCAGCACTTCCGTCACTGCCGCCGACATCTACGACACGCGCGCAGATGAGACCGTCTGCGGCGTGATGCGGGATGGCGCGGCCGGCATCCCGGCGGCAACGCTCATCAAGAAGCTGCGGGACGAGATCAACAAGGTGGACAAGGGCAGCTTTTACGATAAGACTGAAACGGACGCGTTGCTGAATGCATTGCAGGAGCAGGTGGACAGCAAGATTTCTTCCGCCACATCCATTGCGGCTTCCGGTAATGGCTATATCCGTTTTTCCGATGGCACACAGATTTGCTGGCTCAAATTCGACGGCTGGTCTAGCAAGGGCTACACTCCCTATTTTCCGTTTCCTGTGCCATTTGCTAACACAAATTATGGTGCCGGTTTTACTCTTGGCACCAGCATAACTTACAGCACCAACGTAGAATGTTACGTATTCAATCGTACTACTACTGGATTATGTGTATCCAATGTGTATAGAGGAAGTATTGTCGTCATAGGTCGCTGGAAGTAAAGGAGGTGCGGCATGGAAATCAAAATTGGATATGCCCTTGCAAAACCTGTGGAGACACAGGCGCAGTGCGATGCATACACCGCTATGGTGGAAGCAGTAAACACCCGCAATGCCGCCTGCGCTGTGGGCGATACGTTGTGGAGCATCGCGGATAAACCGGGCTGCTACGAGGTAACGGACGGCGGAGTAAAGCCTGACCCTGCGGACCAGCCCGAACCGGAGCCGGCACTTAACGAGAAGCTGGAAGCACTGCAGGAAGATAACAAGATGCTTAAGCAATGTCTGATGGAAATGTCGGAGATTGTGTATGCTTAAACGAATCACACAAAAATTAGAGAGGATGGTACGTATGATGGCTAAGTTGTGGGCACAGGAAATTATGTTCGCTGAGACTATGGAAGAGGCAAAGGCTCTGTATGAGCGCTGCCCGCGGCTGCTGAAGGAGAAGGTGAAAGCCATTCTGGTGAAGAGCGGCTTTGAGGAAATCGTACAGTAAGGAGCGGAGGACAAGGCAGATCAGGAGCTGGAAGAGAACGTGAAAACCGGGGCCTGACCCCGTGAAAGGACGTGATACATATGGCGATCAAACAGTACAGCCTGAAGAAGGACGGCGCAAAGCAGCTCTCTCCCGCGTTCCGCGTGCGGGAGTTCCGCTGCCGCGACGGCACCGACACCATCCTCATTGACGAGGGTCTTGTGGTGCTGCTGCAGTGCATCCGGGAGCACTTCGGCAAGCCCGTGACCATCACCAGCGGCTACCGCACCGCCAGCCACAACGCAAAGGTGGGCGGCTCTAAATCCAGCCAGCACCTGCTGGGCCGGGCCGCTGACATTCAGGTGCAGGACACCGACCCGCTGGCTGTGGCCGCCTACGCTGAAAGCGTGATGCCCGGCTGGGGCGGCATTGGCCGCTACCCGGTCAAGGCAGGCCGGGCAAAGGGCTGGGTGCATGTGGACACCCGCCCGAGCAGGAGCCGGTGGACACTGTGAGGTGAATAACATGGCAAGTTACCTGATCTCTGATGCACCTTATGCATCGTGGCTCTCCGAGGTATTAGCTACACTGGAAGAGCACAAAATCAGTCAGCTCGCGATAGCCGCACCTTTGCCAACGGGTGAAGTGTTCACCGGCTATTTCGGTATGAGCATGATGGACAAGGCGCTGATTGCAACGAACATTCAGGCCGATGCCACCATGGATGTAGTCTGTGCCAACGGCCAGCGCATCCAGCAGGCGTGGGAAGATAACATTGAAGATTCGGAGGATTGATACCAATGCAGCAGACTTTCTCGTACATCTCCGCGCACTGGATGGAGGGAGCCATCTGGCTGCTGGGTCTTGGCTGGGGCTACCTCGTAAAGAAAGTAACCGAGTACAAGACCATCAAAGACGGCCTGCTGGCCATCATGCATGACCGGCTGTATCAGGCGTGCATCTACTACACCCAACAGGGCTGGATCGATGCCAGCGGCCTGAAGAACCTCGAATACTTATACCAAAGTTACCACGCGCTGGGCGGCAATGGCACCGGCACCGAGCTTTATAACCGGGCCAAGGCGCTGCCCATCCGCGATTAAATGCAAGCCCGGCGCTGCCGGGAGAAAGGACCTGACTATGACCGCACACACCTACAACGCACCCACCATCTCCGCAGGCACCATTGCCCGCACCGCCTGCCTGCTGCTGGCCCTGACCAATCAGGTGCTGTCTGCACTGGGCAAGCCCGTCCTGCCCATCGAGAGCCAGACCGTGGAGCAGCTGGTCACCGCCGGCATCACAACCGTTGCCGCGCTGGTCGCGTGGTGGAAGAACAACAGCTTCACCACCGCAGCCCTTCAGGCAGACCAGACCTACAACAAGCTGAAGGCACAGGGAAAGTAAGCCGCCCTGCCCAAAATAGCCATACATAGCAGCAGCCCCGGGGAGCCTGACGGTTCCTCGGGGCTGTTTTTGTTTGGCGTGTTTCGACGCTTTACGACGCATATCGACGCAATTAACAAATTTCAAGTGTTTTTCGGTTAGAGTTGACGCAAAGAAAGGACGTGTCAACTATGATTGTTTCCGAATTGTCCACTCAAGTCAATGATCTGCTGCGCCCGATGGGCATTACACGTAACCTGAGCGCCTACAGTATCCTGTGCCAGTGTCTTGAGCTGGTCTGTGAGCAGGAAGACCGCCTGCAGGCCGTGGAGAAAGATATCTATACTCCTATCGCCGACCGCAGAAGATGTGAGCCAAAAGCGATTCAAAGCGCTGTCCGCCGGGCAGCTAAAGGTGCATGGCTCACAAACCCGGAGTATGTGCAGCAGCTGGCAGGCTATCCGCTGACCGGATGCCCAAGCGCGGTACAGTTCATTGAAATGCTGTATAATGCGCTGGTGAGAGCAGCCTGAAAACTTAATAGTGTTACCAAAAACGTTACCATGATAAAGAAAAGAACGCCAATTCCTAACGAAATGGCGTTCTTTTTTCATGGTGGAGGCGATGGGAGTCGAACCCATGTCCGAAAAGAGTTCAGTGTAGGTATCTCCGGGTGCAGGCGATCTACAACATTCCCGCCGCGCCACGCCGATCGTCAGGCTAGCGCATTGGTAGCTTCATGAGTTCCTGCCGGTCCGCAAAGCTTAAGTCCGTTCAGGTGCTGTGTCTAAAGGACGCCCCGGCCCCACACGACACAAGAGTGGGCGGAACGCGCAGCACTCAGGCTGCGAGCAACTGAGAATTGTTATTGTCAGTTAATTTTTTTGGAGGAGTTATAGAGCAGTTCCCCCACTGCTACCCGCTGCCCAGACCTCGCTCTCCCCGTCGAAACCTTTACGCCCCCTTATAAAGCACACCTTGCGGTGTGCAGAAAGCTTTGAAAAAGTTCCGCTTCAGGAAGCGGTCTGAAAAGATCAATAGTATTTGCCGTTGGACTTCATGGCACGGTCAATGGAACGCTTTGCATCGCGCTGTGCGGCATCGGCACGCTTATCGTAGAGCTTTTTGCCTTTGCAAAGGCCCACTTCCATTTTCACGCGGCCATGTTTGAAATAGAGCGAAAGCGGCACAAGGGTATATCCCTGCAGCTTGCACTGCTGATGCAGCCGCCGGATCTCACTTTTGTGTGCCAGCAGGCGCCGGACGCGCATCGGATCCTGATTGAACATGTTTCCGTGGTCGTAGGGACTGATATGCATTCCCTTTACCAGCAGTTCACCATCCTCAATATCGACCCAGCTGTCTTTCAGGTTGACCCCTCCGGCACGCAGGCTCTTGACCTCCGTACCTTTCAGTTCAACGCCGGTTTCCAGCGCTTCCAGAACGAAGTATTCATGGCGCGCTTCACGGTTTGTGGCAATGGTTTTTGTTGCCGGACGCTCCTTAGTGGGTGCCATTCCGCGCGCCTCCTTTCTCCATTGTGGTTTGTTGTATCAGTATACCATTTTTTTATGGTTTTGCAAGGGCTGTTTTTGAAGAAACTGTAAATTTTTCCCAATTCACAGCTCACCACGGCCGGAAAGTGCACGGTACAAAGTGGTTTCGTCGGTGTATTCCAGGCTTGCGCCCACCGGCAGGCCATAGGCCAGACGTGTGGTCCTGATGCCCAGAGGCTTGATAAGCTTTGCCAGATACATGGCGGTGGCTTCACCCTCCACCGTGGGGTTCATGGCCATGATGACCTCTTTCACCTTGCCGTCGCCCAGACGGGCCAGAAGTTCCTTGACGCACAGCTGTTCGGCAGTAATGCCGTCCATCGGGCTGAGCAGACCGTGCAGCACATGGTACAAGCCGTGATACTCCCTTGTGCGTTCAAACGCCTGCACATCGCGGGGCGTTTCCACCACGCAGATCACAGAAGGATCGCGTTTTGCACTGGCACAGATGGGGCAGATATCCGCTTCTGTATAATTCTGGCAGATACGGCAGCGATGGAGCTTGGTGTGGGCACCCTGAATGGCTCCCGCCAGTGCGGCGGCATCTTCGTCCGACATGCTCAGCACCTGATACGCCATGCGGGTAGCGCCCTTGCGCCCGATCCCCGGAAACTTGCTGAATTCTTCGATCAGCTTTTCCAGCGGGGCAGCAGTATAGCCCATGTTCTTCCCTCCTGCCGGATCAGAGACCGGGGATGTTCATGCCGCCGGTCAGCTTGCCCATTTCAGCTTCGGCAGTTTCGTCCACCTGCTTGACGGTTGCGTTGATGGCAGCAGCCACCATATCTTCCAGCATTTCAACATCATCCGGGTCCACAGCCTCGGGCTTGATGGTGATGGACAGCACTTCGTGCTTGCCGTTCATCTTAACAGTGACCATCTCACCGGCAGCGCTGCCGGTGTACTCGGCAGCTTCCAGCTCGGCCTGTTTGGCTTTCATATCTTCCTGCATCTTCTGTGCCTGACGCATGAGGGCGTTCATATCGGGGCGGCCAAAGCCTGCGGGCATTCTTGCTTTCATAATCGTTTCTCCTTATTGATGCAATGTATTTTTATGATCTCGTTTTCCTTGCGGAATCCTCAATGGACACATCCAACCCCAGCTTTTCCAGTGCACGAAGCGACTGCTCTGCGTTGAAGACCGTTTTGCCAGCGCTCTTTGGTTCATAGGGACCAATGGGCACCGCCGTACCGGACACATCCTTGATCAGCTTTTTGATCAGGCGCTGGCTGTCCTTGTTGGCGCGGATAAAATCGCGGAAGGTCTTGCCGCCGTCGATCAGCACGCGGGTGCCATCAAAGTAAGCCTTGGACTTGCGCAGATAGGTGTAGAGCATGGGATCTTTTTCCTGCAGCTGCTGTACCACCTGCGGCCAGTACGGATACAGCGCAGTCCCTTCCTGCCCGGCATCCTGCGGCTTTTCCGGCACAGGCTTTGCAGCGGGCGTGGGTGCAGGTTTGAGCGGTTCTGGCTGCGGAACAGGTTCCAACTCTGCCGGCACGGGTGCAGCTGGCTGTGCGGCCTGCGCGGCAGGCTCGTCCCAAGGCAGCATTCCGGCCTGCTGCACGGGCGGTTCCTCCGGCAGCGGCGGCAGCTCTTCGGTCTGGACGGGTGAAGTCTGCTCTACAGATATTTCCGACGGCACGGAAGGTTCTGCCTTTACAGGTTTCGGTTCCGCTGCAGGCTGCACCACAGGAACGGACGGTATTGGCGGCTGGGGAGTCGGAGCGCTTGCAAAGGGCTGCACAGCAGTTGCCGAGGCAAACGGCTGCGGCGCTGCGGGTTGAGCTGCAGCACGGACAGGCGCGGCCTGCACAGGAACTGCCTGCGGCTGCTGGGGCGGTTCGGATAAGCCAAACAGTGCAAGTTCCAGCTCGATCCGCTGGTCGCTGCCGCGGGTCATATGTTCCAGCGCACTGCCCAGCGCACGGATGGCACGAATGGCCTCCCGCTGGCCCAGCTGCGGGCCTTTTTCCAGATACAAAGCCTCCTCCTCCGGCGAAACGCCGGACAGAAGGCTCTGCCCGCCCGGCAATGCTGCCAGCATCAAAGCACGATAATGCGCGATCAATTCCTCTGTCAGACGCTTGACATCCACAGACTGCTGGCGAAGCTGTGCCAGCTGGGCCAGTGCTGTGGCACCGTCCTGCGCTTCCAGTGCGTCCGAAATGCGGAACAGATAACTGCGGTCGGTCACACCTGCCATGCGGCGCACCACATCGGCATCGATTTTCGCCGTAACGCCTGCGCAGGTATCCAGAATGGACAACGCATCACGCAGTGCACCGTCGGCCAGACGGGCGATCAGTTCCGCACCGTCCGGCGAAAGCTCCAGCTTTTCCTCACCTGCAATGTATTCCACCCGGCGGGCGATATCCTCCGGCCCGATGCGGGTAAAATCGTACCGCTGGCAGCGGGAAAGAATGGTGGCGGGCACCTTCTGGATCTCAGTGGTTGCCAGAATAAAGATGACGTGGGCAGGCGGTTCTTCCAGCGTTTTGAGCAGCGCATTGAATGCCGCTGTGGACAGCATGTGCACCTCATCGATGATGTATACCTTATATTTACAGGCGCTGGGAGTGTAAGCTGTTTCGTCGCGCAGGTCGCGGATATCGTCCACACCGTTGTTGGAAGCCGCATCCATCTCCACCACGTCCAGAATGCTGCCGTTATCGATGCCCTTGCAGATCTCACACTCGCCGCAGGGGTCTCCATTGACCGGATGCAGGCAGTTGACTGCCTTTGCAAAGATCTTGGCGCAGGTGGTTTTGCCGGTGCCGCGCACGCCGGTAAACAGGTAGGCATGGCCCACACGGTTTGCCGTGATCTGGTTTTTCAGCGCAGTAACAATGGCCCGCTGGCCTACCACATCCTCAAAACGCTGCGGTCTCCATTTGCGGTACAAGGCACGGTACATGGTTCTCTCCCCTTTCCTGCAAAATAAAAAGGACAGCGCTGACGGGGTTTTGTCCCCGCCTTGCGTAACTCGGCATACGGATGCAGGCTTACTGAAACGCACGAACGCACTGCTTAAGGCTGCTTGGTTCCCCACCTGACCTGGTTCACAGCGAATCCATCGTACAGGACCCGCATCCGTATGCCGAACCACGCAGCAGGCGCTGTCCGACACATCCTTCTGAATGCCAGAATATTGTACCATAAACGCAGGCAGATTGCAAGGGGTGGGAGGTATCATTTCACGGCCCACGCATGAAACGATCAAATAGGATAGCCCAAAGTCAGAAAATGTGATGTTCTCTAAAATCCAAAAAGCGCAGTACATTCTCTGCGCTTTCGCGTTTTGTACTGCGCTTTGCTTTTATCCTGTTATTTTAACGGCATTGATTTTGCAGCAGCCCTTTTTTCTTACAATGCCACATCCAGTGCCATCATCAGCGCAAATCCCAGCACGATGCTTACAACACCGACAGGCTCGTCGCCCTCCACGGCCTGCGGGATCATCTCCTGTGCGGTCACGCACACCATACAGCCCGCCGCTGCGCTGAGCAGCCACGGAAGCGCAGTACTGACCCATTCGGCCAGAGCAAAGGCAAGCAATGCCCCCAACGGCTCTACCAGCCCGGAAGCCGCTCCCGCAAAAAACGCCTGACTGCGGGTGCGGCCGTTATGGGCCAGCGGCAGGCTGACTGCTGCACCTTCCGGGATATTCTGCAGGCCGATGCCAAGGCTCAGCGCCAGTGCACCGCTGATGGCATCCGGCTCCCCGGTCAATGCCAGTGCAGCGGCAAGGCCCGCCACCATACCCTCTGGCAGGTTGTGCAATGTTACAGCCAGCACCATACGTCCGCCGTGCCCGGCCCCGCCTGCCAGCAGCTGCCCGGCAAACTGTTCCACCTGCAAAAGGCCCACTGCGCCAAGCACAAGCCCCACTGCCGATGGGATCCATGCCGGAAGCGGCAAAGTCTGTCCGCGCTGGATAGCAGGCAGCAGCAGGCTCCACACACTGGCCGCCAGCATGATGCCCGCTGCCATGCCGCACAGGATGCGCTGCGTGCAGGGCCGCGACCGCCGCCGCAGCAAAAACACGCCTGCTGCCCCCAGTGTAGTGCACGCCGCCGGAAACAGCAGTACCCACGCAGTGAAAACGATCTGGTTCACGATACATTCCCCCTTTGCCCGGTGTATGTGCGCCGAAGCAAAAAGGTGCAGAAAAGCCCGTCACACAAAATACAGTGTGACGGGCTTTTCTGTCAGAATGCGATGGCATCTTCTTCGCTGCCAAAGGGCAGACCCGTAGCCGGATCGACCGGCGGCAGGCCAGCCTGCCCCATATCCGCCGCCTTTACGCTGCATACCACCGCATTGGCAAGCACATACTTCACCTTTGCGGTGGCAGCAGCGCCGATCTTATCATAGATGCGGCCTGCGCTGTAACAGTCGCCCAGCACGGTGTGAGTGCTGTTGGCCACATAACCCACCTTGCCCAGACCCGGCAGTTCTGCGCGGATGGCTTCGCGGTCAAAGTCATTCTCCGGCTCCTTGACCAGCTTTACCTTCTGGCCCACTGCAAACGGCTGAGTGCCGAAGCGGTAGTTGAGTCCGGTCAATGTAACATAGTACTTCATCTTTATTTCCTCCAAAACACATGTTTTATTTTCAGGGAGCCCGTTCATCCCCTGCTTTGTCTGTATTATCCGCTTTTTATGTCCAATAAAAATCACTTTCAAATAACACTTGTCATTTTTTGATATTTTTGTTCAGGTTCGCTGTACAAAGTTTACCATCTTTTCTTTCTCCGCAGGTCAACTGTCAGGTGACAAATGGTTCTTTTCCGTTTCCGGAGCCGCATCATCCTCACTTTTGCATTTCTTTATTTCTCTTCAGGGAACATGCATTCCCGTCTTGATTCAAGGGAACAAATAATGAAAGAAATTACAAAGTGATTACAACGCGGTAAGAAATTCTTTCCTGAGCCTCTCTGTGCTTCGATCAGTTTAACAAAAACTCTTTAACTTTTAGCGATAGATTATAACAAAATCGTAGATTATCATTGAAATCTCACTTCTTAGCCAAAAAAGCTCTTGATTTTTTCGCAAAAAAGACTAGAATATCCACTTGCAGAAAGGCACTTCCTGCAGGGCCTTCTGCAAAATACATTTGCGTATGGCAAGGAGATTTTAGATATGAAACTCAAGAATGTTTGTGTTGCTGTTGTTGCTCTGGCTCTGGCTGTTGGCATGACCGCCTGCGGCGGCTCTGCTTCCTCCACTGCTGCATCCTCTTCCGAGGCTGCTTCTACCAGCACTTCTGTTGCTGCTGAGGCCGAGGAGAACGCTTCTTCCGCTGTTGCAGAGGAGAACGGTTCTTCTTCTGAGGCTGCTTCCAGCGAGGCCGCTTCTTCTGAGGCCGCTTCCAGTGAGGCTGCTTCCAGCGAAGCTGCTTCTTCTGTTGCCGCATAATCAGGCAGCGCACCCAGTTCAAGGAACGATCAAGCCGGGCACGGAATTTTTTCTGTGCCCGGCTTTTTTGCAGCAAAATGCGCCGGAAAGGTTTATTGGGAACCTCCCGGCGCATTTTTCAGAAGCTGTCATCAGAAGCAGGATGCCCCTCAGGCAGCGTACAATGCTTATTCTTATATTCCCCAGAACAGAATCCCCAGTCCTGCAGAGAGCAGGATCATCCCAATGGGCGATGGTGCTTTGCCCTTTTTCCGGCGGCAAAGGGCATGCAGCCCCCACAGCAGCAGGAACACCACAATGGAACGGAGATCCGGTGCAATGCCTGCCTTGTCCGCTGCAAACCCGGCCAGCGTAGAAAGCGCCATGTTGACTGCAGTTGCAAGGATCATTGCCACTACGCAGGGACGAACGCCGCCCAGAACTGCATTGACACCGGCATATTTCATCAAATTCTGCAGCACCGATGCAACGAGCAGGATAATGACAAAGGACGGCAGCACCACACCCAGCGTGGCGCACAGCGCGCCCCAGAAGCCGCCCTGTGAAGCGCCGATGAAGGTGGCCATATTGATGGCCAGCGGGCCGGGTGTGGATTCCGACACGGCAATGAAGCTGAGGAATTCGCCTTCCGTCAGCCAGCCGTGTCCTAAAACCGTTTCCCGCACCAGTGAGATCATGCCGTAGCCGCCGCCGAAGGACAACGCGCCGATCATGAGAAAATTCCAGAAAAGCTCTGCATAGATCATTTGGCTCTGTCCCCCTTCTGCAGCTTCTGCACGGCGTACAGACCAAGGCCCGCCGCACCGCTGAGCAGGATATAGAAGATGGAGGAGAACGACACCGCCATCACCGAAAAGCTTACCATTGCCAGAACCACTGCGGTCAGGATGACCATATTGAAAGCACTCCGTTCCAGCTGTTTCAGCATTTTCAGGCCCGCCGAGAGGATCAGATAGATCACACACACCTGAATGCCGTGGAACGCACTTGCCACCACCGAAAGGCGGAGGAACTGGTCAAAGAACAGCGAGATCAGATAAATGACCGCGAAGGACGGGAGACACACCGCCACCGTGGACGCCGCCGCGCCTGCCGCACCCTCGATCTTGTAACCGATATAGGTGGCACTGTTCACCGCCACCGGGCCGGGCGTAGACTCCGCAATTGCCACCATGTCCAGAAATTCTTCTTTTGTCACCCACTTTTTCTCTTCCACAAATTCATTCTGCAGCAAAGCCACCATGGCATAGCCGCCGCCAAACGTGAACGCACCAATTTTGAAAAACGTCCAGAAAAGCTCTTTTGTTTTCGACATAGCCTTCTCCTTTCTTGCACCTTATTATATCATTTTTTGTTTTGATATGATATACTTTAATGGAATATGCTATTTTCTTTGGAAAAAGCAGAAAAAGGAGTTTAGGATATGAAAACAAAATTTGGCATTGTAGGCTGCGGCTTTCTGGGCGGCATTGTGGCCAACGCATGGAAGAACGGTCTGCTGCCGGACTATGAGCTGGTGGGCGTGACCAGCCGCACCCGTGCTTCGGCAGAAAAACTTGCCGCCGAGGTAGGCTGTCCCGTCTGCGATGATGTGGATGCTCTGCTGACACTGCAGCCGGAATACATTGTGGAGACTGCTTCGGTGGAGGCTGTGCGCGCCATGGCTGTGCCTGTACTGAAAAACGGCGTGAATCTGGTCATTATTTCCATTGGTGCCTTTGCGGACCTTGATTTTTACGAGCAGGTCAAGGCCGCTGCCGTGGAGGGCGGTGCCAAGGTGCATCTGGCAAGCGGTGCCATTGGCGGCTTTGATGTGCTGCAGACCGTCACCCTGATGGCCGAGGCGCAGAAGCTGGCCGAGACGGCAGGCATTGAGACCCACACCGGAGCCAAGGGCTTCCGCAACACGCCGGTATGGGCCGACCACCTGCTGACCGATACCGAAAAGACCACCGTGTTCACCGGCAATGCCAAGCAGGCCATTGCCACCTTCCCCCGCCGCGTGAATGTGGCTGTTGCCACCTCGCTGGCCACCACCGGCCCGGAGATCACCGGCGTGACCATGCACTCGGTACCCGGCTGGGTGGGCGACGACCACTGCATCACCGCCGAGATCGAGGGCGTGAAGGCCGTGGTGGATATCTGCTCTTCCACCAGCGCCATTGCCGGTTGGAGCGTAGTTGCCCTGCTGCGCAACCTCTCCTCCCCCGTATGCTTCTATTAAAGGAGGACTTTACTGATGTTCAACAAACTGGTGGCCATTGAGCCGGTAAGCCTGATTCCTTCCGCCGAGGAAGCGCTGCATCAGTACGCAAAAGAAGTGGTGCTGTACCGTGATATCCCGGCCAGCGATGACCAGATCGTGCAGCGCATCGGAGATGCCGATGCCGTGCTTCTGAGCTACACCTCCCGCATGGGCAAAAATGTGATCGAGCGCTGCCCGAATATCCGTTACATCGGCATGTGCTGCAGCCTGTATTCTGAGGAAAGCGCCAATGTGGATATCTCCTACGCCCGCACCCGCGGCATCAAAGTGCTGGGCATCCGGGACTACGGCGACCGCGGCGTTGTGGAGTACGTCCTGCATGAGCTCACCGGCATCCTGCACGGTTTTGGGATGCCCATGCTGCGGGACGAGCCGGTGGAAATCACCGGGCTGAAGGCAGGCATCATCGGGCTGGGTGTGTCCGGCAAAATGATCGCCGACGCGCTGCAGTTCATGGGTGCCGACATTGCCTATTACAGCCGCACCCGCAAGCCGGATGCCGAAGCTGGGGGCATGGCCTATAAGCCGCTGGCACAGCTGCTGACCGAGAGCGAGGTGGTGTTCACCTGCCTGAACAAGAACGTACTGCTGTTGGGCAAGGACGAATTTGCACAGCTGGGCGCAGGCAAGGTGCTGTTCAACACCTCCATCGGCCCGGGCTTTGACTCTGCTGCTCTGGAACAGTGGCTTGCTCTGCCGGGCACCCACTTCTTCTGTGACACCCGTGCCGCTGCCGGCCCGGTGGGTGAAGACTTCTTTGCCCGTGAGAATGTGCATTGCGCGAATGTTTCTGCCGGACGCACCAAGCAGGCTTTTGTGCTGCTGAGCCAGAAGGTGCTGGCAAATATCCGCACTGCACTGGGAGAATGATGTAAAAAGGAAACGCTTCCCGGCCGGGGAAGCGCTTCCTTTTAGGCTTTATTCAAAATTGTTGTGATCTCTTCCAGATTCGCCGCGAATCGGATGCCCTGCTGGCGCTGCGGCGTGGAAAGGCCTTTCTCGATCATTTTGGCAAGCAGTGCTTTCAGGCTGTCGTAGTAGCCGTTCAGATCATACAGGATGCAGGGCGCGTCCAACTGGCCCAGCGAGACCTTGGACATTACCTCTGCGATCTCTTCCAGCGTGCCGGTGCCGCCGGGGAATGCGATGAAGGCATTGCCCAGCTCGATCATCTTCGTCTTGCGCTCGGTCATATCCTTGGTGACGATCAGCTCGGTCAGGCCATCGTGCTGCAGCTCCTGCTGCACAAAGAACTGCGGTTCCACACCGGTCACCGTTCCGCCTGCGTCCAGCGCGCTCTGGGCAAGCTGACCCATCAGGCCGCTGCGGGAGCCGCCGTACACAAGGCGGTGCCCGTTTGCACCGATCCAGCTGCCCAGTTCCCGGACAGCTTCCGCCAGCGCAGGATCATTGCCCGCATTTGCTCCAAGATAGACCGTGATGTTCATGGTATTTCCCCCTTTGTTTTTTCCATTTTACCACGCAGCGGGCCGATTGAAAAGGGCCATCCCCTTGCAAATGCAGCGGCACTGTGGTATTCTTGAACGCAGAAAAAAGGGAGCCTGCAAAAGCAGGCTGAGAGTGGGCTGTTTGCCCAGACCTGTGACCTGATTTGGACAATGCCAACGTAGGGAGATACTGCTGCTTCAAAGTGCGGAGATGCCTCCTTGCGGGCATTTCCGCATTTTTTTGCAAAGGAAGTTGTAACCATGAAAACTGCATTGACGATTGCCGGCAGCGATTCCAGCGGCGGTGCTGGCATCCAGGCCGATATCAAAACCATGACTGCAAACGGCGTGTACGCCATGAGCGCCATTACCGCACTGACTGCCCAGAACACCACAGGTGTGACCGGCATTTTTGAAGCCACGCCCGAATTTCTGGCACAGGAGATCGACGCCATTTTTACCGACATCTACCCGGATGCCGTCAAGATCGGCATGGTATCCTCGGCAGAGCTGATCGGTGTGATCGCCGAAAAGCTGCACACCTACGGCGCAAAGCATATCGTGGTGGACCCGGTGATGGTTGCCACCTCCGGCTCCAAGCTGCTGCGGGACGATGCCGTGCAGGCACTGACCGAAAAGCTGCTGCCCATGGCAGAGGTGGTCACCCCCAACATTCCGGAGGCTGAGATCCTTTCCGGCATGAAGATCACCGATGCGGCCGGAATGGAGGCTGCCGCAAAGCTGATCAGCGAGAAATACCACTGTGCCGTGCTGTGCAAGGGCGGCCACCAGATCAACGATGCCGACGACCTTCTGTGGCGGGACGGCTGCGGCAAATGGTTCCGCGGCAAGCGCATTGCAAACCCCAACACCCACGGCACCGGCTGCACTCTGTCCAGCGCCATTGCGTCCAATCTGGCAAAGGGCTATGATCTGGATGCATCGGTGGAGCGCGCAAAGGCCTACATTTCCGGCTGTCTTTCTGCTATGCTGGATCTGGGCCACGGCTCCGGCCCGATGGACCATATGTTTGCACTGAAGGGAGAGTTTGTGGGTGAGTGAGCAGACCTTTGTGCAGCAGCTGGTGCAGGAAAGTCTGCCTGTGTGGGAGAAATGTCTGCACTCAAAATTTCTGACCCACCTTGCGGATGGCACACTGGATGAAGCCTGCTTCAAGGGCTACATCGTGGAGGACAGTCTTTACCTGCGGGAATATGCCAAGGTGTTTGCCTGGGGCATGACCAAGGCAAAGGATATGCAGACCATCCGCACCTACTATTCCCTGCTTTCCTTCGTGAATGAGAGCGAGGATGCAGCCCGCCTGCACTATCTCAAGCACTTTGGACTGACCGATGAAGGCATCCAGAGCCTGCCGCTGCGGCCGGAGAACCGTGCCTATGTGGACTCTATGATCGAAGCCACCAAAAACGGCGAGGGCGCAGCCGAGTGCATGATGGCCTGCCTGCCCTGTATGCTGAGCTATGGCTGGATCTTCCAGAAACTGCTGGAAGAAAAGCCTTCCGTGCAGGATACCCTTTATGGTGCACTGGTGGTGGACTATGCTGACAAGGGCTATGAGGCGGCCTGCCGCGACTGGGCCGCGTTTGCAGAAAAAGTCTGCGAAGGCCTGAGCGACGAACGCCTTGCCCGCTGCCGCGAGATCTTCCACGCCTGCTCGGAGCACGAGCTGAACTTCTGGGCCATGGCAGCTTCCCCGCGCAGTGACCTGTAATTTTTCCTAAAATATAAAATGCACCCGGCCTGTGGGCAGAACCGCAGCAACCGGGTGCATTTGTTTTGTTCTGGGTTTCGTGGCCGCAGCCGCAGGCATGAGCCTTAGTGCCGGAAACAAGGGAGCCCTAAAACAAAAACTCCCCCGGCTCTTCTGCCGAGGGAGTGGAAAAGAAAAACGCCCCTAACAGAAGAACTCTCTTCTGTCAAGGACGAATAAAATTTGGCCTTTTATCCGCGGTGCCACCCTGACTTCATGGGCATGACCCCATGCACTTGGCGAGATGCCAACACATCCCCGGCAACTGACGTATGCCCTACGTTGCAGAATACTGTGCGGCGAAAGTTCTCCGCAGTTCCCTGCACCCTCAGCGGTCCATTTCGGGAAAATATAACGCAAAGTCACACTTTCCTTGACGAACTGTTTCCGGTCTGCTTCTCAGCTGCGCAGGCTCTCTGTACAGGCATGGTTCGCCGTTATCTCTGCTTCAACGGTTTAGTGTATTAAATTTGGCTATATGAAACCACGGATTTTTCGTTTGTCAATACCTGTTTGCAAATTTTTCAAAATCAGCCTATGTCCACAGTGGGTTCAGCGCTTCCGGCGACTATTCGTGCTGGAAAACCTCACCGCTTTTGCCGGCCTGCGGCGGCTGTGCAACGCACTGTAGTAGCCAAAGGCAGTGCCGCATAAGCCGCCCACAATGTGCATGAAGTTTGCTACATTGTCGTGCACAAAAATGATATCGTACACCTGCTGACCAAAGTACAGCGCTGCAACCAGCAGCATGGTGACCGGGATGCCGCCGGAGAAGCCCGCCAGCGACGAAAGCATGATAAGCATAAACACGATGCCGGACGCGCCCAGCAGCCCCGAACGTGGGAACAGCACGCATTGCAGCACGCCGGTGACCAGAGCGGTGAACACCATGCCGCACAAAAGCGGCTTGCTGCCGTACTTTTCTTCCATTGGCGGGCCAACAACGAGCAGCAACAGCATGTTATTCAGAAAGTGGTCCCAGCTGGCATGGCCCAGCACATGGCCGAACAGCCGGATGTAGAACAGCGGGTCCTTCAGCGAGGAGCGGTAGACACAGAACAGATGCATCGTCGTCCACCCGTCCGTCCACTGGTCGAGGAACAGTACCAGAAGTGACAGCAGGAAAAATGTGAGGATCACCGGGGAGTTGTACTGCAGTTCCAGTTTGAGTTTTACTTTTTTCATCCTCTTGTCTCCACCCAGTATTCGCCCATGCTCTGGCCGGGCTGGTTCGTCACTTCATCCTTAAGGTAATCGCCAAGGCCGCAGCTTTCCGGCTGCCATGCAAGGGCCGCTTCCACCGTGGGGTACTCCACCTCGGCATACCAGAACTCGGTGGGCTGGCCTTCGTCCACATGGTTCACTTCCAGCACAGAACCGTCCGGCAGGGTGTAGCTGCGGCGCAGCTTCGGGATGAGAGGTTTAGCGATAATCTTGTATTCCAGATCATCAAACAGTTCTTTGTCGATGCTGCGCTCGATCTCCTCACGGGCAAGGCCGCCCCCGGATTTGAAGCAGAGGATGTAGTCCGTTCTGCCGCCGGTGAGGGCTTCTTCCCGGATGCGCACAGTGGGCCGCACGCTGATATAGCCCTGCCGCATGGCAAATTCCTCCCTGAGGGGCAGCCCCTCAGGCCAGCCCTTCACCATCCATTTGCGTTCGATTTCCATAATGCATCCCTCTTTCATGCGGTTTTTTGGCATTTCTTATTTATAATAACATGATTTTGTGCTATTATAAAGGGTAGATTTTTACTCCTTCTGTCTGCTTCGCAGCCAGCTTCCTCAGTGAGGGAGCCTATCCGCACGGTAAGCGTGTCGAGCGAACGCGGGACGAAGGGAGTTCGTCCATGATAAGGAGAACCATATGAAAGAACGCGCTTACCCTGTGTATACCGTCAACAAACACGCCGAGGGCCTGCTGGTGGGCGGGCACCCCTGGGTGTATGAGAACGACATCCTCCATTCCCCGGAAAATGAGCCGGAAAACGGCACGCTGGCCGATGTGGTCAGCCCCAAGGGTTCCTACCTTGGCACCGGCTTCGTTTCGCTCAAGAGCAAGATCCGCGTGCGGCTGATCTCCCGCAATGCCAACGACACCTTTGATGCAGCCTTCTGGCGCCGCCGGGTGGAATATGCATGGAACTACCGCAAGACCGTGCTGGAACCTGCAGACCTTTCTGCCTGCCGCGTCATTTTTGGCGAAGCCGACCAGTTCCCCGGGCTGACTGTGGACCGGTTCAGCAACATCCTCGTCACGCAGACCCTGAGCGTGGGCATGGAAAAGCTCAAGCCCGTCCTCTTCCCCATTCTGGCGGAAGTCCTGCGCGCCGACGGCCAGACCATCGACGGCATCTACGAGCGCAACGATGAGGCTCTGCGCGCAAAGGAAGGTCTTGAGCAGAACAAAGGCTGGTTTGAGCTGCCCGGTGAGACTCACCCGGCAAGCACCCAGACCGAGATCTGCGAGAACGGAGTTTACTATCATGTGGATTTCGAGAACGGCCAGAAGACCGGCTTCTTCCTTGATCAGAAGTACAACCGCCGGGCGGTGGCACGCCTTGCTGCAGGCCACACCGTGCTGGACTGCTTTACCCACACCGGCAGCTTTGCACTGAACGCCGCTGCGGGCGGCGCTGCCCGTGTGACCGCCGCCGACATCAGCGCCGAGGCCATTGCCATGGCGCAGCGCAATGCCCAGCGCAACGGTCTGACCAATATGGACTTTTTGTGCGAGGACACTTTTGAGCTGCTGCCCCGCTTGGAAAGAGAGGGACACCCCTACGATTTTATCATTCTGGACCCGCCGGCCTTTACCAAGGCGCGCCGCACTGTGGAGAACGCCATGCGCGGTTACAAGGAGATCAACTACCGTGCCATGAAGCTGCTGCCCCGCGGCGGCTATCTGGCAACTGCCAGCTGCTCCCACTTTGCCACCGAGGAGCTGTTCATCAAGATGCTGCGTGCAGCAGCAAAGGATGCGCACCGCCAGCTGCGGCAGATCGAAGTGAAGCAGCAGGCTCCGGATCACCCGATCCTGTGGGGCGTGCCGGAAACGAATTATCTGAAGTTCTTCCTCTTTCAGGTGATTTGACGATTTGAATGCCCTCCGTTTCACTCTGGGTATCTTCAGCGGGAATTTTATTTCTAATATTTGAGCTTCCGGAAAATCTGCGGATTTTCCGGAAGCTCTTTTTCACGAAGCGGGGCCGTAACGGGCAATGGCATCTTATATTTAAATGTTAAAATGCATTTTCCCGCCGGGGCCTTTTGCGTGAAAATGTGTTTGGAGCGGCCCTGCGATTGCAAGGCAATGAAAGCCCCGGTGGGGCTTTCAAGCAGGCGAGCGGTCTGCGCCAGCAGATGGAAGGGCCTTGCCCTGACAAGCGTCGAGGCCGCGACAAACACGAAAACAAAAAATATAATACATTAAAGAATGGCAGAGCACAGCGGAGCCATTTCTAAACCGTTCGGCCTGACAAAAGGCGCAAATCCCATCCGATAAGTCATACCAAGTGCGGATGCTCCAAAAATGCAGGAAGCTGTTTGTACAGAATCGTCAGATTTGTCAATTGCCTTTTTGCCCGGCAGCGGCTATAATCAAACTATAGACAGCAACGGCGCTGTGGGTCACCTCCTGACTCGCAGCGCCGTTTTTGTTAAGATGCTTTCGTACTTCTGGGTGCGGCATTGCGGCAGACCAGAATGCAGACGAAAGGGTAAGAAAAATAAGATCAAGTAAGGAGTAGGATTTATGGCAGCGAATGTTATGGAAATCTACGGCAGCAAGGTCTTTAACGAACATGTGATGAAGGAGCGCCTGCCGAGCGCAACCTATAAGAGCCTGAAGAACACCCTGCACAAGGGTGCTCCGCTGGACATTGAGGTGGCAAACGTTGTGGCCAGCGTGATGAAGCGCTGGGCCATGGAGCTGGGTGCCACCCACTACACCCACTGGTTCCAGCCGCTGACCGGCATCACCAGTGAGAAGCACGATGGCTTTGTTTCCCCTGTGGGCGACGGCACCGCCATCATGGAGTTCTCCGGCAAGGAGCTGGTGCGCGGCGAGCCCGATGCATCTTCCTTCCCCTCCGGCGGTCTGCGCGCCACCTGCGAGGCCCGCGGCTACACTGCATGGGACCCCACCAGCTACGCATTCGTGAAGGATGACGTGCTGTGCATCCCCACCGCATTCGTCAGCTACACCGGCGAGGCTCTGGATAAGAAGACCCCCCTGCTGCGTTCCATGAACGCACTGTCCAATCAGGCAGTTCGCATCCTGAAGCTGTTCGGCAAGGATGTGGATTACGTCTCCACCACCGTCGGCCCCGAGCAGGAGTACTTCCTTATTAAGAAGGAGGATTACGAGGCCCGTCAGGATCTGATCCTCACCGGCCGCACCCTGTTCGGTGCCCCCTCTGCCAAGGGTCAGGAGCTGGAAGAGCACTACTTCGGTGTCATTCGTCCCGAGGTCTCCGAGTTTATGAAGGAGTTGGACGAAGAGCTGTGGAAGCTGGGCATTCCCGCCAAGACCAAGCACAACGAAGTTGCTCCCTGCCAGCATGAGCTGGCTCCCATCTTCGACACCACCAACGTTGCCATCGACCACAACCTGCTGACGATGGAGATGATGAAGAAGATCGCTCCCAAGTACGGTCTGGTCTGCCTGCAGCATGAGAAGCCTTTTGAGGGCGTGAACGGCAGCGGCAAGCATAACAACTGGTCCATGTCCACCACCCACGAGAATCTGCTCGACCCGGGCGACACCCCCATGGAGAACCTGCAGTTCCTGGTGTTCCTGGCTGCTGTCATCAAGGCTGTTGACGAGTACGCCGATCTGCTGCGCACCTCCGTTGCCACTCCCGGCAACGATCACCGTCTGGGTGCCAACGAGGCACCTCCGGCTATCATTTCCATCTTCGTGGGCGAAGAGCTGGAAGCTGTCATCGATGCTATCGCATCCGATTCCCCCTATGCCGGCCCCGTCAAGATGAAGATGGATCTGGGCGTTGATGTCCTGCCCAAGTTCAGCAAGGATACCACCGACCGCAACCGTACCTCTCCCTTTGCCTTCACCGGCAACAAGTTCGAGTTCCGTATGCCCGGTTCCGCTGAGAACCTGAGTGATGCCAACACCATCCTGAACACCGCCGTCGCAAAGGAACTGAAGGGCTACGCCGACGAGCTGGAGAGTGCTGAGGACTTTACCAGCGCCGTGATCGCTCTGGTCAAGCGCACCATCCGCGACCACCGCCGCGTCATCTTCAACGGCAACGGCTACACTGCCGAGTGGGAAGAGGAAGCCGCAAAGCGCGGTCTGCCCAACAAGAAGAACACCCCCGCTGCTCTGCCTGCCCTGATCGAGCCCAAGAACATTGCCCTGATGGAAGAGTTCGGCGTGCTGACCAAGGTAGAGATGGAGAGCCGCTACGAGGTGGAGATGGAGCACTACTCCAAGATCATCAACATCGAGGCTCTGACCATGCTGGAAATGGCCCGCAAGCAGCTGCTGCCTGCCGTCAACTCCTACATGAGCGAGCTTGCCAATACCGCAGCATCCAAACTGGCTGTGAGCGAGAACATCAGCGTGCGCAGTGAGACCAAGACCCTGACCAAGCTCTCTGCTGATGCCGATGCTATGAGCGACGCTGTCGATACCCTGCAGGATGCAGTGGATGCTTCCAAGGCATTGCCCACCGAGGCAGAAAAGGCCGTTGCTTTCCACGACAACGTGCTGCCTGCAATGGATGCTCTGCGTGCCGCTGCGGACGACGCCGAGACCATCTGCGGTGAGGATTATTGGCCTCTGCCCAGCTACAGCAAGATGCTCTACTACGTCTGATCTTTCATCAGCGTAACAGCAGAATAGCATCCGTAGGCTGCGGAATTTAAAATTGCCATTCTCCTTTTCCTATTTCTTACACCAGCCTAAAGACCTGCTCCCATTCTGAGGGCAGGCCTTTAGGCGTTTTATTTGAAAGGGAAACCATTATGAGCTATTCGACCCAACAGGACATCCTTGATTTTGTGGAGGACAACAACGTCAAATTTGTGCGCTTTGCCTTCTGCGATATCTTTGGCACTCAGAAGAACATTGCCGTGCTGGCAAACGATCTGCCCAAAGCTCTGGAAGACGGTGTCTGCTTCGACGGCAGCTCCATTGCCGGCTTTATGAAGGTGGAGGAAAGCGACCTTGTGCTGCGGCCGGATCTTTCCACCGTGACCATTCTCCCCTGGCGGCCTACCGAGGGCCGGGTGATGCAGTTCTTCTGTGATGTGGAAAAGCCGGACGGCCAGCCCTTTGGCGGCAACTGCCGCGGCTTTCTGCGCAGCGTGAACCGCAAATTCAAAAAGCTGGGCATCACCTGCAATGTGGGCGCAGAGTGTGAGTTCTACCTGTTCGAGAATGATGACCGGGGCCGCCCCACCCGTATCCCCATCGACTTTGGCGGCTACTTTGACGTGGCCCCGCTGGACGCAGGCGAGAACCTCCGCCGGGACATCTGCCTGACCATGGAGCAGATGGGCATGAGCCCTCAGCACAGCCATCACGAAAGCGGCAACGGCCAGAACGAGATCGACTGCCACCACGCAGGCCCTCTCAAGACCGCCGACAACGTGATGATGTTCAAGCAGATCGTGCGCGCCATTGCCACCCGCAGCGGCATCCATGCAAGCTTCCTGCCCAAGCCCCTGCCAGATCAGGCAGGCAGCGGCCTGCACATCAACCTGTCCCTTTACATGGATGGCCGCAACCTGTTTGAGGGCGACATTGCCCCGGACAGCATTGCAGGCAGCTTTATGGCCGGTGTGCTGGCCCACAGCCGGGAGCTGACCGCGTTCACCAACCCTCTGCCCAACAGCTATCAGCGCTTTGGCTGCGATGAAGCGCCCCGCTATGTGAGCTGGAGCCGCCAGAACCGCAGCCAGCTGGTGCGCATCCCGCAGGTAAAGGGCGACAACTGCCGCATGGAGCTGCGCAGCCCGGACCCTGCCTGCAACCCCTATCTGGCCATTGGTCTGGTTCTGGCTGCCGGATTGGACGGCATCGAGAACCGCATGGTGCTCTCTGCCCCCGTGAACAAGAATCTGTTCGACCCCTCTATGGCTGAGGGCCTCAGCCTTGAGACTCTGCCCGCCAGTCTGGAAGAGGCCGTACAGGCTGCGGAGGAGAGCGAATTTTTGCGCAGAGTGCTGCCCGAGCAGCTTGCCAGCCGCTACTTTACGGAAGAACTGAAGCGCTGCGAAGCACTGAAACACGCGTCCGACCCTGTTGAGTACGAGCGTACCCATTACTTCAACGCCATCTGACCCCTGCAAAAGAGAGTGTGTAGGAGAAAGGAGCGAAGGAAATGGGACGTGCACTGATCGTAAGTGCCGGTGCAAGCTCCAACGAGTATATCGCTGCACGGCTGACCGAAATGGGCTACAGCCGCCCGGTGATCATTCCCAGCGGGGCCGAAGCCCGGCGGCGCATGACGGAATCGGATTTTGAGCTGATCGTGGTCAACTCTCCCCTGCCCGATGAATTCGGGCATGAGGTGTGCATCAATGCTGTGGAAAAAACAGATGCCGGTGTCGTGTTTCTGGTCAAGGCCGCACAGGCTGAGCAGCTTTTGGGGCCTTTGAGCGAGCAGGGGGTATTGCTGCTGTCAAAGCCCTTCAGCACCGCCTTTTTTGTGCAGGCCATGCACATGGCGGCGGCGGGCAACCACCGCCTGCTGCGTGCCCGGCAGGAGAACGCCCGCTTACAGGAAAAGATCGCACAGGTGCGGCTGGTCAGCCGGGCAAAATGCTGCCTTGTGGAGCACGAGCACATGACCGAAGCCGAGGCACACCGCTACATAGAAAAACAGGCCATGGATACCCGTCGTGACCGCACAGAAATTGCACAGGAAGTCCTTGAAAATTATGAGGACATGGGTGTATAATATTGGATTGGGAAAAGTATCCTTGCTTTCACCGGCTCATTTTGGGAGAGGCTGAGAGCAAGACCGTTTGCCTGAAAGAATTCACAAAGGTTTATAAGGGAAAAAATTCAGAAAAGCAAAAATAGAGGAGGAAATTCTATGGCAGAGAAACAAACCAAATTCATCTTTGTCACCGGCGGTGTCGTCTCCGGCCTTGGCAAGGGCATCACAGCCGCATCGCTGGGCCGTCTGCTCAAGTGCCGCGGTCTGAAGGTGGCCAGCCAGAAGCTGGACCCCTATGTGAACGTAGACCCGGGTACCATGAGCCCGCTGCAGCACGGTGAGGTGTTCGTGACCGACGATGGCACTGAGACCGATCTGGATCTGGGCCACTATGAGCGCTTTATCGACGAGAACCTGAACAAATACTCCAACCTGACCACCGGCAAGGTGTACTGGAACGTACTGAACAAGGAACGTCAGGGTGCCTATCTGGGCCAGACCGTGCAGATCATTCCCCACATCACCAACGAGATCAAGAGCTACATCTACAATCTGGCCTCCTCCACCGAGGCTGACGTGGTCATTACCGAGATCGGCGGCACGACCGGTGATATTGAAAGCCAGCCCTTCCTCGAGGCCATCCGTCAGGTGGGTCTGGAGCAGGGCCGCGACAACTGCTGCTACATCCATGTGGTGCTGGTGCCCTACATTTCCGGCTCGGACGAGTACAAATCCAAGCCTGCACAGCACTCTGTGAAAGAGCTGCAGGGCATGGGCGTGAACCCGGACATCATCATCCTGCGCGCAGACGGCAGTGTGGGCGGCGACATCCGCCGCAAGATCAGCACTTTCTGCAATGTGAAGCCGGAGTGCGTGATCGAGAACCTGACCATGCCCAGCCTGTACCAGTGCCCGCTGATGCTGCACACCGGTGGTCTGGACGAGGTAGTGGTGAAGAAACTCAAGCTGGACGTTCCTCCTGCCGACCTGACCGAGTGGAAGCAGGTGGTGTCCCGCATTGCCACCCGCAGCAAGACCTGCAGCATTGCACTGGTGGGCAAGTACGTCAAGCTGCACGACGCTTACCTCTCCGTGATGGAGAGCCTGTACCACGCCGGCTTTGAGAACGACAGTCAGGTGGAGATCCGCTGGGTGGAGAGCGAGGACCTGACCGACCAGGCCGCCTGCAAGGAAGCCTTTGCAGATGTGGACGGCATCATCGTACCCGGCGGCTTTGGCGACCGCGGCATTGAGGGCATGATCCAGGCTGCACAGTATGCCCGCGAGAACCATGTTCCCTACTTTGGCATCTGCCTTGGCATGCAGATCATGGTGATGGAGTTTGCCCGGGGCGTTTTGGGCTACAAGGATGCAAATTCCAGCGAATTCACCCCGGATGGCAAGCACAATGTGATCGCCCTGATGGCCGACCAGCAGGGCAACATTCCCAAGGGCGGCACCATGCGTCTGGGTAAATACCCCTGCAAGGTGATGCCCGGCACCAAGATGGCCGAGTGCTACGGCGAGGCCGAGATCTGGGAGCGCCACCGCCACCGCTACGAGTTCAACAACGAGTTCCGTCAGGAGATGCAGGACGCCGGTCTTGTTATTTCCGGCACCAGCCCCGACGGTCGTCTGGTAGAGACTGTAGAGCTGCCCGGCCGTGACTTCCATTTGGGCGCACAGTTCCACCCGGAGTTCAAGAGCCGTCCGAACCGTGCTCACCCGCTGTTCAAGGCATTCATTGCTGCGGCACTCAAGTTCCGCGCCAGCGAGCAGCGCAGCCTGCTGCACATATAAACCATAAAAATAAGGTGCTGTCTGTGCGGACAGCACCTTATTTTTTACCCATATAATCCATGATCCTGCAAGGCATGGTTCTTTTGCTTGTGCTTATACATCCGCTGGTCAGCCAGACGGGTGATCTTGTCTGTACCCGTGCCTTCTTCCGGGTAGAGGGCAAAGCCGCAGCTGGTGCCGATCGTCAGAAGACTGCCTGCAACATGATAGGGTGCTGCAACAGTCTTACAGATAAACTCGACCTTGCGGCGCTGCAGCTCTATCCGTTCCGCTTTCCGCTTTTTGCAGAGACCTCCCGGTGGCTTTGTTCTATCCTTGATTTCCGATCAGCACCACGGCCACATCGTTGACATTCGTGCCGGTCGCGCCGGTGATGATGAGCCCATCCACCGCCTTGAGGGCATGGTAGGCATCGTTGTTCTGCAGCACATCGTACACCTTCAGCTGGTTCTGCGCCAGTGCCGCGGCCGTGCTGCCGTCCACATAGCCGCCCGCAGCATCGGTTGGGCCGTCGGTGCCATCGCTGCCCACCGAAAAGACCGCTGCATCCAGCCCGGCGATCATTGGTGCTGCAGCAAGGGCCAGCTCCTGATTGCGCCCGCCCAGACCTGTTCCGCTCAGATGGACGACCGTCTCACCGCCTGCAAGAAAGGCCAGCTTTTTGCCCTGCCCCGCGTGGGTGCGGGCTATGGAACCAAGGAAGCTGCCAGCCTCCCGCGCTTCACAGCAGAGCCTGTCGGTCAAGATCACCGGCTCATAGCCCAGCTCCCGGCAGGCGTTGGCTGCTGCGCTGCACAGCTCCCGCACGCTGCCGGCGATCTGCGTGGCAACACGGTCCAGCACCTTTGGAGTCTCCTGTGCCAGCAGAGCCTTGGCCTGTGCCGAAAGCTGCAGGTGATATTTTTCCGCCATGGCAAGGGCCTGTGCACAGGTGGAGGTATCCGGCACCGCCGGGCCGCTGGCGATCATATCCAGCGGATCGCCCAGAATATCGCTGAGCACGATGCTGAACACCTGCGCGGGCGCACAGCTCTGTGCAAACCGCCCGCCCTTGACCCCGGACAGGCGCTTGCGAATGGTGTTCATCTCCACGATATCGGCACCGCTGGCAAGCAGCTGGCCCGTGATCTGCTGCAGCTCTGCGCCGGGGATCAGCGGCTTCTCAAACAGTGCACTGCCGCCGCCGGACAGCAGAAACAGCACCGTATCCTCTGCCGTTAAGCCCTGCACCAGTTCCAGCGCTTTCCGGGTGGCGGCAAAGCCATTCTCATCCGGCACGGGGTGCCCGGCTTCGCAGCAGTCCACGCCGGGGATCGTGCCCTTCACGTGGCCGTATTTGGTCACGACCACGCCGCCATCCACCCGGCCAAGAAATTTCACTGCAGCATGGGCCATCTGCCATGCTGCCTTACCGGCAGCCACCAGCAGCACCCTGCCGCCCTGCGGCCGGAAATTTTTCAGCGCGCGGCGCACCGCTTCGTCCGGCAGAACAGCGTTCAGGCTGGCACGGATGATGGCATCTGCATCTCTGCGCAGTGTTTCGTTTTTCAGCATGTCGTTCTCCCCTTTTCCATCGCTTCTTGTCCGCGGACAAAAAACACCTGTACAGTCTCTTCCTATGCAGGAAAACGCCGTACAGGTGTTCTGATCTTTTTACTTACTTTGTGCTTGCCGGAGCAACCTCAAAGTCGATCTTGCCCAGGTTCACATCCGCACGCACAATGGTGATCATCATGGTGTCGCCCAGACTCCAGTTCTTGCCGGAGACGGGGTCGGACAGGCGGATGCCCTCGGTGAGCATGGTGCCGGAGGGGGTCAGGCTGGAAGCCGGCACAAAGCCCTCCACGCCGTTCTCCAACTCGATGAACAGGCCGCGCTGGGTCACGCCGGAAATGCGGCCCTCGTAGCACTCGCCCAGATGGCGGCGGGCATACTCGGCCTTGTAGCAGTCCTCAGCCTTGCGCTCGATCTGCATTGCAATGATCTCGCGCTCACTGGACTGCTTGCTTGCCTTCTCGGCAAAGTCGCTGTAGCGCAGCACCATGGTATCCTTATCCATGCCCTTGAGCTGGGCGGTCATGATGCGATGGATGGCCAGATCCGGATAGCGGCGGATGGGGCTGGTGAAGTGAGCGTAGTCCTTCAGCACCAGGCCGTAGTGGCCCTTGGGCTTTTCCTCATACACAGCCTTGGACATGCAGCGCAGCATACCGGTATTGATGATCTGCTCATACGGGCCGCCGCGCACACCTTCCAGAATGGCGCTCAGCTCCTTGGGGGTGGGCACATCCTTGGCAAAGTGATCGTTGATGCCGCAGGCCTGCAGCAGAGTGTGCAGACGCTCCAGCTTTTCAGCATTGGGTTCCTCGTGCACACGGTACACGAAGGGGATCTGCTTCACGCGGGCAAAGTGGGCAGCGCACTGGTTGGCCAGCAGCATGAACTCTTCGATCATAGCTTCGCTCTCGCCGGAGGTGCGCTTTTTCACATCGATGCAGTGACCGTCCTCGTCGAGGATCAGCTTCACCTCGCCGCTCTCGATATCCATGCAGCCGCGCTCCTTGCGCAGGCGGGCGCGGTGGCCGTACAGCTCCTTCATGGCGGGCAGCTGGCTGAGCACTTCATGGTACTTGCCCTTCAGCTCGTCGTCAGCACTGCCGGCCAGCAAGGCATTGATCTCGGAGTAAACACCCTTGACGCGGCTGCGGATGACCGACTTGACAAAGCGGTAATCGATCAGGTTGCCATCCTTATCCAGATGCATCAGGCAGGAGAAGGCCAGACGCAGCACGCCCTCATTCAGGCTGCAGATGCCGTTGGAAAGCTGCTTGGGCAGCATGGGCACCACCTGATCAGCATAGTAGACGCTGGTTGCGCGGTTAAACGCTTCGTTGTCCAGTTCGCTGCCGGGCTTGACATAGTTGGAAACATCTGCAATGTGGACACCCAGCTCAAAGCCGCCCTCCGGGGTCTTGGTCAGGCTGATGGCATCATCGATGTCCTTGGTCTCAGCACTGTCAATGGTGAAGATGGGCAGGGCACGCAGATCCATGCGGCCCTCGGTGTCCTTTTCAGAGACCTCAGCGTTCTCCAGCTTCTTGGCTTCCTCACGAACCTTATCCGGGAAGCGGCTGCGGATATCCTGCGCATAGAGCAGGGCCTTTGCGCAGCGCTTTGCTTCGTCCGAGCTGCCAAACCGCATGGCAACGCCCACGCGGTGATCTTCCTGCCGATTGCCGCGCTGCAGGATCTCCACGGCCACCTTGTCGCCGTCCTTTGCACCGCCCTCGCAGTCACGCATCAACTGCATGGAGATGGCCGGGCAGTCGTCCGGCACGAACTTCAGGCGGCCCTCAATGCGGCGGGCAGTGCCCACCAGATCGTTCTTTTCTTCCAGAATGGCCAGGATCTCGCCTTCATCGCTGCCCTCCACACGGGGGTGCTCAAACTTTTCCACAAGCACCATGTCGCCGGGCATGGCACCGCGGGTAAAACGGCCCGGGATAAAGATATCGCTGGTGCCGTCCTCCAGCATGACAAAGGCAAAATTCTTGCCCAGTTTTACCACCTTGCACAGCAGAGCCTTGTCTGCACGGCCGGAGCGCACCGTAAAGAACACGCCCTGACGCTGGCAGATGACCGCCTCGTGCACCAGCTGATCCACAGCCTCCATCACCTTGCGGTCCGAGCCGCGGTCCCCGCCGAATTTGGATTTGAGGTCTTTGACGGTGCACGGCTGATTCTGGATCGCGTGCTCAATTTTATCGCGCATTGCCATAATATTTTTTCTCCTTGCTCTTCCATGGCCGCAGCCTCCAACGTGCCGCAGCGCTGCCAATCGTGGGCCAGCTGCCCCACCCTGCCCAGCGGTCAGACTGCCGCTGACATCCTATCATAACACAGAAAAACAGCCCCGTCCTTTACACGGGGCTGCACGAACCTTGTCAACCTGCCAGACGGCCTGCAAACAGACATGCCAGAATGGCAACCACAAAGAAAACAATGCCTGCAATGCGGGTGGTCTTGGCCAGCATCTGATCAGCCGGGGTCAGACGGGCATTGTTTGCGCCGCCCATACTGCCGTTGATGGCACCGGAAAGGCCCTGACCGTGGGTGTGCTGCATGAGAGTGAGGAAAACGATGACGAGCGAAGCGATCAGCAGGATCGCACCGCCAACAATTTCGATAACAGACATGGATTGAAACGCTCCTTTATTTTAATTCAACAAAAACTACGCAGAAATACAAATATATAGTAGCATAACAAGCGCAAAAAAGCAAGCAGAAACCGTGCATTTTTATGCCAGAAGGTCCAGCATTGCGCACAGCCGGGCAAAGATGGCGGCGCTGGAATGTTCCGTGCTCACCTGCCCGTCCTGCAGCACCACAATGGTGTAGCGCGGCTGCTGCGCCGGGTAAAACCCTGCGAACCACAAGTTTTTGCGTTCCGTGCCATCCGGTGTGAACTGCCCGGTCTGCGCGGTACCGGTCTTGCCGCCAGCCCCTTCTTCCAGCCAGGCAGCATCCTGTGCGGTGCCCTCTTCCACCACCTGCTGCAGCATTTTACGCAGGAGCGCTACATTTTCCGCACTCATCACCCGCCTTGACTGCGGATGTGCAAGTGTTTCCAGCGGCGTACCGTCCGTTTCATCCACCGAGCCACACACAAAGGAAGGCGTGCGGTACACCCCGCCGGAAGCAATGGTGTTCATCATGGCGGCGATCTGTACCGGTGATGCCAGCAGACCGCCCTGCCCAAAGCTGAAATTTGCCAGCTGGCCGCTCTGGGCAAGCTCCCCGGCAGACGGCAGCTTTCCGGCATCGGCGTGCAGCGCACCTGCCACCGGCACCTCCTGCCCGAAGCCAAGCTGCCGAGACATCTGCAAAAGCGTCTCTGCCCCCAGCTGCTGCCCCAGCCGGATAAAATAGCCGTTGCAGCTTTTTTCCAGAGCCGCAGTCATGTCCACCGTTCCGTGCGGAACACCGCCTGCGCAGCGGAAGATCTGTCCATCCACCACCACAGCACCGGTGCATTCGTACTCCGGCAGGATGCTCTGCTCCAGCGCTGCCGCAGCCAGCACCGGCTTGAACACTGAACCCACAGCATAGCTTTCCAGTGCGCGGTTCAGGAACGGACTGTCCGGTGCATCCAGACTTGCGGCAAGGTCATCCGGGTCATAGCCCGGTACGCTGACGCTGGCGCGAACCGCAGCAGTGGCCGTGTCCAGAACCAGAATGCAGCCGCTGGTCATGGTGTCTGCGGCCACCGCTTCGGCGGCACGCTGCACCGGGCGGGAGATCGTCAGCTGCACGCCCACCGCACTGCTGTCCTGCCGGGTGAGCTGCGGTGTTTCCCCGGCCCGCAGCCGTCCTTGTGCTGTGACCGCGCACACCAGCGTGTCATGCTCCTTTGTCCCGGCCAGCTGGCTGTCCAGCGCCTTTTCCAGCCCGGCAGTGCCGCGGCCTTCTGCATCCAGATAGCCGATCAGATGCTGGCACAGCGGAACTTCTGCGCAGCGCCGTGCCGTTGCAAAGCAGCGTATGCCGCGCCCGGAAAGGTCGCGGTCCACTTCCAGCAGAAACGGTGCGGAGCGGTTGCGGTTCCGGTACAAAAGTGCCTGCCCGGCACTGTCCGTAAATGCATACAGGCGTGTGTAGTTGTTTTCGCCCGGGAAGCAGAGGGCAAGATACCGCCTTTCCAGCCCGGTGAGAAGCAGGCCGCTGTGGTCGTAGAAGCTGCCCCGCCGGGCAGGCAGCGAGAGCCGGACCGTGCTCTGTGCTTCGGCCCGGGCAGCATAGGTATGGTTCTCTGCCAGAAAATACAGGCGGCACAAAACTACCGCAAACCCCAGCAGAACAGCTGCATACAACGCCAATACCCGTTTGCCGGACATCTGCTCACCCCTTTTTGATAGAGTGGGCTGCATCTGTGGTTTCTATACAAAAAGAGACGGGGTCTCCGAAGAGATCCCGTCTCCATAAGGTACTTATTGAGTAAGCAATTCCGCTTCATACGTCGAAAATCACAGGTTGCCGACAATCTGTTCAAAGGCCTTCTCAACTGATTCAAAGCTGCTGTGCGTGTAGACATCCAACGTCACACTGGCATTGGAGTGTCCCATCAGGTATTGCAGGCTTTTTACATCCGGCCCGGCCTGCTGAACATTGGCGCAGAAGGTGTGTCGCAGCACATGAGGTGTAATGCGCGGAACAGGTTTGCTGTACGCCTTCTCAAACTTTCCCTGCACACCACGCACAAACAAACAGCGGCCCCGCAGACCTTTTTCAAAGTCTGCGGGGCCTTGTGCTGTGGGGCTATTTTACCTGCACGGTCATGGTTCGGTCACTGCCCGGTAGCCGCGGATGACGCGCCACTTGGCGACGCCCTTGTCCGGCTTAAAGCTGCCGTCGGCGCGGGCTTTCAGGTAGCCCTGCTCGATGGCCCACTGGGCGGCTTGGGCCAGCTCCGGGTCGGCTACGTCCGCAAAGGCGGGCAGAGTGGCCGGGGCCGGGCGGCCTGCGGTGTTCCAGAGGAGCATTGCCAGCTCGGCGCGGGTATGGGGCACGGCCACCCCTGCAGGCAGGAGCTGGTCAAGGATGAGCTCCGTGCCCACCTGATAGGCCACGACACCCGCCACGCCCACGACTGCGCCGACCGCCAGAAGGGTGCCGAAGCCGTCTCCGCCGTCTGGGCTGCCCTCGCCGCTCTCAGCGGTGCGCCAATGGCCATAGAAGGTCACGTCCCGGTCGAGGTTGCCCACATGGTTCGCGCCCGGGCCCATGTAGTAGGGGCTATCCTCCAGGCGGGTGCCGTCTTCGAGGAACCAGCCCTCAAAGAGGCGGGCTTCCTCCTCGCTGCCGGTGATCGGGCCGGGGATCTGCATGGTCGCCACCGGGTCATCCCCCGGGCGGACGACCCAGTAGGCCTTAAAGTCCGTGGGGGCCTGCTCCGGCTGGGCGATTTTCGCCTTCTTGCTCTCGTTCATTTTGCCTTCCACCAGATCAAGGCCGTGAGACATGATCAGGCGTCCCAGTTCGAGGGCATAATCATCCTGTTCCTCCGATGCATCCGTTTCCGCCGTGATGACGGTGCCTGCGCCGGAAACTTCCATCTCGTCTGCTGCCACGATGGCCGAGCCGCCGGCTTTCACGTTCAGCGTGCTGTTCGCCACGGTGAGCTTGCCGCACCGAATGCCAAACTGGAAGAAGTTGCCCTCCGCGTTCGTGCCTGCAATGGTCACCTTGCTGTTTTGGATGGTGATGTCCTCGTCAGAGCGGCCTGCCCGGATCGCGTCCTCACCAATGTCGCCATCGATATTGCCCGTAAGGGTGAGGGTTGCATCTTTCAGCGTCAGCGGGCCTTCCGTAAGGATTCCATCGGCGTTGGAAAGGGTGGCTGTGCCGGTAATGGTCAGCTCTTCCGCCAATTGGGAATCGATGCAGCAGTAACCGCCCGCGTCCCCATCCAGCGTGAGATCGGCATCGTTCAGGGTCAGCGTGTTGGTCGTCGGGTCAAACTTCACAGACCCGCCATCCTCCAGCACGTCGTTCTGGTTGGTTTCCGTTACCTGCGTGCCTGCCACCCATAGGTCGTAGCTTTCGCTTTCCTGCTGGTCCGGGTCCACATCCGTCAGTTCCAGATAGGCGTGGTTTGTCTTTTTGACTTCATTAAAGCTATCAAGTTTTTCCTGCACGCTGGTGTCGATTTCCGTATAATTTTCGTCATCGCCAGTGCGATACCAGAACTTGCTTACGTCCTCTCCGATGCCCAGCCTACTCAGGCCGAAGTCACCAGCCACAGTCGTCACATTCAGGAGCAGGTGGCCGCCGTTGTAGGTCAGATAACCCTGTTCCCCGATGTACTGCTGCGCATAGATCACCAGCTCGCTGCCCGGGTTCATGGTAGTGGAATTGGCGATGCCGCATTCTGCATTTGTGATCTTCACCTTGCCATCGATCTGAACGCTTCCCCAGCCGATGCCCGTCTGGAAACCATTCAGCGTGATCTCGGTATCGGAAGCAATCGTTGTTCCCGTGTCTCCACCCGAAATTCCTTTCGACGTATTGTTCCAATAGGTATTGGTGAGATCGTATTCTCCCCTTACTATTTCCTTTGCTCCATCGAAGCCGTTGCTTTTCGTTCTGCCCGTCACTTTGCCATTTGCCACCAGCCTCAGATTTTTTTCACTGAGGGCTTCGACCAGCGAAGAATTATACGGGTCCGAAGTTGTATCCAGCGTCACATCTCCGTCAAAGGTCAAAAGACCCCGGTTATAGGATACCGTACCCTGAATGCATTTCTTACTATCGACCGGTCCGTTCCACTCCGGATACAGAAGTACATTTGTCACCCCGCAAGCTGCTCCCATCGTCGAGCTGCCCGCCAGTGCCAGCGGGGCCGCGAGGTTCAGCGCGAGGGCTGCGGAAAGCACCCCGGCGAGGAATTTCTTCCATCTTCGTTTCATTGCAAAAGCCTCCTTTTTTCTACCAGTTTTGTTGCAGGAAAAAAGCTCCACGGTTCACTTTTAGGATACCGTGGGGCTTTGGTTTTTGCTATTAACCCGGGGTTAGTTTTTGGTTAGTTCCGGGGGGCGTTTTTCTGGTACCACTCGGCCAGCCGGGCGCGGCGGGTGCGGGGGTCGCCGCCCATATCCAGCTTTGCGTACAGCTGGTTGATGTACTGCTTCACCGTGCCCTCGGAGAGGTAGAGGGCGGCGGCGATCTCCTTGTTGGTGCACCGCCCGGCCACCAGACGGGCCAGCTCCCGGTCGCGGTCGGTCAGGGGCAGCTCCGGCGCGGGGGCGGGCAGGCCCAGCCGGGCGGCAAAGGCCCGGCCTGCGGGCAGGATGCGGGCTACGAAAGGCCCCAGGCGCGGCTCACAGGCGGCCCAGTCCTCCCCTTCCAGCAGGGGGGACAGAGCGGGATACTGCTCCACAAAGAGCACCCAGAAATCGTCCTGCACAGCGTCCAGCAAAGCCGCTGCCAGCGTGGCCCGGGCCTCGGCCTGCTGGCCAAAGCGCAGCTGCGCCGCCGCCAGCTGGATGCGGGCCTGCAGGCCCACCAGACCGTAGTGCATGGCCTCGCACCGGCGCAGCAGGCCCTCGCTGTGGGCGATCACCTTCACGTACTCCCCCTGCGCCAGCCAGACCTGCTGCTCGATGAGGGACATCATGGGGCGGCAGGGCCCAAAGAAGCTCACCTCGGCCAGCTTGTGCTCCCGGAACAGCTCCGGGGCCTGCTCCGGCCTGCCCTGCAGGGCATAGAAATAAGCGGCGATGCTTTCCAGCAGATGCACCTGCACCCCGTCGTGCTTTTGCAGCAGGGCGGCGCGCTTGGCGGCAAAATCGTACCCCTCTTTCCCCTTGCCGCACAGGGCCAGCCGCAGGGCCAAAAAGTCGCAGCAGAGGGTCATGTTCTCCTGCCCGGCGGCGTCGGCCCGGGCCCGCTCCAGCAGCACAGCGGCTTTCTCCCACGCCCCCTGCAGGTAGGCGGCCTCCGCGTCCATCAAAAGCTCGGCCCCCCGGCCGTGGCCGTTGGTGATCTTATAGTAATGGGGCATACACTCGTACATTTCGGCCAGTTCTTTGCCCAGCTCCCCGGGGGCGCGGTAGTACATCATCAGCACCGAGGGGGAGCCGAAGGTCCAGCTGCCGCTGTTGCGCAGGGTGACGGCGGGGCGGCTCATCTGGCGGCTGGCGCTGCGGTGGAGGCGGCTCATCTGGGTGATATCGTTGTAGAACAAGAAGCTCTGGATGAGGTCGCACTCCCCCAGCAGGTTGCCCCGCTCGGCGGCAGGCCACTCGGGGTGTTGGGCCACGGCGGCTTCCAGCAGGGCTTTCAGCTCCATCATTTTGGGGATCTGCTGCCAGGTGAACATCCGGCGCATCAGCACCAGAATGGCCAGTGGGTGGCGCTGCAGCGCTTCCACCGGGCAGCGGTCCAGCCGCTGCAGCAGCTCGGCGGGGCTGAGGGAGGCAAGCAGGTCCCCTGCGTCCGCCTCGATGACGGCAAGGGCTGCGTCGCGGTCGCCGCAGTGCTCAAAGGCCTGCAAAGCGTGGAGGTACTGGGCTTTTTGGGCATACCAGCGGCCATACCGCTGCCAGACCTCCGTTTGCCGGGCGGCGGGCAGCTGGGCAAAGAGCCGCTCGGCGCACTCTTTCATCATGTGGTGGAAGCGGAAGCTCACCCCGTCCGGCAGGCGGGTGACAAAGGCGTTTTGCTGGGTGAGGGCCCGCAGCACCTCCTCCGCGTCGGGCAGGGCGGTGACAGCCCGGGCCATCTCCACCGTGAACTCATCGGCCAGTCCCATCACAGCGAGGAAGCCCCGGGTCTTCTCGGGCAGGGACTCCAGCATGGCGGCGGTGAACATGGCGTAGATGTCCGGCCCCGGCTGCAGCAGGCTCCCCCGCTCGGCCAGGGCATGGAGGTTCAGGTAGACGGCGGAGAACCACCCCTCGCAGGAGCGCAGCAGGCTCTCGGCCTGGGCGGCGGTGATCTCCACGCCACAGCGGTGGGTGTAGGCCAGCAGCTCCTCCCGGTTCAGGCGGAGGCCGTCGGCCTCGATGCGGTGGAGCCGCCGCCCCAGCCGCACCACCTGCTCCCCGGGCAGAAAGCGGTTGCGGCTGGCCACGATAAGGTGGACGTTCTCGGGCAAGCGGTAGGCCAGCCGACACAAAAACTGCGCCACCCGCTCGTCCTCCAGCAGGTGGAAATCGTCCAGAAAAAGATAGTAGGGCGTTTTGCCGCCCAGCGCGGCACACAGGTCCTCCAGCAGCAAGGCCGCGCCGCTGGCGTCGGCGGGGCAGTCGTAGCCCTCCAGCACCGTCAGCCCGGCGGCGGCAAAGACCTTCTGCACGCTTTTCCAGAAGATGGAGCGGTTATCCGAGTAAATGCTGGCTTGCAGCACCACGGCCCCCGCCTTGGCCTGCTCTGCCAAGAACCAGCGCACCGCCGTCGTTTTACCGTAGCCCATGGGGGCCACCACCGCCGTGAGCGCACAGGACGCTATGGGCCGCAGCGTCTCCCGCATTCGGTCCGAGATGTAGATAATGTTCAGGTTCTGCCTGTTTCTGGCCATGCGCGTTCCCCTTTTCCTTATACTAAGGCTATTGTAGCACATTTGCGGCGAAGAGAAAAGTGCGGCAGGGGTGCAAAAAAGCAGGCAGAGCCTTCGCCTTTGCGAAAAGTTCTGCCTGCGTTCTTTTTATAAATTGGGATTCTTGGGAGCGGCGGTTTTGGCTTAGTACATGCCGCCCTTCCAAACCACACTTTTGGAGCCGAATCACGAATATCGGGAAACGTAGACTTTTGTAGAATTATCAAGGCCACAAGTCGATTTTTCCAGATTCTCCGTTTTTGCACGATCCACGCTTTTCTACGCAAATCTACGCCACTTACCGGGTGATTGGCGTAAGTTTTGGCGTAAGTTTCGGCGTAAGCAATTCCGCTTCATGCGTCGAAAATCACAGGTTGCCGGCGATCTGTTCAAAGGCCCTTTCAACCGATTCAAAGCTGTTGTGCGTGTAGACATCCAGCGTCACACTGGCATTGGAGTGTCCCATCAGGTATTGCAAGCTTTTTACATCCAGCCCGGCCTGCTGAACATTGGTGCAGAAGGTGTGTCGCAGCACATGAGGTGTAATGCGCGGAACAGGTTTGCTGTACGCCTTCTCAAACTTTCCCTGCACGCCACGCATATAGTTTTCCAAGTGCATTGCCACCTTCGGCATCCCGGACTTGTCCAGAAAGAGAAATCCGCTGCAACCATCTACCAGCGCTTCCACCTTTGTGGATGCTCTGGCTTTTACTACACGCCGCAACGCTGCACAAACGGTATCTGTCATGGGAACATTGCGGATACCGCTTTTTGTTTTCGGCGGTGTGACAAAGTAGGGCTTTTCAGCCGTCCGACAAAGCTGCCGCCGGACATGGATACAGTGCCGTTCAAAGTCGATATCTGCTCGTGTCAGGCCGTACAACTCACTCACGCGCAAGCCGGTTCCTATAAGAATGACGATATCATCATAATAGTTGCCGCCATAGTCCTGAACGAATTGCAGATATTTCTCCTGCTGTTCTCTGGTCAGTGCATCACGCGCATAAGCGTCCTTCGGCACAACATCCGACAGCTTGAACTTGAATGGATTCTTGCGGATGATGTCATCCTCCACCGCCATCTCAAACGCCGGTCTGACAACGCTTTGCAGGATTCCTATGGTGTTTTGCTTGAAACCGCTGTCATGCAGAAACACGAACCAGCCTTTCGCATCGGACAATTTTACCGTTTTGATGGCTTTTTGCCCGAAAGGGTCAGCATGAATCCGCTTGACCGCTGTGTTGTACGACCGAAGTGAATTGGGCTTCAACCCACGTTTCAGGTTCATATAGCGGTCAACCAGATCAGCCACCGTCATCTCTCCGGCAGCATAGTCGATGCCGTCTGCCAGATCGCGCCACAGTTCTTCCTCTTTTTTCCGCAGCTCTGTCAGGGATTTAGCGTAAATACAACGCCGTTTCTTGTGGATATCGGTATAACGATAGTCGTAGGTGCCGTTTGCTCTCTGGCTTTCGCCATCCTTCAAAACACGGCCCTTGCTATCCTTGCGCTTTTCAGGCATTTAGAAGCTCCTTTCTGTGAAAAGCGCATCTATAAGGTCAGTGTCAGTATAACACATCAACCATGCGATTTCCACCCGCAGCGAATGAGAAAAGGACGGTTTCAAATTTGCAGCCTTTGGCAGCCTCTCAAATAGAATATGCTTGCTCGACAAAGCAATCGAACAGACGACGCTTGATCAGACGCTTGTTTCCCACCCAAAGGACGAATTTGCATTTATCTTCATTCGTAATTTCACGCAGTTTGTTGATGCCAATGCCAGAGTAAGCCGCAGCTTCTTCCAGCGTCAGATTGCTCTTTTCCCAAATCGGAACTTGTCGGGACTTGGTCCCTCCATCTTGCTGATGCAAGACCGTTCCGTCGCTTAAAGTCCCCACCGGGGACTTCATTGCTTCGCAAACGCGAACATCCTTCATAGGCAGACCTCCAATTCCTTGTAACCGAACGCCTGTAACCGAGCAGGAAAACTCTCTTTTTCTGCACACGGGGCATTCGATGGGCTTTATACTTTTTCTTATCTTTTTAAGGTTACATGGTTACAGAAAGCGGAAAACACAGCAGTCATGCGGCTTTTCCGCCGTAACTGAGGTGTAACCGAATCTGTAACCAGACGTGTAACCGTTGTCCATCAGAAGGGGAAGCCCATCTGCTTGGCCTCCGCGTCTGTTATTTCGGAG